>Ga0209191_1001384_pt1 | contig 16096 bp, 15 predicted proteins | sample S_130626_EF_Meta_FD_187320 | JGI IMG/M metagenome (GOLD analysis project Ga0209191, IMG submission 187320) | Freshwater microbial communities from Lake Simoncouche, Canada to study carbon cycling - S_130626_EF_MetaG (SPAdes) (version 2) | ecosystem: Environmental > Aquatic > Freshwater > Lake ...
GGTCAAAACTCATTTGACTGTATAGAGCAGTACTAATTGGTAAGGAGCTATTACCTAAAAGTAATGTATAGCCATCCGGTAAGGATTTAGCAACAAAGTCGGCACCAATATTCCCATTAGCGCCAGGCTTATTATCTAAAATAATTGGCTGACCTAATAATTCCGATAATTTTTTACTTAAGGGGCGCATTAAAACATCAGCACCGCCGCCTGGAGGAAATGGAATGACGATTTTAATTGGTTTGGATGGAAACTCTTGAGCCAAAGAAACTTGGTTTACAAAAAATAAAGCATTAATTAATAAAAATATAAATTTCGCAACAGTTTTTTTCATTACGTCTCCTTTTTATTAATCATACTAACAAAATAATTGAAGAGTCATAAAAAATAGATGGACTTGATAAGCCACTCTTCTAGGGTTAACCCCCGTAGAGAAATCGTTAAGAAATTACATCTTCAGAATATAATCAAAATAAGATTTTATAAATTACAAAATTAAATTAGAGACTAAAAATGACAAATGTTAGATATCCTTCATCTTTTTTTCGTTTTCTTGTATTTGGTATTTTCTTAAATTGTTTTACAACGATTTTGGTTGTGCCAGTTTACGCAGCATACCCTGAAAAATCGGTATCTTTAGTCTCACCCTTCCAGCCGGGTGGTGCTAGTGATGTTTTAGCTCGAGTTATTGTAAAACCTCTTTCTGAGGCACTTGGACAGACAGTCATCATAGAGAATAAACCTGGTGCCGGGGGAAATATTGGGATTAATTATGTTGCAAGATCAAAGCCAGATGGCTATACCTTATTGATAACAACAAGTGTCTTAGTAATTAATCCTAGTCTTTATAAAAATGCGGGTTTTGATCCTTTTAAGGATTTTTTGCCAATATCTGATTGTGGAGCATCACCTAATGTAATTCTTACTAAAGCGAATTCAGGGATTAATTCTTTTAATGAGATGATTACCATTGCAAAGAATCAACCTGACACTTTAAATTATGCACATGCAGGAATTGGGGTATCGCCACACTTAGGTATGGAATTGTTTAAGTCTAGAGCAAAAATAAATATAACGCCTATTCCCTATCCTGGAGGAGGTCCAGCAATTCAAGCAGTTTTAGGTGGATCAACTCAAATAGGGTCAATCAATATATTAGGTTTGATGCCGCATCTTAAGTCTGGGGCTCTCATACCTCTCGCGCAGACTGGCCGTGAGCGTTCATCAGAAATTCCGAATGTACCAACCCTAACTGAGCTTGGCTACCCTAATACTGAAGCGGAGACCTTCGTTGCGATTCTTGCCCCAGCAGGTACACCATCAGCCATCATTGAAAGACTATCGAAAGAAATCAATTCAATATTACAAACTGCAGAGGTAAGTGAGCGACTAAAAAGTTATGGATTTAAAATCTTAGCCGGAGGGCCAGAAGTTTTACGAGGCCGAATTCAGCGCGAAGTACCAATGTGGAAAGATGTGATTGAAAAAGCAAAGGTAGTTGTTGACTGATGCGCTTCGCTATTGATGCTTTTGGGCATCCACTCGGATTTAAGATCAACAAAACTGCAGCAAACTCAAATTTAACACTCAACAAAATTGGGCGAGAGATTATCAAAGTTGAAGCATGTCATTTGATGGGTCATCAGAGGGAAGCAATTCTCACAGAAGGTGGAGGACATTCTTGGAGACTGACTTCAGATGAAGGAAAACATTTAAAAGGAACTGATTTAGCCCCATTTCCCTTTGGATATTTTAATGCGGGATTACAAGCTGATTTACTTAACCGAATTCGACATCATGCAACGTTATTAAACATACCTCTATCTGATTTGACTTTGAAATTAGAAAATGAATATTGGTTATTAGGATCTTTCATCACGGGGAATGGAAAAGGGGTAGCAAATTCTTCTGTTATTGAGATTGATCTGAAAAGCGAATTTTCTGACCATGAAATACTTCATCTTATCAATGGCGCTCTTCAAGCTTCGCCAAGTATAGCTTTTTTAAAGCGACAATTAAAAAGTACTTTTTCTCTAACAATTAATGGTAGAAGAAAGATGCTAAATGAGTTGACAGATCCAATGGTAGATATTCCAACGGATCCCTTCTTACTATATCCTGAGCCGTTGAAGCCGAACATATCTTCTCATTCTGACCTCAATATTATTCGTAAGCTTTCTTCACGAGAGCCTGGAAATATTTCCATAGCTCCTTCAGGAAGTAAGACAAAAATTATAAGAAATATTAAAGGACAAAGTAGTTTTTCTAGTAATAATGGGTTAACTGAAATTGAATCATGGTTAGCACTGCCAGGGATGAGCCATTTCTTATTTGTTACTGATGAGGGAGGTGCTTCTCATGCTCCTTCAGGACTTGGCCTTCTATCTGCGGGAGTTGCCTTTTGTTTTATTACACAGATTGCTAGATATATTGAAAATATGAAACTCAATGTAGATGCTATCAGATTAGTCCAATTCATCCCATTTTCACTAAGTTTAAGAGAAAGTACGGATTCGTATATTGGTGATGCTGAGCCTGTTCAAACACATTTATTTCTGAACGGCTCATTAAGTGAAGATATGTTTGAGAATCTTTTAAATATGTCAGCGAGGACTTGTTATCTGCATGCATCGGCCAATACTAGCCTCCCACCTAAAATTAAAGTAATACATAATTCAAGAGAGATTACTGTCACGAGCCAATGATTTACTTAGAAAGAAAAAATTTATCAGAAAAAAGAGTTAATCCATTCATCTGTTTTTAACGAAAATTTTTGTCCCCCTTGAATCTGTTGACGTAAAGAAATTACGGCTGACTCTAAATTTGGCGCGTAAGCTTTAGATAAATTATTGATTTTTTCTAAAACAGTTGGAAGCTCCAAAGGTCTTGAAGAACTTCCAAGAGCTGCCTCACAAAACTCTGAGAGTTTGTCTCCATTTTGTAATTCAATGGTTACTTTTGCTGGACGATCATAGGGCCAAGGGCGAACATTACTTAGTTCTTGCATCACTACCATACTTCTAATCGCAGCTATTTGAGTATTGGACATACTTTCATGTAGAAAGTTTTCAGTAGCACTTGCACCGTTAATAATGGTGGCTGCCACTGCATGCGGGATTGAAAACTTTGCGGCTAAGGTTGTGGCAGGATTTGTATTATTAAAATTCATCGCCATTTTTGAAACTTCAATAAGAATAGACTTGATTGATTCTCCACCGCGAAGTATCGGACGTTCATTTAATATTTTTTCAATCGCCTCCATAGATGCATGAGCATGGTGGCATGATCCATAAAGTTTATGATAGCCAGCTGTAATCGTCCACTCAGACCCTAAGTCCATGCATAGATGCTCGGCTTTTGAAGGTGCACCAAAGCCAATTTGGTAAACATCATATGGACCACTTGGTGTACCAAAAATATTCGCTTGGGCCATTTCACATGAAAAGTAACCTAACCAAGCACCTGCGGCAGGCCATGCGTTTCTAATCAATGCGCCTTGAATTGGATGACTATAAGGACCGGGCGAAACCATCGTACACGCACCTGTCAAGGCATTCATGAACAGTGTTTTGTCAAACTTCATGAGACTGGCATACCCAGCGGCAGAGCATACTGCATTAAATACACCATGTGGATGAAGTCTTGGCAAAGTTTCAGGCCAAGATCTTGCAAAGCGCGTTCCAATCTCATATGCCACAACAACCGCTTTAAGCATCTCTTGAATGGATAAATTATTTGCTTGTGCCGTTGCTAAAATAAGGGGTTGACTGAGCGCTCCTGGGTGAACAGCAGTTCTAGTATATCCATCATCCAACTCATTCCAGGTAATGGCCAAACCATTTGCAAGTGCGGCATTCATTAAAGAAGTCTTTGGCCCACCCTTGCGAAAAATCGTCGCAACTCCTCCAATTTCTTGACTTAGCAATTGGCTATGATAAGTGTTTACTTCAGGCTCATTGGATGCTGATATCGTTGCCGCAATGTTATCACCCAGAATCAAAACCGCCTGTTGTAAGACGTGATTTGGAATATCCTCGTAACGAAGACTTGTTGCCCAATCAGATAACTTTAATAAATTTTCTGCAACACCATGTTTAATATCTTGTTGATTCACCACATCCATAATTAGTCTTTTCTGAGAGCATGCCAAATTTTATTCGAGGTGAATGGCATTTCAACACCTCTAATGCCAAGGGAACCCAGGGCATCAATCATGGCGCTAGTGATTGCCGCGGGAGCGCCAATAGTTCCTGATTCACCGCAACCTTTAACCCCCAGAGGGTTATGCGTGCATGGCTGAGATTCATCTGCTTCAGAAATAAAGTCTGGCAATATATCCGCTCTTGGCATCGCATAATCCATAAAAGATCCCGTCATAATCTGACCAGAGCCGGGTTCGTAAATAGCACTTTCAAATAAAGCTTGCCCAATCCCCTGAGCAATTGCACCATGTACTTGACCTTCTACAATCATAGGATTAATCACTGTACCTACATCATCGATAGCTATATAAGATAGTAGTTTCGTAACACCAGTTTGCGGATCAATTTCTATTTCACAAGCTTGCGCACCATTTGACCAGGTTAAATTTGGCGGATCAAAGAAAGCATTTTCGTGGAGAACGGGCTCCATTCCAGGAGGCAAATCATGCGCATATGTAGCAGCGCGGGCAATTTGATACCAGTCTAATTTTTCTTTTGTTTTTTGACAAACAAAATAGCCAAGGTTATCGATGATTTCATGCTTTACATCAGCAAGATCACAAGAAAGAAGATGCGCTGCAAGTAATTTTGATTTATCAATTATTTTGTTGCAAGCCATAGTGATAGCCCCACCAGCAATCACCATAGATCTTGATCCAAAGGTTCCAGTTCCGTAAGGAACTCTTCCCGTATCTCCTTCAACCAACTCAATCATCGATAAAGGTAGACCTATGTGTGAAGCAATTACTTGAGGAAATGTTGTTGCATGTGCCTGACCATGACTATGAGTACCGCACATCAAAAGAATACTACCATCTGCGGATACACGAATGTCAGCTGAATCAAAAAATCCAGCTCTTGCACCGAACATGCCAGCATATTTAGAAGGAGCTACTCCAGAGCTTTCTAGAAAATAACAAATACCAAAACCGCGTATCATCCCATTTTCTTTAGAAAGGGCGCGACGTTTTTCAAAACCAGCAAAGTCAGAGACTACAAGAGATCTCTCAAAAAGACGTTGAAAATCGCCACTGTCATAAATTGGCCCTAATGGCGTTGAGTAAGGCATCTCACTCGACTTTATGAAATTTTTACGACGCAGATCCATTCGGTTCATACCGGTTTGAACTGCCGCTTCTTCAATTAATCTTTCTAATACGAAACACGCTTCTGGGCGTCCCGCACCACGGTACGCATCCGTTGGGACAGTATTGGTGAACATCGCATCGACTTCAGCAAAAACTGCAGGAATCTTATAGGGACCAGATAACACAGCTGTGTAAACAGTCGTTGGAACTGCTGCCCCAACCGTTGATATATATGCTCCAACAGCAGCATAAGTTTTTACTCGGACTCCTAAAATATAACCATTTTCATCCAAAGCCATTTCAGCAGTAGTCATATGATCACGTGCTTGATAGTCACTAATAAATGCTTCACTGCGCGTTGAAGTCCACTTTACGGTAGCCTTTAATTTCTTACAAGCCCACGCCAAAATTGTTTCTTCTGGATATAACTTACCTTTCGTCCCAAAACCACCGCCCACATCTGGTGCAATGACGCGTATTGAGTTTTCCGGCAAATTCAATTGCTCTGAGGTTAGCTTACGAATATGATGCGGCACTTGCGTGGCAGACCAAATAGTGAGCTCATGACCATCATCACCATGAGAGGGGGATACTTGGGCAACAACTGCTCTTGGTTCGATTGCGGCACATACAATTCTATGATTCTTAATCTCAACACGAATCTGATGAGCTGCCTTTGCAAAAGCTGCATCTACGGGTTCTTTAGAGCCACGATGAAACTTTACACAAAGATTATTCGGCGCTTGAGAATGAAGCTGCGGTGCAGAAGCATGCGCAGCTTTCTCAACGTTGACCACAGAGTCCAGCACCTCATAGTCAACTTCAATTAATTCAGTAGCGTCAATTGCTTGATGGACTGTTTTTGCAATCACCATCGCAACTATTTCACCAACATGACGCACACGATCTACTGTAATGGAATAACGTGGTGGCTCATTCATTTTAGTGCCATTTGCGCCAGGAATCATCCACAGCGGCGTCATTTTTCCAACGCCATCGTTTAATAAATCTTGTCCAGTAAATACAGTAATTACTCCTAAAGATTTTTGTGCAACAGAAACATCAATGCTCTTTATGAGTGCATGTGCATGAGGTGATCTTAAAAATGCACAGTAATATGTATTTTCAGGAAGAACATCGGCGACGAACTGGCCCCGGCCTTTTAACAGACGATTATCTTCTCTTCGTAATACCGATTGACCAATACCTTGTGGATGCATGAAATTCTTTCAAATAATTATTTTAAAAAAGGAGTGTAAAAAATTTAAATTTAATAGCATAAGTCTCAAAATAATGTTATCTTACTTTTAAAACATGCACAAGAAATTCAAAAATTAACAAAATATGGAGATTGTATGAACTTAAAAAAATATTGTTTTATACCTTTAATCATTGTGTTGCTGGCTAGTTTCTCTTCTTTGAGTATGGCTCAACAGAAGATGAAAATGGGGCTATTTATTGCCTCCTCAGCTCTGCCATATTTTATTGCTAAAGAGCGTGGTTATTTTGCTGCAGAAGGCCTTGATGTTGAGGGAATACCCCTAGCAACTCAACCTTTAGTTGTTCAGGGCATTGTGACTGGGGATTTAGATGCTGGCTCTAACCTACTATCTCTTGAAGGTGCAAACATCAATGCCTTGAGACCCGATACCTTAAAGTATATATCTTTAAATTGTCAAAATGTTAAATATCAACTCGAGGCTTATGTTGTTCCTGTAAACAGCCCTATCAAAACTTTAGCGGAGTTAAAAGGCAAAAGAATCATGTCTGCTCCCGGCCCAGGCAATCTTTTTGTTGCTAAGGGAGTGCTCAAAGGTGTAGGTTTAGATGAAAAAGACTATCAAATGCAAGAGCAACAAATGAGTGTGCATATTGGTGGTTTGCAGTCAGGTCAATTTGATGCAGCTTATACACTTGAACCAATTGTTAGCATGATGGTTTCTCAAGGGGTTGGTCGCAAGTTAGAGAGTGGCGTCATTGCTAAATACATGTTGGGTAGACCTGATGCCTGTGCTGTTCTAGGCGGAGGCGTACTCAGTTCTAAATTTATCAAAGAACATCCACAAGCAGCAGAGCGATTTGCAAGAGCTTGGTCAAAAGCGTTAAATGATGGTAACAATGACCCTAAAGCTCGTGATCTGCTAGTCAAGCACATGAATACATCCGCAAGCATTGCTCAAACCGTGCCTTTATCTTATTACAAGATGGCTCGTGATTTAAGCCCCCAAGATATTGCTGATTTTCAAAACTTGATTGATCAGGCAACAACATATGGTTTAGTAAAACAAAAAATCGACGCTAAGTCATTTATAAAAGTTTATTAATATTTTATGAATTTGATGCCCTATAAAAAGGTTCTAGATCCCCTCGTACCATTAATTGGGGCATTTGTTTTTGTTTTAATTTGGGGGCTGTGCACCACATTAAAGTTAGTTGACCCCTTCTTATTGCCATCTCCACTTGCTGCAGGAAAAGCAATGTGGACTGGTATAACAAGTGGAACCCTGTCTCTCGACATGATGATTACGATCCGTCGAACTGTTTATGCTTTTATAATCGCCGTTGCAATTTGTGTACCTCTCGGGCTTATTTTAGGTAGTTCTGAGCGGATTTATCGCTCTTGTGAATTTGTGATTGATTTTTTCAGGTCAACACCTGCATCAGCTTTATTCCCACTCTTTTTGGTTATATTAGGCGTTGGGGAAAGTACAAAAATTGCAGTTGCCGCATTTGGAGCAGGACTATTAATTTTATTTAATACAGCCTACGGTGTAATGAATGCAAGGAAAGTTAGGCAGGCCGCAGCACGGGTCATGGGCGCTTCAAGCATGAAGATCCTGTGCGGGGTAACACTCCTTGAATCACTCCCTCAAACATTCGTTGGCATGCGTTCAGGAATCTCGTTTTCATTAGTAATTGTGATTGTTGCAGAGATGTTTATTGGTTCTACAGACGGATTGGGTCAACGTGTCATTAATGCCCAAATGATATTTAATATGCCTGAAATGTATGCCACTATTTTTAGTGCGGGGGCATTAGGTTACGGATTAAATCTGCTCTTCATTCTTACGGAAAGACACTTTATCCATTGGGGTGGAAAATAAACGTGTATTTCCAAATTTAATTAATTTATATTATGACGGCACATATCCAAATTCGTGGGTTGAGTAAAACTTTTGCTGGACAGGCACTGTACTCAAATTTTGACATCGATTTTTCTCATGGAAAAATAACCTCAATCTTTGGTCCAAACGGTTGCGGAAAATCTACGCTGATTAATATGATTTCCGGGTTAACGCCAATGGATTCTGGAGAAGTACTCTTTGACGGCAAAACTTTAGAGCAAACCGTTATAGGCTACGTCTTTCAAAATTATCGCGACGCTCTTTTTCCTTGGAAAAGAGCGATTGATAATATTAAGTATCCTTTGCAAATTGCTAAAAAATCGCCAGGCGAGATTGAAGCAAGAACGCAGGAATTGATTGAGTCTTTCGATGTCCGTTTTGATTTAAATCGGTATCCTTACGAACTATCGGGCGGGCAACAGCAATTAATTTCGATTATGAGGGCTTTAGCCCCGAACCCTGAAGTACTTTTTCTAGATGAGCCATTTTCTGCGCTGGACTATGAAATGACTCTGTTTATGCGCGATAAGCTGCAGGCAATTTTTGAAGCCACAAAAACAACCATGATTCTTGTTTCTCATGATCTTGATGAGGCGGTATATTTGTCAGACCACATTTTGATGTTGACCCGTCGACCCACCAAAATCGCGCGCGAAATTGAATTTGCAGCACCAAGACCACGTCAACCTAGCACCTTAACTTCAGAACTATTTAATCAAGTTAAAGGGCAATGTCTTGAAATCTTCCAAAAAGAGATCAAAGTAATAGATTAAAATTAATTAATATTTTTAAAAAAGGAGATGATCTATGAGCATCCAAGTATCGATGATCATTAATGGCCAATCAGTACAGCATGAAGTTGAAGAGCGAACCCTCTTAGTTAATTTTATACGAGATACTTGTCGCCTAACAGGCACCCATATTGGATGTGATACAGCGCAATGTGGCGCTTGTACAATCCATTTAAATGGCAGAGCAATCAAAAGTTGTAGCATTCTAGCGATGCAAGCAGAGGGCGCATCGATCACGACGATCGAAGGTGTTTCACCTGATGATCAATTACATCCGATGCAAGAAGCCTTTAAAACACATCATGGATTGCAATGCGGCTATTGCACTCCTGGAATGATAATGAGCGCGATTGATCTTGTTAATAACTTTCCTAACCCCAGTAAAGAACTCATCCGTGAACAACTTGATGGGAACTTATGTCGTTGCACTGGCTATCACAATATCGTTATAGCGATTCAAGAGGCGGCCAAAGTAATGAGCCCTTCTAACTAAATTTTTCGGAGCGATTTATGTACCCATTTTCGTTTCATCAGACAACAAATGTTGCTCAATCCGTATCTTTAAAAAAAGAACATCCGGAAGCAAAATTTATCGCAGGCGGTCAAAGTTTAATTGGTGTGATGAAGCTCCGGCTTGATAAGCCAGCTCAAATAATTAATTTAGGATCGATTCCTGATCTCTCTGGAATCTGCGTCGAAGGTAAGACATTAACGATTGGAGCAATGACTAGGCATGCTCAAGTTGCCGCATCAGAAGATGTGAAAAATTGCATCCCAGGCATTTCCCAACTCGCAGGGCTTATTGCAGATCGAATGGTGCGTAATATGGGAACCATCGGTGGATCTGTCGCAAATAACGATCCTGCTGCAGATTACCCTGCTGGTTTACTCGGTTTAAATGCAACCATCATTACCAATCAACGAGAAATTAAGGCCGACGATTTTTTTCTTGGTATGTTTGAAACAGCCCTTGAGGCAAGTGAGTTAATCCAATCAATACGTTTTACAGCCCCCATTAAATCAGCCTACGCTAAATTCAAACACCCAGCCTCAAGATATGCTGTTGTTGGAGTATTTGTTGCGCAATTTCCTGGTGAGGTAAGAGTTGCCGTGACAGGTGCTGGTTCATCCGTATTTCGACTCACAGAAGTTGAGAAGGCTCTTGCTAGTAATTTTTCGGCTGATGCATTAGAAACAATTCGCATTTCTGCTGATGGACTTAACTCTGACTTTTTTGCAGACTCAGAATACCGGGCCCATTTAATTAAATTAATGGCAATACAAGCAGTTAACCATGCAAAATAACTTTTCTAGGAATTGCCATGTCAATTGATGTCGTTAAAGTTGAAATTAAAAGTGTTTCGGACGCCTCAGGGCTTTTGCATCATATTGAGTCTGGAAGATTCAAGGCTGATGACATCATTGCAGTCATTGGAAAAACTGAAGGGAATGGCGGTGTAAATGATTTCACAAGAATCTTATCTGATCACGCTTTTCGAGAAGTTTTATTAAAACATGGCAGTCGAACTGCTGAGCAAATTCGGGGAATTCCCATGGTTTGGTCTGGCGGTTGTGATGGCGTCATAACACCACATGCCACTATTTTTGCCCAAGTTAAAGATACATCACCTTCAAAAGAAAGTCGCTTAGTGATTGGTACCGCGCTAAGCCCACGTATTTATCCAGAAGACATTGGACGTCTGTCGATGGTCGAGAAAGTTAGGCAAGGGGTTCTTTTGGCGATGAAGCAAGCCGGCATTGATGATCCTAAAGATGTTCACTATGTCCAAACGAAAACACCATTACTGACAATTGAATCTACTCTTGATGCTAAATCTCGAGGAAAGACTCTAGCCTGTGAAGTTCATGACTCCATGGGTGTTTCCAATGGCACCACTGCCCTTGGAATTGCTGTTGCCCTTGGTGAAATTTCAATGCCAACTGAAGAAGATATTTGTGAGAATCATGCCTTGTTCTCTTCAGTAGCATCATGCTCTTCTGGTGTTGAATTAGATTTTGCTCAAATTGTTTTACTTGGAAATAAATCAGGGGCAGGGGGACGTTTTCGTATTGGTCACGGCATTATGAGTGACGCCATTGATATCGATGGTATATATGATGCCATTCGATCCGCGGGCTTAGTTTTACCTGACCGTCCTAGAGCAAGTGACCTAAACGGCAAACTTGTTAATTGCTTTATTAAATGTGAAGCAGATCAAACAGGTAAGCTTCGTGGTCGCAGGCAGATCATGTTAGATGACTCTGACGTTCACCATCATCGACATTCAAAAGCCGCGGTTGGCGGAGTTGCTGCAGCAGCGATAGGTGATCCTGCAGTCTTTGTATCTGTTGATGCCATGCACCAAGGACCACGAGGTGGTGGCCCTGTTATTGCGATTGTTGACTTAGGTAATTAAAACAGTTTCTTTATTGATAGACCTTAGGGTCAAAGAAACTCGTACCAGCAATATAGCGCTTTCCATCTGACATGTCAGGAAGTGGTCCCTTCTCAATTTTTCCTTCAAAGGTTAATTCGAGTTGGACACCACTTGGATCATAGATAAACAGCTGCCAAATGGTCGTGTTGGGTACTAAAAATTCACGATAAGGTAATTTCATTTCGATAAATTTTTGACGATATTCGTGATATCCAGAGCAAGAAAATGAGATGTGGTCAATTGCGGCCGTGCCTAATTCAGTTTTACCATCAGCGCCTAAGGCCGGTCCACCGGCATAACAATGCAATATCGCTTGCCCACCTGGAATCGGAGCTGCAAGCCATGCACCAGGAAATCCAAAGTCAGGACGATAAATATCAATCAAGCCTAACACCTTGATATAAAAATCTTTGGTTGCCTCTAAGTTATTTGTTTTAACCGCGATGTGAAACAAGCCATTGGTAATCATTGATTAGTCCTATTTAAATTTTATCGATCAAACTAACATGTGCGGAAACAATTCTCCAACCATCAGGTGTTCTTACCCAAGTTTGAGATTGACGCCCCATTTTTCCTGGAACAGTATCTCTTTCAAATAGGGTATTAGCTGTTGCTAGATCATTTCCAAAAGTGGTGATAACAGTTTTACTAATACTTCTTAACAAACCCTTTGATGGTCTTGCCGCTCGAAATGCTGCGATTTCATCAAAGCCATATAAGTTTTCATTCATTCCATAGCGGATTACTAATGGGTTATTCCAAAAAGAATTATCTAAAATATCAATCTTGTTGTGAATTAAAGCATCCTCGTATTGATCAAAAAGAGCTTGAACTTCTGCATGTATATTTGGGAGGTTAATTTGCATGGAATATTGTGAATTTAATTAGGTAGTAAAGATTCATTCTAGTATAAGTTGAAGAGAAATACGATAGTTTTACTCAGAATTCATTCGGATCCTTGTGATAAGAAATAAGATTTAGACACAATCCCTTAAGTAACTTTTTTGACGAGGAGAATGTTGAAGAATGCGCTACTAAAAACATGGACCCCAATTGATTTTCAATTACGAAGCACTTTTTTGATTAAGTTAGACGTAAATTACTTTTTAGGCATTTAATGGCATCAATTCAATGACAATTGTGCAGTTGATATGTTTAAATAACTGGCAAGAACCCCCCTAAAAATACAATGTCATACTAAGATTAGACATCTAGTAAACTAGATTTAAAAATAACCTTAAAAAGGAGACAGACCATGAAAGTACATTACAAACTTTTAACATTAGCATTCCTCTCAATTGGCTTGGTAGCACCGACTTATTCTCAGACGAACTTCCCCCAAAGCCCACTTACTATAGTTGTACCGTATGGCCCTGGAGGCGGTGCTGATATTTTTGCCAGAACTATTGCGCCCAAAATGGGTGAGAAATTAGGGCAAACTATTATTGTGGAGAATAAGGCTGGTGGTGGTACTGCTATAGCAGCATCTGATGTTACCCGCGCAAAGCCTGATGGATATCGTATTTTGTTAGGCGACGTTTCTACTTTTTCAACGAATACCCATTTATACCAACGACTAAGTTATGACCCTCGTGATTTGACGCCAATAACCCTGGCAGGTCGTTCCCCATATCTACTCTTAGTTAACCCTAAGGTACATCCGCAAACTTCACTTAAGGAATTTATTTCGTCAATTCAGAAGGCTCCAACTGGAACTGTCAACTATGGAAGTGCTGGCAATGGCGGACCTTCTCACCTTGCGGCTGAAATGTTCGTCAGGGGAGCAAGTGTTAACTTAATTCATGTTCCTTATAAGGGTTCAGGACCTGCTTTGCCTGATCTTCTTGCGGGTAACATTGGTATGATGTTTATGGATTACGCTCCAGCAAAGGCGCAAATTTCAGGGGGTAAGCTTCGTGCTCTTGCAGTCACATCAACACAGCCAACCCCAATACTTCCTGGCATCCCAACTCTAGCATCAATATACCCCGGCTATGAAGCCTGGTTTTGGATAGCATTAGCGGCTCCTAAAGGAACTCCAACACCGATTATTGACAAAATCCGTGAAGCTTATATATATGCTGTCAATGATCCAGAAACTAGAAAAACTTTAGTTGAGGTAGGAATTGAGCCTTTACAAAGTACATCTTTAGAGATGGATACTTATGTTAAATCTGAATCAGTAAGGTTAGGCCGCGTTATTAAAGAAGCCGGTATCCAACTAGATTAATGCAATATGCGTCACCTTTAAGAAATTAATAGGATAAAGGTGACGTTTCAAAAAGGTAATTTCTCGAAATGATCAAAAATGAACTCGATGATGAGTCTCGCGTAGCGCTTGTTGTTGGAGCTAATGGCATAGTCGGAAGCAATATGCTAGAACACCTTCGCAAAAAAACTAAATGGCAATTATACGGTCTTGCTAGAAGGCCAATTACTCAAACCGCAAATGTTATTGGAGTCGTTACGGATTTACTTGATGAGAGTTCAAGCAATCAAGTAATTAACAGTATTGGCTCTGTTGATTACGTGTATTTTAGTGCTTTGGATGTGAGAGGTAACCAAGAAGATCAGGTTGTACCGAATTTGACAATGCTTCAAAATGCTATAACGCCGTTATTACACCCATTAAAAAATCTTAAACACATTTGTTTAGTTCATGGAACAAAATGGTATGGAAGTCATCTTGGACCCTATCGAACACCTGCAAGAGAAAGTGATTCAAGGCATGAGGGCCCAAATTTTTATTACGATCAATATGATTGGTTAACTGGTGCTCAAAAAAATCAAAAATGGAGCTTTTCAACAATTAGGCCGCATTTTATTAATGGTTTCAATGTCGGTAATCCTAATAATATGATGGCTGCAATTGGCGCTTATGCCGCGGTTCAGCGTGCAGAGGGAAAGCCATTAGATTTTCCAGGAACATTAGCCGCTTATGAGTCTTTAACGATGGTTTCAGACGTGTCACTCGTCAACGATTCCATGTTATGGGCGTCTATTTCGCCTCATTGTGCAAATCATGATTTTAATATTCACAATGGCGATTATTTTCGATGGTGTAATGTATGGCCTATGTTAGCCAATGCTTTTGGGATGAGCTGCGGTAAGGTTGTAACTACGAAATTATCCGATTACATGCTTAAAAAAGCATCAACTTGGGATCGTATTGTTTTAGAAAATGGATTAATTCCGATTAAGATCGATCGAATCGTAAGTTGGAAGTGGGCTGATTTTTTCTTTCGGGGCGAATGGGATGATATGTCCTCAATGTTAAAAGCTCGCAGCTTTGGATTCGAGCAATTTATTGATACTCAAGAAGACTTAATTACTAGTCTTGCAAGATATCGTTTAGAAAAAATACTTCCGCCAATCTAATACGAGATTTTTGCAAAAAATGGATTAAATATTAAAATATTTTTAGGAGAGTGGCGATATGTTATTGAAGGATAAAGTAGTCATTATTACAGGCGCTGGAAATGAATTAGGTATTGGGTTTGCTGCAGCCAAACTTTTCATTTCTCATGGTGCAAAAGTAGCTCTAGTGGATTTAGATCAAGTCGCAGTTACTTCCGCTGCAAACATTTTAGGCCAAAATGCCATTGGGATTCAAGCTGATGTACGCTCTGAAGAGGCATGTAAAGATGTCGTCGAGCAAGTTCAGAAAACGTGGGGTTCATTAGATGTGTTATTAAATAATGCAGGGGTTGTTGGTGCTCAACGCGTTACACAAATCACACGTAAGGATTATGATGCAGTGCTTGATGTCAATTTGCGAGGGACACTACATATGTCGCAAGCTTGTATCCCTTATTTGCCTCGTGAAGGGGCTATTATTTGTATGGCTTCAATTGCGGCGCAACGTGGTGGTGGATTACTTGGGGGGGCGCATTATGCGGCGTCCAAGGGGGGTATTTTAGGTCTAATGCGTGCGATGGCTAGAGAATTAGGACCATCTGGTATTCGTGTAAATGCGATTAATCCAGGATTGATTTTGACATCACTCAATCTTCATATATTTGATGATGCAACCTGTGAACAATTTAAATCGCAAGTACCTTTAGGTCGCTTAGGAGGCCCAGAAGATGTCGCTGGTGCTTGTCTTTTCTTGGCATCACCGCTGTCAACATATATCACTGGAGCATCTATAGACGTCAATGGCGGTCTGCATATCCACTAAATAGATGATCAGACTTTGGTTTGGAATCAGATGATCTTGTCTCTCGAGGATTTGCCTGACTTCTTCTAACTAATATAAATTATACTTTGTAAAATTCCATCAAAATGAACAATAATAACTATTAGATATGTTACAGAAATGAAAGTTATGATAAATCCTAAAGTATGGCCTGCAGAGGGTGTGTCACGAGCACCCTATTGGATTTATACCGATCCTGACATCTATGCGCGTGAACAAGAAAACATTTTTCGAGGAAAATCATGGCACTATGT
>Ga0209191_1001385_pt1 | contig 16090 bp, 21 predicted proteins | sample S_130626_EF_Meta_FD_187320 | JGI IMG/M metagenome (GOLD analysis project Ga0209191, IMG submission 187320) | Freshwater microbial communities from Lake Simoncouche, Canada to study carbon cycling - S_130626_EF_MetaG (SPAdes) (version 2) | ecosystem: Environmental > Aquatic > Freshwater > Lake ...
ATTGGTTATGAAAAAAATATTAATACTATTATTCTATTACAATAGACCTAATTTAGTAAGAGTGGCTTTAAAAAGTATATTAGAGCACTCCTACAGTAATTGGGAGATAGCTTTCATAGACGATAGTTCAGAAGAACCTGGAAGACCTATTGTAAAAGAAGTACTAAAAGAGTATTTAGATAGAATTAAATTCTATAATACTAATGATAGCGTAGAGAATAGGTTAAGTAGAGGAAAAGAACATGGTTCTATTTTTGGAAAATACGCACAAATAGCCGTAGAAGAGTCTGATGCAGACTACGTTTTAATGCTCTGCGATGATGATGCACTTTACCCTGACTACCTTAAAAACTTAGACAGTTATTTTGAAGAGCATACAGATGAAAATTACGTATACTCTCATATACACACCTACGATCCTCTTTTAACTCCTCTTGATACAAATCCTCCCTTTGAAGACCATCACCTAAATAAGACATGGCCTTTAAATCCTCACTTCAATATTGACATGTCTCAAGTTGCATGGAGAAGAAAAGAATTTTTAGAGGCCAATATTAAGTTTCCCTATCCAATGACTGCTAATTTAGATGCTGTCATCTTTAATCAAATGCATAATAGTTTTGGAGATTGTAAATTCTCAGGGTTTATTGGAGAATATAAAGGTATGTATAAAGGAGGATATAATGATCAACTTAGTCACAGAATGGGGAAAAGACTTGCCGAGTTAAATACCCCAGAAGATATTTATAAAATTTCTATTAAGTAAAAGTTATGGTAGAATTATGGTTTTATAGCGGTAGAATTGGTAATTGTATGTTTGCCTATGCGTTTAATAGGTGTCTTGCCTACAGTCTTAAGACAAGATGTAGCTTACCTAAAGGAACGGAAATTGCAGCCTTCCCTAATATAGCGAAAGATGCTGAAAAGATAGGTCACCATGAACATAAACATCAGATATACCTAGATTACCCTGAGAATCCAAGGACTGTTGAGAATGAGAATGATAATATGTCCTGGCATATTGAGAAGCAATTTCAAGGTGGCAAGATAGAAAGCTTTGGAGATAACCTGACTATACAGAAGATACTCTCTATACCAGATATTGATAAAAAATGGCTCGTTACATTAGGTAATTTTGAGACCGGAAACCAATATCTTCCTTATAGAGGACAATTAAAAGAGTGGTTTAGGTTTCCAAGTATAGATTATAGTAAATTTGAGTTTTTTAAATTAGCTCCTAACAGAGAAGACTATTTTATTAGCTCTGAAAGACCAGAAATAGACAAAGATGATTTAGTGATTTCTTTTAGACTTGAAGATTATACTACAAGTAACAATAAGGATAGACTTTTAGATTTTGATTACTTTAGAATTATCTTAGAAAGTAAAAAGTTCAATAAGTTAGTTATTATCACCAACCCGGGATGTATTAATCATCAAGAGTTTTACTATAAGTTCTTTGATGAATTTAGAGAGTATGATCCTATTATTGTTAGGTGCTATGAACCAGTAGTATCTATGGCATACGGCGCTTTATTTAATAATATAGCTATTTCTCAAAGTACATACTCCTGGTGGCTTGCATTTTTATCTGAAGCAGAAAACATTTACTATCCAATACCATTAGAAGGACCTTTCTCATTTAACGACGAAAGGTATTTCGGAACAGATTTAAGAGTATCATCACCAGATTTTAAGTTTGTAGATTACGAAACCCGTCAAGTATTACCAGACGATTATTATACTAAAATAGACTACGATAATAGAACATGGAAAGATTAGAGGTACATACTCTTATATGTAAGAGAGACATAAAATTATTTATAGCAACAGTGAAATTGTTTGCTCATTATTCAAAGCTTGACTTTAATACTGTTATTCACGAAGACGGAAGCTTTGATGACTCTGATTGCGCTTATTTAAATGAACATATTCCTAATGTATACATAATAAGGAGGGAAGATGCTGAAAAAGCAATGAAAGATTTCTTAAAAGACCACGAACTCTGCACTCATTTTAGATTTGCAGAACACCATACTATCTTTAGAATGAAGTTATTTGATCAATTTTACTTTACTAGATCTAATAATTTAATACAGCTTGATGCCGATATACTTTTTTCTAAAACTCCTCAAGCTCTAATTAACCACATAGAGAATAAAGAAGGCGCTTACTTAAGAGATACTTGGAGTGCATACTGTGTTCCTTTTAGAGATGAAGATAACGATACCTCAGTAGATAGGTTTATAAATGCAGGACTAAACTATTATCCAACTAAAGCTCATTATAGTTTAGATCATGTTGAAAAGTGTTTAGAAATACTATACAACCACGGTTCTAGAGGAGCTACACACCCTTTTTTAGAGCAAAACTGCATAGCTTATATGACAACTCAGTTAAGAAGAGAGGGAACTTCTTTTTTCCAACTACCTCATCCCGACTACTGCGTCCCTACTTTTCATGAATTTAGAGCAGAACACGGATTAACTGCTCTACATTTAAACAGTTCTCCTATTGTAGGACAATGGAGAAGAGAGCATTACGAGTATGAACTAAGGAAAGCGAATATAGACTGGCAAATATAAAAAAAAGTTGATAATTTAAAATAAAAATCTTACCTTTTAAAAAAGAACGTTATGAAAAAAGATAAAATCTTTGTACAGATAGCAAGTTATAGAGACCCTGAATTAATTCCTACTATTAAAGACTGTATTGCAAAAGCTAAATATCCAGGTAGACTTACTTTTGGTATTTGCTGGCAGAGATCTACAGAAGACGAATGGGATAACCTAGATGAATATAAGGATAACCCTAATTTTACTATTATGGATGTTCCTTGGAATGAAAGTAAAGGTCTATGCTGGGCTAGACACCACATACAAAAAATGTGGAAAAAGGAAAAGTATACTATGCAACTTGATTCTCATCATAGATTTTTACAAGATTGGGATGAAGTTTTGATTGAAATGATGGGACTAACAGAATCTCCAAAACCTCTTTTAACTGCTTATGCAGGAATGTATGATCCGAAAGAAAATAAACTTTTAAATCAAGAGCCATATAAAATGGTTCCAGATAAGTTTACAGGAGGAGGTACCGTTTTATTCTACCCTCATAGAATTGAAAACTACGAACAACTAACTAAACCAATTCCAGCACGCTTTGTTAGTGGACACTTTTTCTTTACTCTCGGTGAGCATTGTAAAGAGTATAAGTATGATCCTAATATTTACTTTGCAGGAGACGAGATTAGCTTATCTATTCGCTCTTATACTCTAGGATATGATTTATTCCATCCACATTATACTGTAGTTTGGCACGAGTACACAAGAGAAGGAAGAACTAAACACTGGACTGATTTTAATAATGAAACCAAAGATGCTGGCTTAGTTGAAAAAGCTTGGTGGGATATGGATAGCGACAGTAAGAGACGTTTACGTCATATGCTTCAAGAAGAAGATAACGATATCGATTTAGGAGAGTACGGTTTAGGAACTTTTAGAAGCCATTGGAGCTATCAACTGTATGCAGGTATACATTTTAGATTAAGAAAATTACATCCAGATGCAGTAAAAGGTATTGATCCGCCTACAACTTCAGAAGACGAAGGAATGGAATGGGCTTATGAAGTTAAGAGAGAGCAAACCCTAAACTTGGATTGGTTAGATCATTGGGATGCTTTAAAGTCTCAAACTCGATGCACTTGTACTTTTGATTTTATTTACCTTGGAGTAGAAAGCGAAGATGGACAAGTACTTTATAGAGAGGATCTAACAGAGGAAGATTACTTAAGAGGAAAGAAATTTGCAAAGACAGTACAGTTTACTTCTAGTAAAGTACCAGCTAAATTAATCCTATGGCCTCACCAAAAAGATAAAGACTGGTTAGAGAGAGTTGATATAAAACTATAATATACAAAGGGGTACGAAAGTACCCTTTTTAAATATTTATTACTATGGCACTACCTACAACAGCATCAGTACCTTATAGCCTCGGCTTAACCTCAGAAACAACAATTTACGTTAATGAAGTTAAATGTAGAGTACTTGAGAACGACTTTAATTACTCTCAAAATCCTACCGTATTTAAATATGTTACAGTTATTACCGGTTCAAGAGCTTTACCTTTCTATAGCAGCTCGGTAGGAGTTATTACAGACGGTACGATTAAAGATACCTTAACCGGATCTGCATTTAATCCTTATGTAACTACCGTAGGTCTTTATAACGAATTTAATGATCTTTTAGTAGTAGGTAAACTAGCCACTCCTTATCCAATTCCTGAAAATACAGATATTACATTTATCGTACGATGGGATAGTTAAAACTCTAAGTTTATGTCAAAAAAATGGTTTACATACGAGAACGGAAGAATTACAGAATATGATTCCGTTGAGAAATTCCCTGAAAACTGCGTTGGATTTGTATATAAGATTACAAACATACAGACTGGAAAGTTTTATATTGGTAAAAAATCCCTATACTCTAACGTTAGAAAAAGACTAACTAAGAAAGAATTAGCTGAATATACCGGACCAGGTAGAAAGCCTGTTAAAAAACTAGTTACATCTGAGTCGAATTGGCAGGTTTATTGGGGGTCTAACAAGGGAATCTTACAAGAAATTAAAGAGTCAGGTACAGATAGCTTTCGTAAAGAAATACTTAAATTCTGCTTTAATAAAAAGCAATTAACCTACTGGGAAGTCCATTATCAATGTATAAACGAGGTACTTTTAACAGATAAATCTTACAACGACAACGTACTTGCTAAGTTCTTTAGAAAAGATTTGGTAGATTCAGAATAATTTCTTATATTTCACGTTAAATAATACTGTTTAATGGAGAATTCACGCTTAGTCTTAGGACTATTACATAGCGTTTTAGGTAAATCTAAGCCTTCTACTAAAGGAAATCATGCATTTCACTGTCCTTTCTGCAAACACCACAAACCTAAACTTGAGATAGACCCTAAGACCGGGTTTTATCACTGCTGGACTTGTGAACCTGCTACGAAAGGTAGGAATTTAGTATCTCTCTTAAAGAAGGTACAAGCTCCTACATCGCAGATCGCCGAAATGCGAGGATATTTCCCAGGCGGTAAGGGAGAAATAGACGATAAGCAGTACGAAGTAGTAGAATTACCGAAGGAGTTTAAGACCTTTACTAAAGGAATGTTAGGACTCGGGTTTAGACAGGCTTTTGCCTACTTAAAAGGTAGAGGCATAACAGTAGACGACATTACAAAGTATAATATAGGGTACTGTGAGACGGGAAAATATAAAAATTCAATTATTATACCTTCTTATGATGCAAGAGGACGCTTAAACTACTTTATCTCACGCTCCTTTGAAAAAGATCCAGGTAGAAAGTATAACGCACCGAGCTGTAACAAAAATCAATTAGTAGGACTAGAGTATTTTATTAACTGGAAAGTACCTGTGGTATTGTGTGAGGGTATTTTTGATGCAATAGCTTTAAAAAGAAATGCAATACCGTTATTTGGTAAGACTATACCCGAGGCTCTAATGATGAAACTTGTACAGAGTGATGTTAAGACAGTTTATTTAGCTTTAGATAACGACGCTTTTAAGTCTTCCATCAAATATGCACAGCAATTGATCAATTTAGGGAAAGATGTTTACTTAATCGAACTAGAAGGTAAAGATCCTTCTGAAATAGGTTTTGAAGGGATGACAAAATATTTACATCATGCAAAGCAACTTACATTTAGTGAGTTACTTTTAAAGAAAATGAATTTATGATTATAGAACAGAGAAGTGAAGCTTGGTTTGAGATTAGAAAAGCTAAAATAACAAGCTCAGAAATTTATAAAATAATGGGTAAGGGAGATTTTAGTGAAACTGCTAAGACTTACTTACTTGAAAAAGTTTGTGAACTGTACGGAGGTGTTACAGAACCAGCAGCAGGTGCTGCATTGAACTGGGGTACGGATTTAGAGCCGGTAGCAATAGAATACTACGAACAGAAGACAGGTTTAAAGGTCGATAAAGCTTCTTTTATTCCTGCAGGAGATTTCTACGGAGGTTCACCTGACGGTATTATCACCACAGGAGGTATTATAGAAGTAAAATGTCCTTTTAAATCTGCAAACCATTTCAAACACGGAATGATTAACACAGCAGCTAAGTTTAGAAAGGTAGCTCCTAATTACTACTACCAATGCGTCTCTAATATGATATGCGCTGAAGCTACATTCTGCGACTTTATTAGCTTCGATCCAAGAGTTCAAGATGAATATAAGATGTTTATATTTAGATTAGAACTAGATCAAGAAGAGGTTAAAGCAGTTAAAGAGAGAATTGAATTAGCTATAAGATATATGAAAGAGCTTGTAACGGAGATAGAAGCTGCTAAACCTAAGTTACTCCTTGATTAGATATTTATTAGTACTATGATAGATGCTAAGAAAATAGGACAGAGAATTGCTGAAGCTATTGCTAATGAATCAGGTCCTTGCTTTTACCCAGGTAAATTTAAACCTCCACATAAAGGACACTATACAGCTGCTACTGAGTTAGCTCAGAGAGATTACATAAAGCAGGTAAATGTTGTCATTAGCAGAAAAACTATAGACGGTATTACACCGGAAGATTCGCTTATGATCTGGCATATGTACCTAAAGGCAGAACCTAATCCAAAGATTACAGTTAAGATCTCAACAGACGAATCTCCTATCCAAACAATTATAAAGTACCTAAAGAATAATCCAACTGTTAGTACAGTGTATGTAGCAGTAGGAGACGACGAAGTAGATGACGAAGCTTATGGTAATTCTTTACAGCAATCGTTTGGTAATAGAGTAAAAATAATTCCTGTATACGAAAAAGCAGGTAACATTTCAGCGCCCCATGTTAGAAACGTTTTAGCATCAGGCGATTTTGAAGAATTTGCAGAAGCAGTTCCCGAAGCTGCTTATAACAAAGGATTTGCTCCAAAAATATTTAAAATGCTCGGAACAAAAGTAAAAGGAAATGCACCAGAACAGGCTTAAAGTATTAAAAGATTTTATAGGATTTTGTAAAGCAGAATTAAATATTCAAACTTTACCTAAAATTTCTTTGCTTAATGATAAATCTTTTGTTGAGCAGAATAGATCTTTTGGCGAATATAATCCTCAAACTAACGCTATTAAAGTAGTAGCGTTAAATAGAAATCTTGCAGATATTTGTAGAAGCCTTGCACACGAATTATGTCATCATAGACAGAACGAATTGGATATGATTTATAATGAAGCAGGCGAGACAGGAACTGATATTGAGAATGATGCTAACGCTATGGCGGGTATTATTATGAGAGATTTCGGTAAGAGAAATGTAGACGTTTATGAGTTAGGTTCAATAGAAAAAATTAAATTAAGAGAATCTTTATACGAAGTTCAGCAACTCCCTATTAGGAATTCTATTATTTTCGGCGTTAAGCACCACAGTAAGTCAGATGCTCAAGCTGTCGTAGACTACGTTAAAAAGCATTTCTCACCAGAAGATAAAGTCGTGTTTATGGGAGAGGGCGGAGATGATAATAGTAAGTACGTAGCAGGTAGTGAGCAAGAAATGATATACGACGAACTAAGTTCTTACTTCGAAAATCTAGTTAATGATTCATGGGACGGTTCTGATTTAAACGTCATGAATGACCAGTCTGCTTTGTATAAAATACAAAAAGAAAAAACAGGTCTTTCTCAGAATAAGATCTTAGCAGCCAATTGGGCTAGTATGGTAGGTCAAAATATTTTACAAGGACAATCAATAGCAGATTTTAATCCTGAGGATTATCTAAGCCCTGAAGGTATTCAATTCTTAAAAGCATCTGCAGAAGAAGCTAATCTACCTTTATCAGATAACTTATACAAACCTACTGAAGAAGATTTCGATACCCTATATAGACTCTCTTTCCCAGAAGATAATGGAGATAAATACACTAGAGTAGCAAAAGCAGCAGACGCTTTTAACGAAGCAAGAGATGAAAATTTACTAAGAAAGTTAGAACAGTATGAGAGTAGAGGTTATAAAGTAATAGCTACAGCAGGAGAAGGACATATAGACTTAATTAAAGCAATGCTTAAAAAATGATAAAGTTAGTAGATATACTGAAAGAAATCGGTGAAGGTACTAGAACATACTCTTGGAGATTTGATGACGAAGATGCTGACGGTAATTACTTTTATTCTTTCGATACAGAAAAAAGTACTTACACTGTAGGTGTTGCTAATTTAGAAGACGGTATGTATGATTTGTCGTTTAATACAACTTCACCGGACGGCGATCCTGATGTCAGTTTAGACACTAATGAAGGGGTTCCTTTAAGAGTTTTATCTACTGTTGTAGCTATTGCTAAAGACTTTATTCAAAGAGCAAAACCCGAAAGTGTTATCTTTAGACCGATTAAGACTAAAGAAGTTGATAAACAGGACGATATGCGACGTTACAAACTCTACGGCGCTTACATAAGAAAAAACATACCTTCAGATTATAATGTAATAGACTTTGGCGAAACATATAGGATAGTAAAAAAATAAAAATTGTTATGAGTGATCATTTAAAAAAGGAATTTAATCCTCGAGACGTTCAGAGGATGAGAAATATTATTACCGGGCAAACTGGTGATAGAACTCAAATTCAAACAGGTTGGGAAAGAAATCAAGAAGTACATAAAGAAGGAGACGTTTGGGAAGAAAACGGTAAGAAATGGACTATTAAGAGCGGTATCAAGCAATCCGTAACCAAACTCGACGAAATTAAGAAATTAGTAGTTTTACCGATATCATGTCCAAATTGCGGTAAAATGATGAAAGTCGATATGTACAACAAAAAAATGTGGGCTATTCATCAGAAGTGTTTTGACTGCGTAATTAAGATGGAATCCGAAATTAAACGTCAAGGTAAGTGGGAAGAGTATTCTAGGAACGTAATGAATCTTAATAAAAATGCAGAACTCAATGATTTAGAACAAGCTCTAGAGCAATGGGTTACAGAAAAGGATAGCTTCGTATCTGAAGCTGGTGAAGTAGAGAAATGGGGAGGAGGCGATAAAACCGCTATATACAAACAAGTAAAAGAAGAGATTGCTAAACTAAAAGAGCGCGATATTTATAATGGAGAAAATACACAAATAGATGTCACAAATTCAGAAGAAAACAAAGACTAAGAGTAGCATTAAAGAGAATATGATGCCTCAGAATAACCCAATGGCACCTCAAGCACCTACAATGGACTTACCAATGGTACAGCAAGAACCTTCTTGGGACCACCCAGGATGTGATGATAAAATCGGTAAAATGTTCGTAGTATTAAAACCAACTCCAGGAACCTCTCACGAAGATTTAGTACAAGAAACACACTGCTTTGGCATGGGTCAATTTGATCCAATGGCCGTTCACGGTGTATACGGTAACGTAGAAGAAGCTAATTTAGTAGCTGAAGCAGCTACAGCTGACCTTCATAAGCACCTTGCTAAAATAGAGAAGAAGAAGGATCACGTAATGAATGAAATCGAAAGACATATAGCGAGATTACAGAAAGAAATCAATGTTCATATGAAAGAAGCAACCGATGCACCTGAATTATCAGAAGGTCACCACGGGCTTGCTGAAAAGAAAATGAATATGATTAAAGGGTTACGCGATAAGCATAAAGCTATCAAGGCAACTAAAAAAGAAGTACCCGAAATAAAAGAAAAATAATGGAAGAATTTGTACAATTTATATCAACCCTATTAGCTTCTCGTAATCAAGCTCACATTTTTCACTGGCAAGTTCAGGGAGTAGGTTCAGATGCTGCACATAGAGCATTAGGAATTTACTACGATGAAATCCTTGATCTAGTAGACGGACTAGTAGAGAGTTTTCAAGGTAAATACGGTATTCAAAGAGGTTATACTTCACCTGCTACCTTTAAAGAAGACGGACAATTTGTAAGTTATTTTGAAGCTTTAGCAATGTATGTAGAAACTATTAGAACTAAGATTCCACAAGATTCTTATATTCAAAACGAAGTAGATACTGTTGTTAAATTGATTCAAACTACTAAGTATAAACTTATAAATCTTAAGTAATGGTAGAGGCAAAAGGTACTTGCTGCGGTAAATGCGGACATGTTCACGTAAAAGGAACATCGTGCCCTAAACCTTTTTTAACAGGAAAAAGCCACTGTAGCAGAAGAACTAATGAAATGCATACTATGGATGACGACGGACCTATAGAGTTTCATCAAGTAAGAGCAGACCATGTAGAAGGGTTAGAAAACCCTAAAGATAATCCATGCTGGAGAGGGTATCATCCGGTAGGAACTAAGATGAAAGACGGTAAAGAGGTTCCTAATTGCGTTCCTGTTAACGAGGAAATGAGCTTAGAAGGACTTTGGGCAAACATTAATGCTAAAAAAGCTCGCGGTGAAAAATCATCACCTAAAGGCTCAAAAGCATACAAAGCAGCTGTTGCTGCAGGAAATAAATTAGACGAAGTAGATGAAACTGAAAGCTATTGTCCTCATTGTTTAGTAGAGTATATAATGGAAAATTATAATAAGCTAAATGAAGCAGAGTATAGAGGAAGAAAGGTTAGCTTAGGTAAACCCTTCCTAACCCCAGGCGGACCGAAGAAAAGATCAGTGTACGTTAAGAATGCTAAAGGAAACGTTGTAAAGGTTAACTTCGGCGATCCTAACATGAGAATAAAAAAATCTAATCCTGCTCGTAGAAGAAGCTATAGAGCAAGACACCACTGTCAAACTCCAGGACCACGTTGGAAAGCAAATTACTGGTCATGTAGAGCATGGTAAGATTAATTGACATAGTAGAAGAAATTAGAGAAGGAATTGACGATCCAGTTAAACCTGGCATCTTAAAGAATAGATTAGGTAAACTTTCATGTAGTCGAGTAAGATCTGCAAAGAGTAAGCTAAAAAATAAAGGTACGCATTATGCGAAAGCATTACAAAGATATTTAAACTACCATTGTTAAAATGATTAAATTAAAAGATTTACTTCCAGAATGCGAAGACTGCGGACGTGATTGGAATCACGGACATGACCATGAAGCTCCAATGGCTCACGGTGAATTAAAAGATGCTATCTCAAATGCATCTAAAATTCAAAGTATGATTGGTAACAATGATAATCTACCAGGATGGGTTTCTTCTTACATTACACTCGCTTCTGATTATTTACACTCAGTTGCAGAGTACATGGCAGGACAGTCTGAAGAAATGGCTCAACAACCAGGACCTGGTTTTAATATGAATGAAGCAAAAAAACCTTCAGCAGGCTTAAGTAAAGAGAAAAAATCTGATATAGTTAAAAAAGCTAAAGCAGGTAAAGATATTGGAAAAAAAGGAAAAGGTTTTGAGAAAATAGCAAAAGCAGCAGGCGGCGGCGAGAAGGGTGAAAAGATTGCAGCAGCTGCAATGTGGAAAAACGCTAAAAGATAAACCGATAAGATATGAACCTAGACAAATTAAAAGGACACGTTCCAGACAGTGTAATCAGCCAAATTCCAGGAATTCAAACTAAATTTGAACTTAACACTCCGCTGCGCTTAGCACACTTTTTAGCACAGTGCGGTCATGAATCAGGTGGATTTAAGTTAGTAAAAGAGAATTTAAACTATGGAGCTAAAGGCTTAGTAAGTATATTTAAAAAGTATTTTCCTGATGAAGCAACTGCTCTAGTATACGAACGCAAACCAGAGAAGATTGCTAATGTAGTTTACGCAAATAGAATGGGAAATGGCGATAAAGCATCAGGCGATGGCTGGAAGTTTCACGGTCGTGGCTTTATACAATTAACAGGACATGATAATTATAAAGCCTTCAGTGCTGCTATTAACGAAGACTGCGTAGCTAATCCAGATTTGGTTGCTACAAAGTATCCTTTAGCATCTGCTGCATGGTTTTTTCATAAGAATGGCTTACATAAGATTGCTGACGAAGGAGCTACTGATGCAGTTGTAACCAAAGTAACTAAGAGAGTTAACGGCGGTACAATTGGTTTAGCCGATCGTATCAAGCATTTTAAAGAATTTCATACGTTATTAGCATAATATGGCAACAAGTAAAGAGATAATAAGAAGACTTATTTTAAAGGAAGTAGAAAGAATGGAACCAAGCGTACAATCGTTTGAAGATGATCCAATTAACTTCTTATTAATGAAATACCCTACTTTAAAGGCAACTTTGGAGATGTTAATGACTTCTGCTTACAAAGACTATGTTACAGGGATTTATATTTTAGCTCCCAAGCCAACTACTTTTAAAATTGTATTGCATAATGGCCAGTTTTTTACCTTAACCTTCTTAGGTAAGGTATATGAAGCGACTATAGCAGGTAAGAAATTTTACTTACAGACAATAGGAGAAAGAGAAAGAGCAGTAAATGCTATAGCAAGATTACTTTCTTTAGGAAATCCAATAAAAACACAAGGAGCCGAGGGAGAGGAACAGACAGCAACCGAAGGTGAAGAACCTAAAGATGCACCTGGAGAATCAGCTCCAACAGAAGAAGCAGCAGAAGAGACAGAATCTTAAAAAACTATAGAATATTATAAGACCCGGCACTAAAAGCTGGGTTTTTTGTTGGAAATACGAAATATTTTTATTATATTCTATGTAAATAAACAATATGAGAACAAAAAGTATTATAAAGACAATGAAAACGATCTGCGGTAAAGAATTATCGTATTTAGAGACTACAGGCGAACCTAATAAAATGCATAGTACTGAAGGCCCTGCTATCACTTACGCAGCTTCTGAGAATAAAGCACCGGAGTACTACTTATTTGGCATTAAATACACTAAAATACAATGGAAAAGCTTATTATCTCAAAATAAACCAATGCCTGTAGAAAATGCAATGGGCTTTGATTCTGCGTACTAAACTATTTATTAAGAAATAGCGCTATGGTATTTAATATTCAAAAGTTCTTAAGCGAGAATAAATTAACAGGTCAATCTCAAATGAGAGAAGAAGACAATACTGGTTTGACTATGCCAGTTAGCGACGATGAAGAGATGTTTGGAGACGAGGAAGATCAAGACGACTGGACTACTGCAAGTACAGACGATGGCGATTTTGATCAAGAGCCAACTGCAAAAGACGTTAAGCAAAACGACGTATCTTTGACAGGTATTCATAAAAAACAAGCTCAATTACAAGATTTAGAAGCACAGAAAGATAAGTTACTTATGCAACTAAAAAGTAATATAATCGGACTTGACCAATATAAGCAAGCAATCGGTAATATACCGATGCAAATTAAAAAACTAAGAGCTGACATAGATCAAGCTATGAACGTCACAGTGGATGACGGTAGCGAAGAAGAGGCAATCTAGTTGGTTATAAACAATAAACAATGTCTAGAGTAAATATAAGCGAAGCTATTAAGCAAGAGCTTATAAAGTGCAAGCAAGACCCTGTATACTTCATGAAGAAGTATTACACCATTCAACATCCTACCAAGGGTAGAATGACCTTCAACTTGTATCCATTTCAGGAAAAGGTCTTACGTCTTTTACAGAGGAACGACTATTCAATCATTAACAAGTCAAGACAGTTAGGTATATCTACCTTAACTTCTGCCTTCTCTTTATGGATGATGCTATTTGAACAAGATAAGAACATCCTTGTACTTGCAACTACGCAAGCTACTGCTAAGAATATGGTAACTAAAGTGAGATTTGCTTACGATAACCTGCCGACTTGGATGCAGTTACCGGTATTAGAACACAACAGACTATCATTAAGACTTAAAAACGGTTCTCAAATTAAAGCCGTATCAGCAGCAACAGACTCTGCACGTTCGGAGGCGGTATCGCTACTTGTAATAGACGAGGCTGCGTTCATTGATAGAATTGAAGATATCTTTACAGCCGCTCAACAAACTTTAGCAACCGGAGGTCGTTGTATCGCCCTCTCTACACCTAACGGCGTAGGTAACTGGTTCCATAAACAATTTGTTAGAGCACAAAATAGCGAAAATAATTTCCTTCCTATAAGCCTTCCATGGACCGTTCACCCAGAACGCAACCAAGAGTGGCGAGATCAGCAGACTAAAGACCTAGGAGTAAGAGCTGCAGCACAGGAATGTGATTGTGACTTTAGCACTTCAGGTAATACAGTCATCGAACCAGATACTTTGAATTGGTATCAACTTAATACAGTAAGAGAACCGAAAGAGAGATCAGAAATGAATCAAGCATACTGGGTTTGGGATTATCCGGATCCGATGAGAACTTATTTAGTAGTAGCCGACGTAGCGAGAGGAGATGGACAAGACTTTTCAGCCTTCCATGTTATGGAAATCGAAACAATGATACAGGTTGCTGAGTTTAAAGATCAATTATCTACAAAAGAGTTTGCCCGTAGACTGGTTTCTGAAGGTATTAAGTGGAATAGCGCCTTACTTGTAGTAGAGAATGCTAATATTGGATGGGATGTAGTAACTACTATACAAGAGATCGGCTACTCTAACCTATATTACTCACCTAAATCAGAACTTGTAGGTACTCAAATCGACTTATACGTTGCAAAATACGATAGAGGCGACGGAATGGTACCTGGATTCGGTACTAACTCAAGAACAAGACCTCTTTTAATTAATAAAGCTAGATCTTTCATCGAAGAGAAGACCGTAGTGATTAGATCTCAGAGATTGCTAGACGAATTAAGAGTGTTTATATGGAAAGGAAGAGAAAATGCTGATGCTAGAGCACAAGCCCTACAAGGATACAATGATGACTTAGCGATGGCTTGGTTTATCGGGTTGTTTCTACGCGATACAGCCATTAGATTTAGGCAAACGGCTATGGACTTGACTTACGCAAGCCTTAATGGATATAGTAAGACGGGAGGAGATACCGGAGGAGGCTTTGAACTATATAACGGAGGAAACTACAGTAATCAACAAAATCCTTGGCAAATGCCAGCAGGAGATGGTCACGATGACATAACGTGGCTCTTATAACAAAGATATTTATTAGATATGGCAGAAGAACAAAAACAAGAACCACAAAGAAACCTCTTTTCAACCCTCAAAAGGCTGTTTTCTACTGATGTTATTATTAGAAACGACGGAGGTCAGTTAAGAACGGTAGATGTAGACAATATTCAGGTAGACGGTGTGCTTCAAACTAACGCACTTGTCGATCGTTTTAACCGTATTTATACGACTTCTACATCTTATGGCGTTAATTTAAACCTTGCACAGAACTACCAATCAGCACGCGTTCAAATTTATGCTGATTATGAAGCTATGGATACAGATCCAATTATTGCATCAGCATTAGACATTATTGCAGATGAATGTACACTTAAAAACACACAAGGCGATGTTATACAAATTAGATCAGCAGATGAAAACATTCAAAAGATACTTTACAGCCTTTTCTACGACATACTTAACGTTGAATTCAACCTCTGGTTCTGGATTAGAAATATGTGTAAGTATGGCGATTTCTTTCTTAAGCTAGAAGTAGCAGAAAAGTACGGAGTCTACAACGTTATTCCATTTTCAGCTTACAATATCGTGAGACTTGAAGGAACTAACCCGAAGAATCCATCAGAGGTAATCTTTAAGTATGATCCTACAGCAGCATTAGGTGCTACTGCAGGGTACTCTACTTCTTATCAGAATACAGACTTAGGCGTTACGTTCTATAACTACGAAATGGCTCATTTAAGATTAATTGGTGATATTAACTACCTACCTTACGGTCGTTCTTACTTAGAACCAGGACGTAAAATCTATAAGCAATACGTTTTAATGGAAGATGCAATGATGGTTCATAGATTAACTCGTGCACCTCAAAGAAGAATTTTTTATGTTAACGTTGGTGCTATTCCTCCTAACGAAGTTGAGAACTACATGCAACGTATGATCTCTAAGATGAAGAAAACTCCTCTTATTGATGCAAAAACAGGGCAGTACAACCTAAATTACAACGTTCAGAATATGCTTGAAGATTTTTTCATTCCTGTTCGTGGTAATGATCAATCTACTAGGATAGACAATGCTCCGCCTTTGGAATACAACGGGATTGAGGATATTAACTACTTACTTAACAAACTATTCGCAGCATTGA
>Ga0209191_1001386_pt1 | contig 16074 bp, 22 predicted proteins | sample S_130626_EF_Meta_FD_187320 | JGI IMG/M metagenome (GOLD analysis project Ga0209191, IMG submission 187320) | Freshwater microbial communities from Lake Simoncouche, Canada to study carbon cycling - S_130626_EF_MetaG (SPAdes) (version 2) | ecosystem: Environmental > Aquatic > Freshwater > Lake ...
GAAAGATTGTACTGAATTAGGTAAAACAGACATTATGAAATTAATTGAAGAAAGTAATTTAGAATTAATAGAAAATTAAAATCACTTGCTTGAAGATAAACAATAGTTACAGAGGTCTGTATTTGAATCATTAACTATCAAAAGTTAATACTATTAAACTGTACTAGCAGTTGTGTTTATTGTAAAGGTATTAATTCAATGTGAGTCCCACAGGATGGAGAGAGCTTAGCTGTCTAATAATATTCCCCTAGACTTGGGACAAGTGATTTTATAAAATATTAATTAAATATTAAGTACCCTGAATGCAGGTGGGGAGTTAATTTAGAACCTTTACTCAAAGCAGTAATGTATAAGCTTAAAATTTAATTATTGCTGTCGATAGCAAATAACCACTTAGGAAAATCCTAGGTGGTTTTTTAATTTAAAAACCAAATAATATGAACAAATTACTAGACAATTATTACAAAATGTTATACTTTTGCAAAAGTAAACCAACAACACTTAGTCAACTAAGCAATTGGGAATTAGAAGGTATATTGTTACATATTAAAAAATATCCTATAGGATTGCTTAATGGTTATGATAAATCAGAATACATTAATGCAGTTACTTACATACTTAAATGTAGAAAACAATCTAAAGATCATAAAATAGTAATGATTGAAACAAGATTAGCTAACAAAGCTTTACTTGATTCTGAAATACTATCTAAAGAATTATTAAACATGATGATTAATACAGAAAAACAATATGTTAAACAAATTAGTTAGAAAATCTATGGTCATCAGACCAAGTGGTAGAAGTACAGATTATATATCACCTAGTTTTGGTTATGGGTGTTTATATAACTGTACTTACTGTTACATGAAAAGACATAAAGCAGAAGGCTTAGATATAGCAACTAACACAATGGATATACTTACAGCAGTAAATAATCATTGTGCATTTGCTGATGTTGATAAACCTAACCAAACACACAATGAGTATATCACATATGACATATCTTGCAATGAAGATTTTGCATTACATGCTAAACATCATGAATGGGTAAAGATATTTGATTTCTTTAAACAACATCCTAATGCAATGGGATCATTTGCTACTAAATATGTTAATCCAATCCTTACAGAATATAATCCAGAAGGTAAGATAAGAATTAGATTTAGTTTAATGCCACAAAACATATCAGATGAATTAGAACTTAATACATCTAAAATCATTGATAGAATTAAAGCTATTGATGCATTTATAGATGCAGGTTATGATGTTCATATAAACTTTAGTCCTGTTGTAGTTTATGACAATTGGTTAAAAGATTATGAATACTTATTTCAATTAGTCAATGATTATGTTGATTACAAAGATGTTGTTAAAGCAGAAGTAATATTTCTTACACACAATGAGAATAAGCATGCATACAACGTAGTTAACAATTTATCAGGTGAAGATTTATTATGGAATCCAGACATTCAAGAAGATAAAATATCACAATATGGTGGTAAAAATATTAGATACAAGGTTAATCTTAAATCTAAATACATTCAAGAATGGACTGAATTACATAATAAAATTATACCTTGGAATACAATAAGATACATATTCTAGAAATAGAATGTAATCTTTGTAGCTTAAGGTAAAGCCCTAACTTGGGTTAGGAAGATAAGGGTTCAAGTCCCTTCAAAGATTTTAAATAAACAATTAAATTTAAATTATGAGAAACAAAAAACTAACAAAAAGACAACCTTTGTCAGAAGCAATCAAACAACAATCTAAATTGCACGCTAAGTATAAAGAATATTCATTGTTAAGTTTAGAAGAACTTAATGATTTATATCCAATATTAGGTGGAGGTTACAGAGAATGCTGCTTTGCAGTAATTAGAGAAAAACATTTTCAACAAGCAGAAGAAACACTAGAAGGCGATGTTAAATAGTACAGAACTACATAAGATACTGGATGATCCTAAAGCTTATGAACAACAAAAGATTAGTGTACTTGTAAAATATATCTTTGATAAAACAGGAGAAGATATATCTGCAATAGCAATTAGACCACCTGAACATATTGGACAAACTATGTTAATGGAACATATGTATCAAGTAGCTAAAAAATATTATAAAAATGGTGGAAAGTAAATGGCAAAAAGTTATTTATGATGTTGAGGTTTACCCAAATTGTTTTTTATGTGCTATTCAAGATGTGGATAGTAAAGAGAAAATAGTTTGGGAAATTTCAGACAGAATTAATGAATATGATGACATTGTTAAATTCTTTAAAGGATTTAATCAATACTTAATTTCATTTAACGGAATACATTATGACAACTGTATAATGATGTATATTATACTCAATAAATTAGATAACGTGGATAATTATCTACAAAAGCTTAAAGAATGGTCAGATTTTATAATCCACAATGATTTTTGGTGGAATGACAAAGAATTAAGTAAATACAAGTATCATAATAAATGGATAGATATAGATCTATTCTTATATTGGAGTAAAATGCTTAGGTTAAGTAAAAAATTAAGTCTTAAGGGGCTTGCTATTCAACTTAATTATCCTGTAGTACAGGAATTACCATTTGATCCAGCAATGAGCTTAAACCATGCTCAAATTGATGAATTAAGACACTATAATAGTGTACATGATTTAGGTATAACTGAATTGTTGTATAATTCAATGCTTAATGAAGTTAAACTAAGACAATACATTAGTACAACCTATAATTTAAAATGTTTTAGTTGGGATGCTCCTAAAATGGCATCTGAATTATTATTACAAGAATATTGTAAATTAACTGAACAAGAGCCAAAACATGTTAAAAGCATTAAGTTTGAACATAAAAACAAATTAGAATTACCTGAAATTAACTTTCAATTAGATTGCTTTAAGGAATTATACAAAGGAATGTGTAATGCTTTAAATGATTTTAGTAAAGAAATTGTATTACTTCACAATAATACAACTTTAAAGTTGACTTATGGTAAAGGTGGTTTACATTCTGTTAATAAAAATGAATCTTATTATGAAGATGATTATAATTGTATAATAACATCTGATGTAGCTAGTCTATATCCAAATCTTATTATTAACTATAATCTTTTAAGACAACCTGAAGTATTAGATTTGTATACTAAAGTTAAAGCTGATAGAATTGAAGCTAAAAAGAATAAAGATAAATCTAAAGATGCTTTGTTAAAATTGATTCTTAATTCAACTTCAGGTATGATTGACAATAAATATTCTTGGTTATATTATCCAGAAGGTGCAATGAAACTTAGATTAATGGGTCAACTAATTCTTACTGTAGCAATAGAAAAATTAGTATTAGCTGGTTATAAAGTAATTAGTGCAAATACAGATGGTATAGAAGTTATTGTACCTAAAAATAAAGTATTAGAATATAAATACATTGTTGATCAAGTTGGTAATGAATTTAACTTAGAGTTTGAGCATGATACTTATCAAAAGATTATTTATATGAATGTAAATAATTATTTGGCAGAAGGTTCTAAACTAAAACAAAAAGGTTTGTTTGTAGAAAAACCTGAATTAGGTAATAATGTAGATTATCTTATTATACCTAAAGCACTAAAAGCTTTTTACATAGATAATATACCTGTTAAACAATTTGTTGAATCACATACTAACATATTAGATTTTTGTTGTTCTCAAAAAGTAGACAAGTCTTATCATATTATGTGGACTAATCCATATTTTGTAACTAGTAAACAACAAAGATTAAATAGATTTTATGCATCAACTAAGGGTGGTTATATCTTTAAATGTAGAGATAACACACAAGGTCATTTGTTAAAAGAATCTGGTGTAATGATATACAACAATCATAATCCAGATGTATTTCCAAATGATGTTAATTATAAGTTCTATATAGCAGAAATTAATAAAATTATTAACCAAATAAACAGAAATAACCAAATAAGTTTATTTTAAAATTAAATAAAATGAAAGAAACAAAATTTAAAGTAGGTGATTGGGTAAAAATTACTGAATCAGATTATAATTGGAATCCTGTAATGAGTAAATTTGATGGAGAAATTGTTCAAATTACTAAAATGGTAAATGATTATACTATAAGATTTGAAGGTGATGAAAATTATGAATGGAATTTTAATCATGGACATTTTGTTAAAGTAAATGATCCAAATACATTATTAAGTCCAGAAGAACAAGAACGTATGTTGTTAGGCTATGCTTGTGTAGATTTTAATTCAAGTGATTGGCTGATAGATACTAAGACAGCTGCAAAATATGATACAACAAGTATGGAAGTTATATCATTAGATTATCTAGATTTTATGACAGGTTCATCTAGCCCAACAATTTCAATAATTAAATCAAAAACCAAGAAATCAATGTTTAAATCAGACATTATTTCTTTTTAAGTATAACACCACATATCATAAATAAATAACCTAAAAAACAAGTAACAATGGCAACAGAAGTAAAAAAAGCACCAATGAAGTATGTAGATTTTATCACTCGTGATGAAAAAGAAGTTAAGGCAGCAGAGCTTGCAGTAGCAGTTAAAAAAGCAGCTATTCAAGTAGATATTGACTTAATTAAAGCTAACGAAGCAGCAGCTAACGCTGAATCAGTTATTAACTCAGTATTAGCTCGTATTCCATTTAACCCAAGCATGTTAATTAATGCTAAACGTGATTTAGCTGAAGCTAACACAGTTATTGCTGAATTAGAAGCAATTAAAACAGAATTATTCTAATAAAAACCTTTTAAATAGCCACCTCTTTATCGAGAGGTGGTTTTAATTATTAAACAAATAAAACAATGCCAAAATTCACAATTTTAAACCCACAAACGAATACTCCATTAGTAATTGATACTGACACTCAACCAGGAATTAGAACTTGGGGTGATTTTAAAACAGAATTATTAAACAGAGGAGTTGATGTATCTGGAATGCGTGCAACTTTACGTTCAAGCAGAACTCAATTAGAATTAAATGATGCTATTTTACCATCAAATGATGACATGTTATTATTAACTGCTTCTAAAATGGCCGCAGGTATCTAATATGGAAGATGCTCAATTAGCAGTAATTGCAGCTCTAAGAGCTCGTATTGCAAGTCAATTAAGTCTTATTACTGAAGAAGTAATGGATATTTTTGAAGAAAAAATAGAAGATATTATAAATGATATTGAAGAAGATATTGTGAATGATAATCTTGAAGATGTAGAAATTGATGAACCAGTTTCTCAAGAAGTTTCAGACTTATTAGCTGAACAAAGAAGAATTGAAAGACAATTGAACGGACAATAAATTAATTAACACCAGGTATTTGTAGTGCCTGGTGTTTTAAAACTAAAAATAATGGAAGAATTACAAATAACAACACCTGAAACAATTGAAGATCTTCATATAAATTTTAACAGTTTAACAACAGGTCAATTATTTTATTTTAATGATTTTCCTAATTGTTATTGTGTTGTAAATACTGTAAAAGATAATACAATATATTTTAATGCATATGATATTGATAATGGTAAATGTGTAGGAAATAATTTTGGACATCCAATTAGTGAATCCTTACAAACAAAAATAGTATTAATTAATGATACTTTAATAGTTGAAATATATAATACTTACAAAAAATTAATCAATAAAATTGAAACTTTTCAAACAACAACATATGATGATTATAATTTAAGAAGAGATAAAATAAATAACTTTAAAAGTTTAAGTGATATAAAATCACTAGAAGATGTAATTAAACATCATTTTACTTCTGATAATTATGAAATTACTAATGATGGAGAATTTCTTAATATTGTTTTAAAATACAATGATATAACTATAACTAATAGTGAAGAATGTTCTCATTTTATTAAATCAATATTTGTTAAGCTTGTATTTAATAAAAATAATAAAAAATTTAATAGTATTATAGAAGGTGTTCGTGGAGATTTATCTGTTAAAGAATTAAATTCAGGTTATGTTCATAGTCATTTAAGATCAGGAACAAATGACTGGTCTGTTTTTTGTTTAGGTAACTCAGAAATTGCAGGTATTATTACAGATTTACACATACATGAGTTTAATGATGCTAAGTTTGATTTACTACTTTATAATTTAGAAGAATATATTAAATGGGAATCTCTTGAAGGTGGTCCTTATTTTAGAATTTCAAATTTAAATTATGGAGAAAGAATACGTGAAACAATGTTTTCTGATCAAGAAATAACTGAAATCTATGAAGATTTTGTATCTGAAAAACAACCATTCAATACTACTTTTGATGTTTCTTTAAAGAAAATTAAAGTAGTAAACGATGATCTTTTTATAAAACACTTATCAGATATTTGTCCTGAATCAGCTAAAGGAAAATATATTAACGGAACATTTATTAAAAATTTAAGTTATGATGAAATTCTTAGAAAAGCTAAAAGTGTATTTCAAGATAAAAATACTTTTAAATTTAAGAATGAAACTTATCCTAAAATGTATATTGAAGATAGCTTAAAAGATGCAACAACAGAACTTGTTCCTCAAAAAACTATAGTAAATGGGGTAATTGAAAAATTAGAATCCCATATTAATAATCACTTTTTACAAAAACTATTATAATGTCAAAATATAAAGAAATAAACCTTAAAGCTAAATCTAAATTAATAATATCTAAAGAACTTCAATCTCAAATTATGTATTTACATAATAAAGTAGGGAATATTGAATGGTCTGGAATGTTATTTCATAGTATAGTATCAGGTAACATAAATGATCCTGCAAATTTAGTATTGAGAGCAGAAAAAGTATTTCTTCAAGATGTTGGAGTTAGTACTTATACAGAATTTGAAACTAGTGAAACAATACTAGATTTTTATGACGCTTATCCAGAAGCAGTAAACTGGAAAATGTCTATGATACATACTCATCATAACATGAAATGTTTCTTTAGTGGTACAGACACTAAGGAATTACATGACAATGCTGATAAATATAATTATTATTTATCTCTTATTGTAAATCACGAATCTCAATTCTGTGCAAAAATTGCAGTAGCTGCTCAATATAATATTGAGAAAGCTAATTATACATTCAAAGGTTTTGAAGGTGTAGAAATTATTGAAACAGAAGGTACAAAGTCTGATGTCTTAATGCTAATTGAATGTAATATTGAATTTGAGCAATCAGAATTTGATATTAAACAATATGAAGCTATTAAAGCAAAGAAAGAGTTAGAAGCTGCTTCTAGAGTTGTTAACAGAACTTATGATTTTGGTAAATTAGATGGAGGATTTTCATCAACAAAATCTTTTCCTAAAACTTCTTTTGATCCTAATTATTATGGTTATAATTCTTTAACTTATGGAAATCAAGCTTCTTTATTTCAAGATGATTTAATTACAACTCCTTCAACAGAATTAGATGAATTAAGTATTAGAAAATTCTTAGCTGGTTTTTTAACATTAGATATTGGAAATGATAAAATGTTAAGTGATGTATTAGCTGCAGTAAATAAATATAATACTCGTGAAAAAAATAATTATTTGTTAGAATTAGAATGGAATTTAGATTCTTTTATTGATGAATATTTTAAAAATCTAGCACCAGGTAGAGATACAGACAACTTACTTTTAAAATCTATTGATATTTTATCTAAATACTCTGCATTTAAAGTTGTAAGTGATATTAATGATCTTTTATCAATTTATTTATCAGTAGGTATAGAAGCACCTAAATCAACAGTTAAAGCTAAAAGAAAGAAATAATGGAATTAAATGTAAAAGTATCTAGGTTTAGAGATGCACCTTGGTTTGAAGAACATAGATCAATGATTATTGGTGGTGTAGGTGGTATTGGATCATGGTTAGCTTTATTCTTAGCTAGACAATCAGCAGATTTATATATATTTGACAATGATTCTTATGAAGAAGTAAACATGGCTGGTCAATTTTGTAAAACAAATGACATAGGTAAACTTAAAACTCACGCAACTAAAGAAAACATATATGACTTTACAGCTAACAGAAATGTTAGTTGTTTTGGTTTATATGAAGAATCTAGTATAACAGATTATGTAGTATTTTCAGCATTTGACAATATGAAAGCTAGAAAATTAATGTTTGAGAACTGGGCTAACTTTGTAGGAGATTCTGCAGAAAAAAGAGAAATGTGTACAGTATTTATTGACGGTAGACTTAATGCTGAAGAAGCAGAGATTTATGTAGTTACACCTGATAAAATAGATGAATATCGTAAAACTTTATTTGATGATTCAGAAGCTAGTCCTTTAAATTGTAGTTATAAGTCTACAACTCATTGTTCAGCAATTATTGCAGGACTAATGGTTTCAGCATACAACAATGTAGTTACTAATCATAAATTAAATTTAGATTATAGAGTAGTACCATTTAGTATTAAATATCAATTACCATTTTTAAATTTTGAAATACAATGATACATTTACCAATAATATCAGAAAAATTACATGAAACAAGTAGTTGTGGTTCTTTAAGTTTTAATACTTCTTTAGATTATGTTCCAGCCTTATTGATTCCTAAATTTCAAGTTGATAGAATGTATCCATATATTCAAGCAGATGTATTTAGACAAGGATCAACTAAGTTTCGTTTTAAACCAAATGATTGGGATAGTAATAAAAGATATAAAAAATGTCAAGATCTTTCAACAATTACAAATAGAAATAATTTAAGTTTTTTATATTTTAATATATTAAATAATAAAGATAATTTATTAAGATATACAGAAGTTAAAGATAATTTGTTTAACATATTAAATACTTTTAATTATTCTGTTGCAAATTCTAAAAAAATTAGTTTAAAACTTACTTATTATGGAGCAAATGACATGGTAGATAAGTTTTCAAAAAATGATTTAAATACTATAAGAAATTTTGAACATAGAGTTAGATCAACAGGTATAAAAACTAAATGGTTAATAGATAATGGTTTTGTTGCTATAGATGATGAAAATATTGATATTTGTTATATAACAATGATTAAGAAAGATTATGTTGAAGAATTTATACTTTTAAGATTGTTAGGTTTACCTATTGATAAATCTAAAATTCAAATTTGGTATAATAGTGAAAATGCTTTGTTAAATCCAATGCTTAAAAAAGTATTAACAAAGTTTACATCAGTAGCTAAGAAATCTGAATTTGAAATTGTTAGTAAAGAAAACTTAAATTGTTTGATTAATTCATTTAAAGTTCCTAAATTTGCAACCATTTCTCAAGTTAAAGAATTTGACCAAGTGCTTACAGCTAATGTAATAAAAGAATTATATCAATTTGATCAAGAAGTGCCTGAATTAAAGCTAGAATTAGACAACTCCCCTATTAACACAGTTAAATTAAAAGGTATAAGAATACCTAAACCTAAAGTAGTAATACCAGAATTAGTAGATTAGATAGTATGTGGTGTATAAAACTAATCAAAAGTTCTAATTAAAATAAAAAAATATGGAAAATCAAGTAACAACAGCTCCAGTAGCTACAGTAGAATCAACAGTTAAAACAATTTCTAAATCTGCATTAGCTGCTATGGTTAATGAAGGTAAGAAGAAAGAAGAAATTGCAACTTTTTATGGTTTAAACATTGCTCAAACAACTAAATTGTTAAAGACAGCAGGTTTAACTATTCGTAAGTTTCATAAACCATCTTTTACTTTAGTAGACTAATATGACTAGAGAAGAGATTCAAGAAAAAGTACTTTCTGTTTTATTAAAAACAAATAGAGGTACTGCAGCATTATCTGGTGGTACAGGTAAAACATTAATAGGATTACAACACATGAATTCTATCTATAAGATAGCAAAGAATGTTAAGTTCTTAGTTGTAGCTCCAAAGAAATCAATATTTCAATCATGGAAAGACGATGCTGTAAAATTTGAACTTGAACACCTTCTTAAAAATATTACATTTTCTACTTACTTATCATTAGATAAACAAAGTCATGAATATTCTGTAATCTATTTAGATGAATGTCATAGTTTATCTTTAGCAAAGAATTTCTGGTTAAGCAAATTTAATGGTAAAATCATAGGACTTACTGGTACACCTCCAACGAATATCAAATCTGAGAAAGGTTTTATGGTAGACAAGTATTGTCCTGTAGTATACACATATGATACTGATGAAGCTGTAGATCATTCAATTTTGAATGACTACAGAATCATAGTTCATTATGTAGAATTAGATAAAGAAAAGAATATTAAGGTTGTGAAACCTCAAGGAACATGGATGACTAGTGAAATCCAAGTCTATAATTATTGGAGTAAACGAGTTGATGAATCTTTTGGTAAAATGAAACAGATAGCTGCTATACAACGTATGAAAGCTATGCAAGGATTTTTATCTAAAGAGAATAAGACAAAGTTTTTACTTAATAGTATAGGTCAACATAGTAAGTGTTTATGTTTTGCAAGTACTCAAGAGCAATCCGCTAGAATCTGTCCAATAACTTATCATTCAAAAAATAAGTTTTCAGAATCAAATTTAGAGTCTTTTAAAACAGGTAAATTATTGAAATTATGTGCAGTAGAACAATTAAATGAGGGAATTAATATACCTAATCTAAAATATGGAATAATTATGCACTCTTACGGCAATGAGAGAAAAGCTAGTCAGAAGATATTTAGATTTCTTAGATTAAATCCTGATGATTGTAGTACTATACATATACTATGTTACAAAGATACAATTGATGAACAATGGGTTAAAGCTGCACTAGAAGGATTTAACCAAGATAAAATAACGTATTTATGATTGAAAATATTAGTGTAGACCTAAATAAATTATATGCTAATAAACTTAAGTTAGAGGATTATTTCATTTTATTTTGTTTAGTTCACCAAGAAGAAGAATTATTAGTTAAATACACTACAAATTGTGGTGGTATTGACACTAATGTTTTTCAAAGATTAAGAAATTCTGGATTTATTGTCCTTACAAATGAGATTAATATAACATTTGACAGTATTAATGTAACAGAACAGACTAAAGATTTTTTTAATGTAAAAGATAATACAGATTTTGATACATTATTTAGAGAGCTGCTGTCTACATATCCTACAAGTGTTAAACGAGTTACTGGAGGTACAAGAAGATTACACAATGATCTTACAAGATGTAAGAAGTTATATAAATCAATTATATTAGATCGGGTATTGTTTTCGCTGAACACTGATCTTCATAAGAAGATTTTATTGTGTGTCCAAATGTATTACAGAGAACATTTGAAAGACAACAAACAAGAATTTATGCAATTATTAGCTACATTTTTATCTCAAAGAACATTTGACCAATATCTTAATGATGTATCTAAATTAGAAGTATTACCAAAATCAAACACTGACTATGACGCAATTTAAGCAAAGAATAAAACAAGGATTATCTGGTGAGTATACTGGTTTAGCAAATGGTTTTCACAGAATTAATAAGTACATTTATAATATTCAAAGAAGTTGTTATACCTTAATTGGTGGACTCTCAGGAAGTTCAAAAACAACTTTATGTGATTTTATATTATTAAATGGTTTACAAGATGCTAAAGCAAAAGGTATTCCGTTTAACATAACTTATTATTCATGGGAGATTGATGAGATAAGTAAGAAAGCTAATTGGCTATCTATTATTATTTATAACAAATATAATAGAGTAATCTCTCCTCAAACAATTAAAGGTTTAGGTGATTCTAGATTAACAGATGAAGAACAAGAAATTGTTTATTCTGAGTTACCAGAATTAGAAGAACTGTTTAATAAAATAGATTGGCATTGGGTACCTGTTAATCCTACAGGATTGTATCATCTTTGGTGGAAAACTATGTCTACTAAAGGTGAGTTTACAATGATGCCATATACTGATGAGGAAGGTAATGCTAAAGAAAAGATTGTTAGTTGGAAAGCTAACAACAAAGAAGAATACAATATTGTAGTATTAGATCATATGGCTTTAGGTCGTCTAGAACGAGGATTTAATCTTAAACAAAATATTGATAAAATGTCTGAATACATTGTTGCTTGTAGAAATATGTTTAGTATGACATTTTTTGTAGTTCAACAATTTAATCAAGGGTTTAACAAAATAATCACAAATTAATTTGTATATGTAAAAAATATTCCGTATATTTATAGTATGACAGGAATATACAAAATAACAAATTTAGTAACTAACAAAGTTTATATTGGTAGTGCAAAAAATATAGATGCTAGAATTAAAGCACATATTAGTAAATTAAAAGGTAACTTTCACATTAACAAACACTTACAATCTTCATATAATAAGTATAAAGAAGAAAATTTTAAGTTTGAAATAATAAGAGAAGTTTCTAATAGTATATTAAGAAGAGCTGAACAATTCTATATTAATAAATATCAATCAATAAATCCAAAATATGGATATAATAAGGCTACTGTAATTTCAAATACTTGGGATGATATAGAAAAACCTGTTATATTAAAAGATAAAATATATTTTGGATGTTATAATAAACAAGGTAAGTTAGTAAAAGTTTTTAAAACAATAGATGATGTAAAATCTTTTTTAAATGTTAAAAAATGTTCAGGAGTTTATGAATCTTGTAATAGTAATTTAACAAAAACAGCACATAAGTATTATTGGATAAGATTAGATGTTAAAAAATCTAAATTTGAAAATAAATTAAATGTGTTTAAAAGAAAAGGTAGACATCGTGAATTATTGCAATATGATTTAGAAGGTAATTTTATTAAAAAATGGAGTTGTGCAACAGAAGCTGCAGATTTTTTAAAAATACAATCATGTAATATTACAAGATGTTTAAAAACAAATAACATATACAAAAATAATAAGTGGTTTTACTCGGCCCCCTAGTATGGTAACATACTTTGAATAACCCAGAATATCGGTGAACATCCTGAAGAGGACAATACCGAGAGATAGACTAATTAATTAGTAAGCTCGTAACGACTACCAATGGGTATCCTATAGTCTATAGGATAATGGTATAGTCTGCTCTGCAAGTATAACAAAATAAGTTGCAGTTAACATAACACGTGAGTAGTGTTGACAGATTGAAGTTTAAAGGTGCAGACATTAGTCCACAGCAAACTGATTTCAAAGATTCTACTAATCCTTATCAAGATGCAGATGTAGTATTAGGTTTAATGAATGCTTACAAGATGGACTTAGAAACAAGTCTAAGCTATAATATTAAAGTAGATGGGTTTCCAGGTAATTTAAAAGGTAAATACAGACTTCTTAAGGTGATTAAGAATCGTTTAGGTCAAGATAATATATCTATTGGTCTGTATACTAAACCAGAAGCTGGTTATTTTGAAGAGTTACCAAAAGAAATGACATCTGAAGATTACACAATGTACTTAAATAAATAAAATGGGAAGAATTATATTAGCAATTGGTACACCTGGTTCAGGCAAATCAAGAGCAATTTTAAACTTAGATGAGAATACAACTCTATTGGTTAAACCTAATAGAAAAGAACTCCCTTTTAGGGGTGGTGCTGTAAAATATAGCACAGAAAAAGGCAATGTAGTGAATTGTGCTACATTTCCAGAGCTTAAAGTAATACTTACTAAAGCTAATGATGGTACCAAATTTAAAACTATTGTAATAGAAGATTTTACACACTTCTTAACAAATAGAGTCATGGCTGATTCTAAAATTAATGGTTTTCAAAAATGGTCAGATTTAGCTGTAGATGTATTTCAAGGCTTAATTAAAATGGAAGAAAAGCTACGTGATGATTTAAATGTGATAGTGATAGGACATACTGAAAGAAGTACTAATATGAATGGTGATACAGAAATTACTCTACAAACTGTGGGTAAATTATTGGATAACCAAATCAAGATACCTTCTTACTTTACTTATGTTCTTCATGCTGATGTGAAAGAAGTAAATGGAAAAATGGAATATTCATTTTTAACTAATTATGATGGACTAAGACTTGCTAAATCGCCAGAAGGTTGTTTAGATAAGTTTGAGCCAAATGATTACAAGTTAATCTTGGATAAAATAGCAAAATATCAATCTGGAGAATAACTTCTTTAGATCAATTTAAATTATTAATTATAAAAAACAAAAATTATGTTCAATTTTGAAAACGCAGAAGTATCTAAAGGTAATTACAAAGAAACTATTAAACCAGGTATTAGTATTGTTAAAGTAACAGCTATTACTAATGGTCTTAGTTCACAAAAACAAACTCCTTACTTAGAGTTTACAGTAGAAGATAGTCATGGTGCTGAATTAAAGCAACAATATTATCTAAGTACTGTAGTTAATCCAGGTAAGCAAAAATCTGCTTGGGATATTTCTAAAAATGCAATCTTAGCATTAGTTGCAGCATCTAATAACTTAGATGAAGCTACTGCTAAAACTAAAATGCCTAATGCTAAATCTGCTGAAGAATTAGCTCAAAAATTAGCTATGTTAGTTATTGGTAAAGATTTCAGATTAAAAGTTAACGGTGAAGAGAAGATTTCTCAAAAAGGTACAAAATATGTAGCTTCTTCATTTAGTAATGGTGTATTCTGTGAATCTAAAACAATTGCAGACGCAGACAGTAAATTGTTTTTTAACACTGATAAAAATGTTAAAAAATTAGCTATTGAACCAGCTACTAGTGATGCATCTTCTGCATTTTCTAGCAGTTCAGAAAATGATTCAGTAGTATTTTAATTTGTCTTAAAAATAGTATATATTTGCGACAGTAAAACAACAACACTCCTTAACCTTAACGGGTTAGGGAGTTTTTTAAAGCAGACCTTCTATGTTCAATTTTGATAGTGCAAGTTTACAAATAAATAAAGATGAAATACTTAAATATATTACAGAGTTACAAATACTAGAAAGATACTGTAGTAATTATAGCTCAATAAATTCTAGCTTTAAATCAGAGTTTTACAATGATACTAATCCAAGTTGTAAAATTGTAATTAGTACAAATGGAATACCTTATTACAAAGATTTTGGTAATGGAGATTATTTTTTAGCATTTGATTATGTAAGTAGAAAGTATGGAACTAACTATCATGAAACTTGTAATATTATAGCTAATGATTTTGGATTAAAAAGAACTAATCTTAATGTAACACCTCAACTATTGTTGAGTAATGATATTCCTAAATTAGTTAAAATTAAATCTAATATTCAAACAGTTGTTAAACCATTTAGTTTGGTAGATTATGATTACTGGATGCAGTATGGTGTATCTTTACAAACATTAGAATTTTTTAATGTTAAAGCTTGTAGTCATGTTTATTTAAATAAAGGAGATAAGCATTATATATTTGAATATAAAAATAGCAATCCTTTATATTCTTATAAGTTCTTTAAAAACAATACTGAATATCTTAAAATTTATAACCCTCACTCAGCTACAAAGGAAGGTAAGTGGTTAAGTAATGTAGGTTCAGATTGTTTACAAGGTTATGATCAGTTACCAGAAAGTGGTGATTTATTGATTATAACTAAAAGTCTTAAAGATGTAATGACTTATTATTCAATGGGTTACAATGCTGTAGGATTACAAGCAGAAACTAATAAGATTAGTAAAAAATCTTATGATGAATTAACTAAAAGATTTAAAAGAGTAGTTATCAATTTTGATGATGATGATCAAGGTAGAACATCTACTGGTGATTTCTTATTAAAACATGACTTAGAATTCTTTTTTGTCAATAAATTTAAAGACATAAGTGATTATTTTAAAAAGTATGGCTTAGAAAAAGCTGATAAATTAATTAAAAAGAAGTTAAAATGACAGTATGTTTAAATTGGCAACAGTTTGTTGAAAAGTATTCTCCAATAAAGAATACAATAGAGTTAGATACTCCTTGTGATGGATTTTTATTTTTAGATAAAGATCAAATAAAAGATGTACCTTTGGAAAGAACATGGTCATTAATTGATGATTCAGTAAATGATGACATGTTTATTACTAATGGAGCAAGAGTTATTAATTGTTTAGGTTTTTTAGTTACTAGAGAATCTTGGATTAATGATGAAGTTGTAGAAGTAAGACTTGAAGAAGGTTATGAAACTAAATAATAAATTATG
>Ga0209191_1001387_pt1 | contig 16057 bp, 15 predicted proteins | sample S_130626_EF_Meta_FD_187320 | JGI IMG/M metagenome (GOLD analysis project Ga0209191, IMG submission 187320) | Freshwater microbial communities from Lake Simoncouche, Canada to study carbon cycling - S_130626_EF_MetaG (SPAdes) (version 2) | ecosystem: Environmental > Aquatic > Freshwater > Lake ...
ACTTCTCCAATGAACGCAAAATTAGACACTCTGTTTACACCTGGCCTTGTTGCTGCCCAGCAACCAACCTGGCCAGGTGGACCAGAGGGGGATCAGGTCAAAGATGCGGTGGCACAGTTAAAAGCCCTGCCACCACTTGTCTTTGCTGGTGAATGCGATGATCTAAAAGTTCGAATTGCACTTGCAGCTGAAGGAAAAGCTTTTTGGTTACAAGGTGGAGATTGCGCAGAAACATTTGTTGCAGCCACCGCAGACTCCATTCGCAATCGCATCAAAACTATTTTGCAGATGGCAGCAGTTCTTCAGTATTACTCAAGTCTGCCGGTTATCAAGGTTGGCCGCATGGCTGGCCAGTTCGCTAAGCCTCGCTCCAATGATTTAGAAACTCGTGGCGATGTCACACTTCCTGCATATCGCGGGGATGCGGTTAACGACATTGAATTTACTGAAAGCTCACGCACGCCAGATCCACAACGTTTGGTTCGCGTCTATAACACATCTGCAGCCACCCTTAACTTAGTCCGCGCATTTACCCAAGGTGGTTTTGCAGATCTTCGCCAGGTCCATGAATGGAACAAAGGTTTTATTCGTGATTCCAAAGTTGGCGAACGATACGAGCAGATGGCTAATGAAATCGGTCGCGCTCTGGCATTTATGAAATCTGCAGGTGTTGATCCTGGCAGCTTTAAGTCGGTAGATTTCTTTGCAAGCCATGAGGCCTTGATTTTGGAGTATGAAAAAGCTTTGACCCGTATCGATTCACGCACAGGTGATGCCTATGATGTTTCAGGACACTTCATCTGGATTGGTGAGCGCACACGTCAACTAGATGGCGCACATGTAGATTTCGCATCAAAGGTTCGTAACCCAATTGGAATCAAGCTTGGACCAAAGTCCACAGTTGAAGATGCTCTTGCACTTATTGACAAGCTAGATCCAAACCGCGAGCCAGGGCGTATTACCTTCATTACGCGCATGGGCGCAAAGAACATTCGCGAACTCTTGCCCGCACTAGTTGATGGCGTTACTAAGTCAGGAGCTAAGGTTTTGTGGGTGTGCGATCCGATGCACGGAAACACCTATGAGGCACCTAGCGGCTATAAGACCCGCAGTTTTGATGATGTTTTGGATGAAGTAAAGGGATTCTTTGAAGTTCATAAAGCGTTAGGAACCCATCCTGGCGGAGTTCACATTGAACTTACCGGCGATGATGTCACTGAGTGTGTTGGTGGGGGCGAAGAGATTTCACATGAAGATTTGGCCTCACGGTATGAAACTGCCTGTGATCCTCGGTTAAATCATGCCCAATCTCTTGAACTCGCATTTTTAGTTGCTGAAATGTTGCGCGATCGCTAATTTTGGACAGTGCCGCTTTTAATCACTTCTCATAAGACCCCAGTTGGCACCCTTAATCTCTTAGCTGATGATCAGATTCTGATCGGAGCAAACCTTTCTACAGTTTCAGCATTCAACGCTGGAAAAGATATAAAGATTGTGAAATCAATCCCAGTTATTTCTGATCTCATTAATGATTACTTTGATGGCGATCTAACTGCCCTCAACGGAATTCAAGTCAGGCAGCCTGGCGCAGCGTTCTCACAAGCTGCTTGGAAGGCGATGCGAAAGATTGCTCCTGGAAAAACGTGGTCATATTCAGATTTAGCAGGAAAAGCAGGTTCGCCTGCAGCGGTTCGTGCGGCGGGAAGTGCCTGTGCAAATAATGCAATCATGCTTGTTGTCCCATGCCATCGTGTTGTTAAAACTGGGGGAGCGTTAGGCAATTATGCCTACGGTGTTGATAAGAAGCAGTGGCTCTTAAGCCACGAGGGCTTTCTTTAAGATCTCAATGGCCTCTTGGCATTGAGCATCATCAAAATCTAAATGCGTTACTAAACGCGCATATTTTGGACCTAGCGCACTAATCCACAATCCAGCATCACGACAACGTTGCGCAAGTTCTGCGGCGGTTATGGGAAGTACTGCAAGATCTAAGCCAACAATGTTTGTTTCAACTGTTGCTGGGTCAATCAATGATGCATCAATAGCTGCAATTGCAACTGCAATTTCTTTGGCACGGCGATGATCTTCAGCTAAGCGAGGGATGTTGTTATCGAGAGCGTAGTGAGCACCTGCTGCCAGCAAACCAACCTGTCGCATTCCTGCCCCATAGCGCTTGCGCCAGACGCGAGCTTTTGTAACTCGTTCCTTGGTAGAGAGCATGACTGAGCCAACTGGTGCGCCTAAGCCTTTAGATAAACAGACGCTAATGGTGTCGAAATACTTTCCATACTCAGTCAATGAAACTCCGGATGCGACATGTGCGTTCCAAATTCGAGCACCATCTAGATGAAGTGCAAGTCCTAGCTCATTTGCGCCTTTACGAAGTGCTGCGATTTCACTAATCGGTTGAACAGTTCCACCACCGAAGTTATGGGTGTTCTCAACGGCAATTGCAGTTGTTGATACTAGGTATGGGCCGCTATCGGGACGCGCAATTTCAAGGGCATCTGCTGCCTTTAATAGGCCGTTCTTAGCTGGAAAAGTTCGGGTGGTAATTCCGCTAAATACTGCCGCTGCACCTAGTTCGGCGCGCACAATGTGACTATTGGTTTCTGCAATCAATTCTTCTCCGGGTGCGACCAACATTCGAATCGCTAATTGGTTTGCAAGAGATCCAGTAGGTGAAAAAAGTCCAGCCTCATGGCCAAACATTGCTGCAATGCGCTCTTCGAGTGAATTAACGGTTGGGTCATCGCTATAAACATCGTCACCGACAGGAGCATTTGCAATCGCTTCACGCATTCCAGCAGATGGGCGGGTAACAGTGTCGCTTCGAAGGTCTATGGCCATAACTTATATTCTCACGATTCTTTGGTCACGATTACAAACATCGCTATCACAACGAGCACGCCACCTATGGCCTTTTGAAGAGTTAGGGTCTCCCCACCAATGATGATTGCGAACAAGGCTGCAAAGACAACCTCCATAGTTAATATCACCGCGACTTTGGTTGTGCTCATATGAGCCTGCGACCAGGTTTGAATCACAAATGCCACCGCTGTACAGACCACCGCTGTGAAAATCACGGTGGCCCAAACTCCTCTATCAGGAGGAAGTTGATAACCGCCTTCAAAAAGTGAAGCAATTCCGGTTAAGAGAGCGCACATTGCTAATTGCACAACGGTCATCGCATAGGCATCACGACCGGGACTCCATTTACCCAAGGCAATGATGTGTGCACCAAATGCAAATGCGCTACCTAAAACGAGAAGTTCACCAAATCCAATAGACCAGCCCTGCAGCGAAAGCAAAGCTAAACCAAGAGTCGCAACGCCAACACAAGCCCAGGTGATCAAAGTAATGCGGGCTTTTAAAACAACTGCTGCAATTAATGGAGTGAAGACAACATACAAGCCAGTGATAAATCCCGTTATAGCAGCCCCTGTAAGTTTTAGTCCAAGGGTTTGCAAGATATAGCCGGCACCTAGAAACAACCCTGCAGTTGATGCTCTAAGTAGTAGATCCTTATTAAAGAGTTTGATGCACTGAGGGCGAATCAAAATCATGACAACTACAGCTAGAACAAATCTGCTGAAAAGAAAGTTATTGACGGTTTGGCGTTCAATGGAATCCTTCATAACAACGAAGGCAAACCCCCAAGCAGCTGAAACTGTTAGTAGTGCCCATGGAGCAAGCTTTAACTGAAGTTGATGTCGAGCAGACATTAGCCGCGCAATTTCTTAAGTAACGCAACTTCCTTGCCATGTTCTGCTTCCATGCCAGGAGTTTCAAGAATTAGTGGAGCATTTGCTACTGCAGGGTGAGAGAGAAGTTCCTTAAAGGGATCAACGCCGATGTGGCCATCGCCAATGTTTTGGTGGCGATCTTTAAGTGCTCCGCACACATCCATTGAATCGTTGGCATGGACTAACTGGAATCGCTCGACGCCGGCTATTTCAACTAGCAAATCAATAGTTGCCGTCATTCCACCTTTTACGGAAATGTCATGGCCTGCAGCAAAGACATGGCAGGTGTCTAGACAGATGGCCACCTTTGGGTGGTACTCCAATGCTTTTAAATACATGGCAAGGTCATCTAGTTTTTTGACAAGTGATTGACCTTGTCCGGCTGTTGGTTCAAGCAAAAGATACGGCGCATCATCACCGAGCGCGTTAAGGATTGGCATCATGCCTTCATGAATCTGCTTCCATGCTTTTTCAACATGGTTAACATCAACTGCAGAGCCGGTGTGGATCACCACACCAAGTGCACCAATGTCTGCGCCACGTTGGAGGGAGTACTTAGTTGATGCAAGAGAGTTTAAGTAGGTTGCCTCTGTTGGCGAGCCTAAGTTAATGAGGAAGGGTGCGTGAACATAGGTTTCTATATCTAGTTCGGCAGCCTTAATCTTGAAAGCTTCATCGAGATCAGGTTTTGCTTCAGGCATAGCCCAGGTGCGTGGACTTGATGCAAATACTTGAATTGCTTCTGCGCCAATTTCTTCGGCATATGCAATTGAACGCTTTGCCATTCCACCAGTAGTTGGGGTGTGGGCGCCGATACGAGGCTTCTTCACTGGCGTAGGCATTGGCTTACCCTACGGTAATCGTCACTAAACTTCCACGCAAAACCTTAGTGTTAACTGCAGGAGAAACTTTTTTCACAACCTTCTTCTTCGCATTGCCTATCGATACAACCTTCACCTTTAATCCAAGGGATTCAAGCATCGCTTTACCCGCGCCAGCTTCCATGGTGATAATTGTCTTTGGAATAAATGTGTATCGAGGACCCTTAGAAATAAGGATTTTTACAGTGCCACCCTTATTTGCAGATGCTCCTCCTTCTGGACTTTGTGAAATAACTGCAAGCTCAGGAGTTGTCTCACTAAATGCATAGCCGGGCTCAACATTAAATCCTGCCTCTGTTAATTCATTCAGCGCTTGCTCACCGCTCTTGCCAACATATGAAACAAGGGCAATTTGTTCTATTCCTTTTGAAACAAGGAGATCGACTTTTGAATCTCGTTTTACCGATGAACCTGAGGCAGGCGTTGATGAAATAACAAATCCCTTTGGAATTTCTGAGTTGAAAACTTCTGTGGTTGTTCCAATAGTTAATGGAAGCTTAGTGATTGCACCTTGGGCGGCCTCTGGTGTTAGCCCTGCGATTGATGGGATTGTGTATCGCTCTGGGCCTTTAGAAATAATTAATTTAACGCTACCGCCAGCATCTACTCTCCCACCACCTGGTGGCACGGACTCAATAATTTTTCCCTTAGCAATTTCTTCATCAAATCTATTTTCTAGCACAACCGCGGTCAATCCAAGAGGAGTAAATGAGGCAACCGCTTCGTTAAAGCTACCGCCAACAGTTGAAGGAACAACTACTCGTGAACCGGGACCAACTAATGTCCACCAACCACCGATACCTAGGGCGATTGCCAAGATCAAAGCAACTTTGCGGTTTCTGCGAACACGGGCACTTGCGCGCTTTTTCTTTTCTTCTTTTCGCTTTAACTCACGGGTGGTTTCTTTGACTTCAACAGTTTCTTCCTTGATTGGCTCATCTTTTATCTTTTTGCGAGCCTTCTCGCGAATAGGCTCAACAGGTAGATCTAGCCCAAGATCTAATTGGTTCTTCTTGGGATCTAGTTCAATTTGAATTGTCTGTAATCGTGCCAGGAAATCGCCTGCAGTACGCGGACGATCATCTGGGTTTTTAGCAGTGGCACTTGCGATCAATTCATCTAGCCCTTGTGGAATCTCTTTGCGCTTGCTGCGAAGGCGAGGGATCGCCTCATTGACATGCATATAGGCAATTTGAATTGGTGAGTCGCCAATAAAGGGTTTTTCTCCCGTAAACATTTCGTAGGCAACTATTCCTGCGGCATAGACATCACTTCGTGAATCTGCGATTCCGCGCTGGACTTGCTCAGGGGATAGGTATGAAACGCTCCCCAAAATCACACTGGATTCAGCCGTCATGGTTGATCCAATGAGTTCACCACGAGCTAACCCAAAATCAGCAATCTTGATCCGACCATCTTTAGAAATCAAGATATTTTCTGGCTTGATGTCTCTATGCACGATACCTAAGTCATGGGCTGCGGCGAGTGCTGACAAAATAGGAGTTAGATAATTGATGGCATCTTTAACTTCAAAGCGACCACGTTCATTTAAATATTCACGAAGAGTGTGGCCTTCTATAAATTCCATCACCAAGAACACCGCAGGAACACCACTTTGATTCCAGCCTTGATCTTGCACAGCAACAATATTTGGGTGAGTCAGAGCTGCTGCAGCTTTTGCTTCCCGAATAAAGCGTGAGACAAATGCTTCATCTTGTGCCAAGTGCGCATGCATGATCTTTACAGCAACCTTGCGATCTAAGCGGGTGTCTAGCGCTTCATAGATTGTTGCCATTCCACCATTAGCGACCTGACGCAGCAATTGATAGCGACCATCAATGAGCTCACCGGACAGATCGGACATGTGCAGATTTTATTGAGTGCATCAGTAACAGGTGCTGAGGGCGCGCCCAAAACAGTTATGAAGTGAGTTTAAACTCGCAATTTTCACGGGTTTCATCGCGCGCGAAGTGTTTATCTTGATCGACTTGCCATTGACGCATCTGAACCTCAAGATGTGCGCCATCTCGAACTAATACGCGCTGTAAACCTATTTCAGGCTCGATATCTAGCCAGTAGGTGGTTGCTCCAGTCTCGCGCACTATCTGTTGGGCAGCGCCTACTCCTTCGATAATCAAATAGTCGGTAGGTGCAATTTTCTCTTCGCTATCAAACTCCATGGTGTGCCAGTTAAATATCTTGATGACAAACTCTCTGCCGGCAAGATGGGCGGTAGAAATGCGATCTAAGATTTCAGATAGTGGGTTGCTCAGAGCGTTATCCCACCCGTTGTATAGATCATCCATGTGAATGACCTTTACCGTTGAGTGTTCTGATAACTCGGCTTCCAGTTTGGCCGCGAAGGTAGTTTTACCCGCACCAGCTGGGCCATCAATGGCTAAGAGAGTCATGCCAGCGTTTCAATCCGATGAGAGCGACAACGGTAAACATCGCGTATAGAACAGCGGTGAACCAATAACCAAGCATCGCGTACTGAACTGTTCCGGCCAGATCAACGATTAGCCAGATAACCCAGGCTTCCCACTTTTGGCGAACCATCATGACTTGTGCAACAAGGCTGCCAATTAGTAAAAATGCATCTGACCAGGTAGCAGCAGCACCAATGCTAGATAAGATCGGTGATAGCACTGCAACGCTGATGATTGTTCCAATTGCGATGTAGCAACGATTGCGTACTGTTACCGATCCAGGAACAGCTCCAGTTGGTGCCCATCCGAACCAGCCAAATGCTGCGGCAATAATAAAGATGATTTGCAAAGCCGCACTTGCAAAGAGATCTACTTGATAAAAGAAAACTCCGTATAGCGCGCTACTAAGAGCCCACCAAGGCCAGGTGATTCTTTTTCCTGTTGTTCCCAGCCACACGCCGATGAACGAGGTAACTGCGGCAATGAATTCAAGAATTGAGACTTCATAATCCCAAGCAGTAAATAAAGTGGTTGACACGATGTATTCCTTTCCACGTCCGCATTATCGGACGGGTCAATCGGTCGGTCTGAATTTCAGACCCTCTCAGCCTTTACGGCTCCCGTGGTTAATACTCTAGCGTGAAATTAGGTGGCGCTTGATGAATGCAGCACCTGCCACGCGAATACGTCGCGCGGTAGATGTCTTTGCTCGTTGATTAAAAATGTCATAACCAATCTTTTCTACTTCATCCACAATCCCGCAATACAAAGTACTGGCCGCTTCTATGCACGGACGGCTTGTTGCCTCCAGCATTGCAATTCCGGGGGCAGCCTCTGCCTGTAGCTGACGTACTCGTGCGATCTGAAACTTCAGCGCTTCAATAATTTCAGGTGCTAATACACGCTCTTCTAGCATCTCACGGGTAACACCAAACTGGGCAAGCTCTTTAATGGGTAGATACACACGACCGCGATCTAGATCTTCATCCACATCTCGAATGAAGTTAGCTAACTGAAAGGCAATCCCTAACTTCTTCGCAGCCTCATATGCATCATTGTGCAAAGGACCAAGGATTGGCACCATTTCAAGGCCAATGACTGCTGCAGATCCATAGACATACTCCAGCAAATCTTCATATGTTTCATACTCCTGGACTGTTAAATCCATTGTCATCGAATGCAGGAAAGCCTCAAAGTGTTCGTGCGGAATATCAAAGCGCTTGACTGTGTCGATCAGGGCGCGACCCACATAATCATCACTCGTTCCCTTTTTAAGGTCAGCTAAAACTGTGTTACCCCATGTGCTTAAAGCTTCTGCCTTTTCTTCAACACTTAATTCAGAGGCCAAATCATCCACAATCTCATCGGCATAGCGCGCGAAGCCATATAAGGCATGAACAAAGGGGCGCTTTGCTTTTGGCAGTAAGAGCGTTGCTAGAAAATAGGTCTTGCCGTGTAATGCATTTAACCGCTTGCACTCGGCATACGATGCCCGAAGATCAGCATCAGTAATACCTGCAGCAGTTAATTCATCCACTTACTTAACCGGACCCACGATGCGTTCTGCAGCAAGTCTTCCTGAAATCAAAACCATTGGAACGCCAACACCTGGTTGTGTTCCAGATCCAGCAAAGACCACGTTTTCAATTCCAGCTGCCATGTTGCGTGGTCTAAAGGGACCAGTTTGGAAGAAGGTATGTGCGCTTGCAAATGGTGCACCAGCCTCCATTCCTTGTGCTTGCCAATCAAGTGGAGTTGTTAAAACTTCAGTCTCAATTGAATCACCAAAGCCTGTGTAACCACGCTTTTCCATTGTTTCAACCATGTGATCACGATATGGCTTTGCTTGCTTAGTCCAATCAATATCTGCCGTTAGATTCGGGGTTGGAAATAAGATGTAGTACGAATGCTTGCCGGCCGGTGCCAGAGATGCATCATCTTTTGATGGAAGTGTTACCAAGATACTTGGATCACTCATCAACTGCTTCTTCTTAATGAGTTCATCAAAGATGCCATCCCACTTTTCTCCGAAGTGAATATTGTGATGGGCGGCAAAGTCGTATTCCTTCGAGGAGCCAACCAACATAGTCACACATGATGGGGAGTAGTTCAGACGTTTCACATTAAGTGGAGTCTTACCCAGCAAGTCACGCCAGGCAACAGGTAAATCAGGGTTCAAGATCACGGCATCACATTCAATGCGCTGGCCATCTTCTGTGATGACCGCCTTTGCTCGTCCATTTTGCACATCAACTGTTGAAACGGTGGTGCTGTATTTAAACTCCACGCCATGCTTTTGCGCAGCAGCTGCCATGGCGCGCGGTACTGCGTGCATTCCACCCTTAGGAAAGAAAACACCGTTTACAGAGTCCATATATGCAATAACGGCATAGATAGCTAAGGCTTGTTGTGGGCTAACACCGGCATACATAGCCTGAAATGAGTACACACGTTGTAGGCGTGGGTCTTTCATGAACTGATTAACTTTTGGAGAAAGTCTGCGGAAACCACCAAGTGCGATTAATCGCGCAAGGTTAGGTGTTAGTAGATTGAAAGGTGAATCAATGTTGCGATCAATAAAATCATTCATTTCATACTTATAGAGCTTTGTAACAAACTCAACATAGCGGGCATATCCAGCAGCCTCTTCGGGGCTGATCTTGTCTGCAATTTCAGCTTCCATTTGTGCAGTGTTTGCATGCACATCTAGTTGGGATCCATCTGCATAAAAAGCACGATACAAAGGAGAGACAGGCATGAGTTCAACCCAGTCCTTCATGTCTTCACCCACGCAGCTAAATGCATCTTGAATCAAAGATGGCATTGTTAAAACAGAAGGACCTGTATCAAACGAGTATCCATCTTTTTGTAGCAGGCCGCTTCGACCTCCCGGCACAGATTCACGTTCGATGACAGTTACCTTGCGACCAGCACCTGCAAGGCGAAGTGCTGCACTAAGTCCTGCATATCCTGCTCCAACGATGACAACATGATCTGTTGGGCCTTTAACGCGTGCGGGCATTACGAACTCCTCTTAGTCGCGATATTTGCAAGCTCAACGAGCATTGCATTTCCATCTTCTGTAAAGACCGCAGCGTGTGCCGCGGTTAATGCTTGATCTGTTAAACGTTCAATAGTTGTTTCAAGCTCTTTGCGTGCACCGGTGGATTCGATGATTTCTCTCAACAACGCCACACCTTCTGCATCAAGGTCAGGTTTTCCAAAGTGCTTGCGAGCAATCTCTCGCTGCGACTCTGACTGTCGGTCATTGGTCATAGCGATTAACACTGTTCGCTTTCCTTCGCGCAGATCATCACCGGCAGGCTTTCCTGTTACAGATGGATCTCCGAAAACTCCCAGTAAGTCATCACGAAGTTGGAAAGCCTCACCTAAGGGAAGTCCGTAGGCAGATAGTGCGGTAAAGGTTTCTGCGGGTGCAGATGTCATTGCCGCGCCAAGGTGTAATGGACGCTCAACTGTGTATTTGCCTGATTTGTAACGCGCGATCTTCATAGAACGTTCAACGCTTGTGCTCTTTTGCGTTTGCTCATGAATATCTAAAAACTGTCCTGCCATCAGCTCAACGCGCATTTCGTTGTAGTAAGGAAAGACGCGAGCAAATTGTTCTGTTGTTAATCCAGCACTATTTAACATTTGATCTGACCAGACAAGTGCAAGATCGCCAAGTAGCACAGCGGCCGATAATCCATAATGTGGCGCAAAGCCATCAAGTTCATCCTGCACATGTATAGATTCAAAGTGGCGATGAATCGAAGGCTTTCCGCGACGAGTATCTGATCCATCCATTAAATCATCATGAATCAGGGCGCATGCTTGCAATAGTTCAAGGGCAGCCATGGCACGGACAACAGGTTTATCAAGTGAGCCACCTGCTGCTACAAAACCAGCGTAGGCGAACAATGGGCGCAAGCGCTTTCCACTATCTAATAAAAAAGTGGTGAGAGCATCTGAGACAGGGGATAGCTCTGTCGAAATCGTATTCAGGTAGGCGCTTTCAAAGTTCAGGAAGATGGCTAACTCTTCTTCAACGGCGCTGCGAACGCTAGATAACGCAGTCTTTGGCTCTGAACTCACTCGGTAACGGTACCCTCACCCAGTGGTACTTCGCACTTCCTATTCATTCGAGTTCTTCCCTCCTAAGGATGTTGAGGGCGAAGAACGGTTGTGGGCTGCCATCGATGGCCTCAAATCGATTACCCCTGACTTTGTTTCTGTCACCTATGGCGCAGGTGGAACCACCCGCGATCGTTCCATTCGGATTGCCCAAGAAATTACCAAGCGCACCGGAATATCAACTGTTGCTCACCTGACATGTGTTGGATCTACTCGCGCGGAATTGATCGCAATTTTGCACAACTATAAAGAAGCAGGCATCACAAGTATTTTGGCACTTCGCGGTGATCCAACTGGGGGACCAAGTGCACCATGGACACCTACACCTGGTGGCCTCAATCATGCAGATGAGTTAGTTCAATTAGCCGATGAGTTTGGTGGCTTCACAATTGGTGTTGCGGCTTTTCCAGATGGACATCCAGCATCTAAAGGTGATTTTGAAAGAGACATCGATGTGCTGATACGCAAAGAAGAGCTAGGCGCCACATTTGCAACGACACAATTTTTCTTTGAAGCAGATCGCTACACACAATTAGTTGACCGTCTTGCAGAACGTGGCTCAAAGTTAGTCATCATTCCCGGCATCTTGCCTGTGACAAATGTTAAGTTGCTCCACCGTATGGCAGAACTTGGCGGAACTGCGATTCCTTCACATATTGCCGAAGCCTTTGCAAAGGTTGAAAACGATGCAACTGCTGTGCGCGCGCTAGGCGTGGAGATAGCAACATCACTGTGCCAACAGCTATTGGCAGCAGGGGCTCCAGGCTTACACTTTTATACAATGAATAGCTCTACTGCTACTCAAGAAATTTATAGGAACCTCAATGCTTAGCAAAGATGAATTCAAGGCAAAGTGGAGTTCTTTGCATAGTGATGCAGAAACAACAGGCATCGTTGGAGCTTGGCTCAATATTTCTTATCGCTTTGGCTTGATCTGCACATTACTTCGTATTTCTCCTAATGCACTCACCATGCTTGGATTGTTAGGAGCGGGTGCTACGGCATTAACTGCGCAGTCACCGTGGGCGATCCTCTTCTTAGTATTTTCACTGTTTTGTGACGGTATTGATGGAAGTGTTGCCATCTTCCAGCACCGGGAAAGCAAGTTCGGAGCAACCCTTGATTCAGTTGTCGATCGCATCAGTGAAGCCCTGTGGTTCTATGCCCTCTATGCAATTGGTGTTCCAGCGTGGATCCCTATTACCTTGTGGTCTGTGGCAGCTTTTCAAGAGTACGCCCGAGCAAAGCTAGTTTCACTGGGTGTGAGTGACATAGGTGTTGTTACACCAGCAGAGCGTCCAGTGCGGGCAAGTTTCCTATTTATTGTTTTGATTCTCAATCAACTGTCATTGCCAGGAGCCACTGAGATTTCGATCGCATTCTTAGCCCTACAAATTTATAGTTTTGTTAGTGTCGTGCGTTTTTCTCGTAGCCGATTGCTTCAGTAACTAAATCTCCACTAATACCAACAAGAGGCAATCCACCACCTGGGTGGGCAGATCCACCAACTAAATACAAACCTTTAATGGGAGAGCGATTCTTAGCGCGCATGAATGCTGCGCGCGCACCATTGCTAGATGTGCCATAGATAGCACCACCTGGCGCGCGAACAGCGGACTCTAAATCTGCAGGAGTTCTAATGGTGAGTGACTCCAAGTTATCTCGCACCGAAATTCCACGTGCTTCAATTTGATCAATAATGCTGTTGGCGTACCTGGCAGAAAACTCTGGGTTATTCCAATCAAACTGACTATGAGTTGGTGCGTTAACAAGTACGAACCAACCTTCAAGAGTTTCATCTTTGCTCATTGACTCATCCTGAGGAGCACAAATATAGATTGTTGGCTTTTCAACAGGCTTACCATCGTTAAAGATTGCATCAAATTCGGCGTCGTAGTTTTCAGGAAAAAGGATTGTGTGGTGATTTAGAACTTGTTCTGGATCCTTGCGCATACCAAGTAGCAATGAAAAGCCGGCAACGGAAACATCAGCGTTAGCAATGTTCTTGCGGGCTTTTTTGAGTGTTCGCTTATGCCCAGTAATTAGTTTGTTATAAACAAGTGAGGCATCAGCATTTGCTATAACTGCATCTGCTTCAACGATTGTTCCATCAGTTAAAACAACACCTGTTGCTTTGTTTCCACTTGTTTGAATGCTGACTACAGGGGAGTTCAGGTGAAAGGTGACACCAACATCTAGGGCTCTCTGGTGCACCGTGGTTGTTAGATTTCCAAGCCCACCCTTTACATGCCAAGCACCAAAGCTCTCTTCGACAAAGGCAATTGTCGAAAGTACTGCAGGTGCTTTGCGAGGATCAGAGCCGCTATATGTGGCATAGCGATCCATGATGAAACGCAAACGCTGATCTTTCAGGATTTCATCAGCGTGCTGGCGCAGTGTTTTCCAAGGGGCAATAATCTTCATGTCCCGCATAAATGTGATGCGTTTGATCAAAGAAATTGGCGATTTAAGTTCGGATTCAACAAAGGGAACGCGGCTCACATCCCACATGCGCTCTGCTCGCTTCATGATGCGATCCCATTGAGTGGCACTCTCTAGGCCAAAGCTAGCTGTGATTGCATCCAAAGTTTCTTTGCGCGAAAGATTAGAAAACTTAACGTTGCTGCCATCTGCAAAGCGATAATCGAAGGATGGGCTTACAGATTCAATCGGACAAACAAGCCCCATAGGTTTGCCGGTGCGCTGAAAGAAATCCCTATATACGGCTGGCAGAGTTAATAATGAGGGTCCAGTATCAAATGCAACTTTGCCAATCCATTCGGTGCGACATTTACCACCGACTTGATCAGATGCTTCATAGACCACAACTTCATGTCCACCGCGTGATAAACGAGCAGCAGCGGTCATGCCGCCCATGCCAGCGCCAATCACGACGATCTTCATACTGTGCGACCCTTCCATTGAATGCTTCCGCGCATTAAGTATGAGTAAGCAATGAGATAAATCAGTGCAACTACAGATATCGGATGCAACACACTATCTAGCACCTTGCCCCGACTCTTGATCGCGCTGAGTACACGAGAACCAACAATTGCAGCAAATCCAAGCCAGCCATAGGGGTTACCAAGTAACCCTAAGACAAGTGGCGCAATGCTCGTAGCAAATAGGAAGACCACCACAAAGAGTGCTCCGAAAATTGATCCAAATGCTTTACTCAACGACTTCCCATACCCAGATTCAATCTGGCTCCACGATTCATACATTCGTGTTTCAGCGATTTCTGAACCATTGATCACAGTTCCTGATGACCCACTGTTAACTAACTCGCGCGCCAGAAAGACATCATCAATGACAGCATGCTTTACAGATTGATACCCACCAATTGATGCCAGTGCTGAGCGTCGCACAACAAAGAACTGTCCATTAGCAACAGCCATGGACTTTTGCCCTGATTTCTCGGCATAACGAAGTGGAACGGTTGTGAGCCAAGACCATTGCAGTAGAGGTTGGATCAATCGCTCAGCAAAGGTTTTAGCTATTTGTCGTGGGTAAGGAGATATGAAATCTAATTGAGCGCTATTTAATGCTGTTACCGCTTTGTTGATCGCATCGTTAGTGAGGCGAACATCTGCATCGATTGAAACGAGGATCTCTTCGCTGGAAGCATCAAAGAGTTGCTGAAGCGCCCAGGTTTTGCCGATCCACTTATCCTTTAGAACAGCACCTTTAATCACGGTAAAACGGGAATCAGCCTTAGTAAATTGCTGCAGCAGTTCAAATGTTTGATCTTCTGAGTTGTCATCTAATAAATAGAAGTGGAATGGACCTTCTTGGGCTGCCAGGGTTGCAACCAGACCCTCTACGTTTTCCGCCTCGTTACGCATAGGAACGAGCACGCCAATAGTTTCGGCTAGCTCTGAAATGCGCTTAGGTGTGCGAATCTGAACAAAATTAACCGCTGCGATGGTGAGCAGGATGAGAGGGAGTAAGAAAAAAAGGATCATAAAAGAGTTACGGTCTTCCGACCCAACGATTAAAGAAGTAAGGCGCAAGAAGCACACCCAAAATTAATCCAGAAAATCCTGCAATGCCTGGGCGACCGAAGAAGAAGAGATTTCCTACAACACCTGAAAACCATGTCCAGAACAACAAGATATCTGCAGCAATTAATGATCCGCCAACCTTGCGTCGATCACGAGGAGTTAAAAAGTGCAGAAGGGTCATTAAGAGCATTCCTGATAACAACCAGCCGAAGGCATTAGACAACGGGATTTCAGGTTGAAATGGAACATGAGAACCCTTAACTATCCAAGTCCAACGACCAGCTGTAACCATCAGTGGATCTAAAAATAAATCCCACGCCATCATCAATAGTGCGCCATAAAGAAAGACCCATGACTTACCAATACGTCGAGCTGCAACCAAGCAAGGGTGAGCAATCATTACCCATGCAAAAGGAACAACTAGTGGCACCGAAAAAATCTTCGGTCCTAAAGTATCTGAGTAGGTGTATTCACCAAATGGCCAACTAGTTGACACACCCAGTTGTTCGATGAAGTAACCAAAGATCAGGGTGATCCCCAACATGGTCCACCCGTAGCGCGCACCGTATGCGGCGATACCATGAAGAAACATTGTGAGTGCAGCTGTATAAACAGATGCAATTGTTATGACGCCAAGTAATCCACCATCGACTAATGGATAAAGAATCTGCATTAACACCGTTGCACCAAGTGCAACGCTCATCGCCTTGATCAGCAGGGAAGATGCGCCGCCACGCGCTCTGCGTCTTGGGGTGTAATGGCGGATGGACATAGGTGTAAGTCTGCCCTATTCCTGTTTTAACTAGTAGTTAGGCAATACTCCCGCGCATATCCTTGACTGCAAAGCGTGCAAATAGCTCTTC
>Ga0209191_1001388_pt1 | contig 16056 bp, 13 predicted proteins | sample S_130626_EF_Meta_FD_187320 | JGI IMG/M metagenome (GOLD analysis project Ga0209191, IMG submission 187320) | Freshwater microbial communities from Lake Simoncouche, Canada to study carbon cycling - S_130626_EF_MetaG (SPAdes) (version 2) | ecosystem: Environmental > Aquatic > Freshwater > Lake ...
CCGTGAAGGTGTATGGCAAAAAAGCAAACAGGCGCAAAAGATTTAGCGCAAGGAAGTTAAATCCGTTTTGTAACCAAGTCATCTTCAATAAATTATAAATTTATTAACTAATTGCTTGGAGGTAATTCCGCACCGATTGGATGTTTATAGCGGTTATAGGCCCAAATAAATTGATTGGGGGCTATTAAGATTGCATTCTCAATGGCGATATTAATATCGGTTGCTGCAATAGCTGAATCCTCAGAGAGCGGTTCTAGCCTCTTGGCTTGCATGAGCCAGCCTTTGCCGAGGTTTTTACGTTTAGCAGTGAACATTACGACTGGCGTGTGGTTGCGATTCGCTAAGCGTGCAGGTAGTGGCGTTGTATAGGCGGGGCGCCCAAAGAAGGGAACCCATACTCCTTCACCGCCGCTTGGCACTTGATCGGGAAGAATACCAATTGCTTCACCGCGTATCAGCGCCCGCGTCATTTGACGAACGCCATTCAGGTTGGTTGGTACGAAATGCATATTGGGATAAGCGCGACCTGCTTCAACCACTTCGTTAAGCCATTCTTGGCGCGAGGGGCGATAGAGGATCGTAGCTGGAAAGTGCTGAGCCAATACTCGAGGAATGATTTCGAAGCCACCAAGGTGGGGGGTAAGCATGACAAGACCATGACCTTCCTTAATCGCCCTCTCAACCAAGTCCCAGTCCTGCACTTCAACTAGCTCCAAAGCTTTTTTAGGGTTACGCCAGATCCAAAGGCTATCTGAAAAAAGTTGGCCTGAGGCAGCTACCGCGCGCCAAATTTGCATTGGTAAATGATGGTTTTTGACAACTGCCTCATATTGGGGTCGGAACAGCGAGCGATATTGCCGGGAGCCCACATAAGCCAGAACCCCCAAAACAGCACCAATTGCCTGGGCCAAGAATAGAGGCAGTACAGCAATTACAGCGAGGCTTAGCTTGAGAAGTAGTTTATGCACCCTCTAATGATATTCAATGCGGGTAATAGGGCCAAATTTTTATACGATTTGATAAACAGGGTGTTTTTCGGATAGAATTGACACATCGCTGAGTTAAGGCAACTTGCAGAGCGATTCATAAATTCTGCTAAAACGTCGCCATTGTATTTCCTGGCACGTCGAGTTGTCCTCTAGATCGTGTTAATTTTTTCAAGGAACATGTAATGGCAAATGATTACTTCTTTACCTCAGAATCGGTTTCTGAAGGGCACCCCGATAAAGTAGCAGACCAAATTTCTGATGCCGTCTTGGATGCCATCTTGGCCCAAGATCCAACTGCGCGTGTTGCTGCAGAAACTTTGTGTAATACCGGTTTAGTAGTGCTGGCTGGTGAGATCACCACTAACGCCAATGTGGACTACATTCAAGTAGCGCGAAACACCTTGCGTGAAATTGGTTACGATAATACTGATTATGGTATTGACTACAAAGGTTGTGCCGTATTGGTGGCTTATGACAAGCAGAGCCCTGATATCGCTCAGGGCGTCGATAAGGCGCATGACGATGGCTTGGATCAAGGTGCTGGCGATCAGGGTCTCATGTTTGGTTACGCTTGCGATGAAACTACAGAACTCATGCCCTTACCGATTCATTTGTCACATCGTTTGGTAGAGCGTCAATCTCAGCTTCGCCGCGATGGTCGTTTGAACTGGTTGCGCCCAGATGCAAAATCTCAGGTCACCTTACGTTATGTCGATGGTAAGCCAGAGTCGATCGATACGGTTGTGCTTTCTACACAACACGATGAAGATATTTCTCTCGAGAAATTACGCGAGGCCGTCATCGAAGAAATCATCAAACCCGTATTGCCAAAGCATTTGATCAAAGGCGCTATCAAGTTTTTGGTAAACCCAACAGGTCGATTTGTTATTGGTGGCCCACAGGGGGATTGCGGCCTGACTGGTCGTAAGATCATTGTGGATACCTACGGTGGTGCAGCCCCTCATGGTGGAGGCGCATTTTCTGGCAAAGATCCTTCTAAAGTTGACCGCTCCGCTGCCTATGCTGGCCGCTATGTAGCGAAGAACGTAGTTGCTGCAGGCTTAGCAAGCAAGTGCTTGATTCAGATCTCTTACGCCATTGGCGTAGCTAAACCAACTTCAGTAATGGTGAGCACCTTTGGTACTGGCAAGGTCTCTGATGAAAAGATTGCACAATTAGTATCTGAGCACTTTGACTTACGTCCAAAAGGCATTGTGAAGATGTTGAACCTCTTACGTCCAATTTATCGTAAGACCGCTGCTTATGGCCACTTTGGTCGTGAAGAGCCAGAATTTACTTGGGAACAGTGCGATAAGGCGCCAGCATTACGTGTAGCAGCTGGCTTGTAATCTGCTTTCTAAGTAGTAAATTCGCAGTATGTTTTGTATTGAGGCGAAATATGTAGAAATTGATTACAATTGCTACATACCTTCAAGGAGCGTTGCAAGGAATGCTGAGAACCAGTGTTTCCCTAGGCTTGAAGGGAGTGAACTACTAGGTAATCCTGGGGTTTGCTAATTGCAACGGCGCTCGCTAACCCATGATTCAATGGCTAGCGAGTTTTCACTCCAGCATTGGATCGTATTTAGCTGGAGCATCAATGAGTACCGTTACCGATTTAAACAACTTTGTAGTAACCCGTTGTGCTATTGCCGATATTTCTTTGGCAGACTTTGGCCGTAAAGAAATCGCCATTGCTGAAACTGAAATGCCAGGCCTCATCGCTATTCGTGATGAGTTTGCAGTACAGCAGCCCTTGCGTGGCGCTCGTATTACGGGTTCATTGCACATGACTATTCAGACTGCAGTGTTGATCGAGACGCTTGAGGCTCTCGGTGCTGAAGTGCAGTGGGCATCTTGTAATATTTTCTCTACCCAAGATCATGCCGCTGCCGCGATTGCTGCTAACGGTACGCCGGTATTTGCGATTAAAGGTGAAACCCTCGAGCAGTACTGGGATTACACCCACCGTATCTTTGAGTGGGCTGATGGTGGCTTCACTAATATGATTTTGGATGATGGTGGCGATGCTACTTTGTTATTACACCTAGGCGCACGCGCTGAAAAAGACCAAGCTTGCTTGAATCATCCAAGCAGCGAAGAAGAAACAATTCTGTTTGCAGCCATTAAGAATAAATTGACGCAAGATTCAACTTGGTACTCCACACGTTTAGAAAAAGTTAAAGGAGTTACCGAAGAAACGACTACGGGTGTCCATCGCCTATATCAAATGTTTGCTAAAGGCGATTTGAAGTTTCCCGCTATTAATGTGAATGACTCTGTTACTAAGAGTAAGTTCGATAACCTCTATGGTTGCCGCGAGTCTTTGGTAGATGCAATTAAGCGCGCTACTGATGTAATGGTCGCCGGTAAGGTTGCAGTTGTTTGTGGCTACGGCGATGTGGGCAAAGGTTCTGCACAAGCACTACGTGCTTTATCTGCCCAAGTTTGGGTTACTGAAGTCGATCCAATTTGTGCATTGCAAGCCGCTATGGAGGGTTATCGTGTTGTAACGATGGATTACGCTGCTGATAAAGCCGACATCTTTGTTTCAGCGACAGGTAACTACCATGTGATTACGCATGACCATATGGTGAAGATGAAGAATCAAGCCATCGTTTGTAATATTGGCCACTTTGATAACGAGATTGATGTTGCCGGTATTGAGAAGTACAAATGGGAAGAGATTAAGCCACAAGTGGACCATGTGATTTTCCCAGCAGCTAACGGCAATCCTGAGAAGCGCATCATCATATTGGCTAAAGGCCGTCTAGTTAATCTTGGTTGTGGTACTGGACACCCTTCATACGTGATGAGTTCTTCATTTGCAAACCAAGTGATTGCGCAGATCGAACTATGGAATGCAGTCGGTACGGCCAAATACCCAGTTGGCGTTTATACCCTACCCAAGCATTTGGATGAGAAGGTTGCTCGTTTGCAGCTCAAGACATTGAATGCGCAGTTAACAGTGTTGTCTGATCAGCAAGCTTCTTATATTGGTGTAACTAAAGAAGGCCCATACAAGACTGATCATTATCGTTATTAATTTGCACCGTTGTTAGATATTATTCAATAGAGAAATAGGCTCAAGATCATGGAATTAAGCATTGAATTCTTCCCTCCAAAAACGCCTGAAGGTCAGAGCAAGTTGTCTCGTGTGCGCGAGCGTTTTAGTGAGACGCTCAAACCCGCTTTTTTTTCTGTAACTTTTGGTGCGGGTGGCTCCACTCAATCTGGCACCTTAAAGACGGTGAGTGATATTCATGCTGCTGGTGCAGCAGTTGCTCCACACTTATCTTGTGTTGGTAGCTCACGTGAAAACGTGCGTGAATTGTTGAAGCAATATCAAGTATTGGGCATTAGAAGAATTGTGGCTTTACGTGGCGACTTACCATCTGGCATGGGTCAGTATGGTGAGTTCCATCATGCTAGTGAATTAGTAGAGCTTATTCGCACTGAAACTGGCGATTGGTTTCATATTGATGTAGCTGCTTATCCAGAAATTCATCCTCAGGCCAAATCTCCTGCAACTGATGTTAATTTCTTTGTGCAAAAAATGAAGGCGGGCGCTAACTCAGCGGTGACCCAGTATTTCTATAATAGCGATGCTTATTTTCGCTTTGTGGATGAGGCTTACAAATTAGGTGTCACTCAGCCTGTGGTTGCGGGGATCATGCCGATCACCAATAGCTCTCAGCTACTCCGTTTTTCAGATTCCTGTGGCGCAGAGATCCCGCGCTGGATTCGTTTGCGTTTACAGTCTTATGGTGATGACTCGGCCTCAATTCGTGCTTTTGGTGAAGAGGTGGTTACCGATCTTTGTGATCAACTTTTAGTGGCTGGTGCACCGGGCCTACATTTTTACTCCCTGAATCAAGCCGATGCTATATTGGCGATTACTGGTAATCTCAATCTCAATAAGTAATTAGCTTAACTGGCGCAAGATACCTGATTCAGTCATCATGGCATCCAAAGGCTCGTCATGTGGTTGAACCTGCCATTCTGCATCATCTAACTTTTGCCAATCAAAGCCAATGCCTACGCAAAGCAGGCTTGGTTTGGTGGCACGTAAATGCGCTAAGGTGCGGTCAAAATAGCCGCCACCATAACCGAGGCGCCAATATTGATTTTTCTCTTGCATGGTCGACTCTGACCAGCCCACACAAGGAATCAAAATGCAGTCCGGGGTGACTTGTGGTCTGCCGTGATTATTGGGGTCGGGTTCTGGCACTCCTTGGCGACTGGGGATCAGAGAGTCACCGTCTTGCCAGGTATAAAAATCCAGATGTTTGTCTAGGCGCGCAAAGGGGAGTGCGAGGCTTTTCCCGCTGTTACTGGCAGCCCAGGCAAGTAAAGTGGGCCGCAAATCAAGTTCACCTTGAATGGGGCAATACAGGGCAACAGATTGAATCTGAGCGTCATAATACTCAAGAAAGTCACTGAGGCTAGTCAAAACAGCTTCCTGCGCAGCAGGATAGCTTGAGCTGGCAACAAACTGTTTTCTTTGAGCTAGTAAGTCTTGTCGAAGCATTTTAGGAGATTTGCCGTGCATATCCATCATTATCAGGCGAAAATTGAGATACATAGTATAAGTTGATTGGGTAAACGGTGAAAAAAAGTTTTAATCTTTTAAGTGGTTGGCAAAAAACGCTAGGCGGGATCGTATTTTTTGCCTTGCTAGCAAATGCCTCTAATATTTCAGCAGAGAAGACTAAGGAAAGTAGACTCTCCGCTTTTGAGAAGACCGACGGCGACCGTAATTTTATTGAGCTACGTGAAGCCGCTAAAAGGAATGATGCTGTTCGAGCACAGAGCCTAGCGGCAAGCCTTTCCAATTATCCCTATGATGACTACGTAGCTTATTTCCGTATTAAGCCAAATCTATTTGATAGCGCTGGTGGAGCTCGCGCAGATAGTAATGTGGACTCTCAAGTGCTCGCTTTTCTGAATCAGTATCAAGGGACTGCGCTAGCAGATCGGATGCGCAATGATTGGCTACTGGTATTGGGTAAACGTAAGGATTGGTCGCGCTTTGATATGGAATATCCCAAGTTTGTTTTGGACGACGATACTCAAGTAAAGTGTTATGCGCTGCAATCAAAATTGGCTCAAGGCGAAAATCCAACTAAGCTAGGAATAGATTCCCGTGCAATTTTGTTAGATCCACGTTATTTTGGGCAGGCCTGCCAAGAGTTGGTCCCTGACTTAGTGAGCGCTGGTGGCATGACTCAGAGCGAAGCAAATGCTGTAGGCCGTGCTGCTAGTGAGATGGGTTTTGACACGATGTCACGCCGCATAGGTGGCAGTGATCCTATTGCTGATATTGTCAGGGCAGCTAAAGCAGATCCCGCAAAGGCATACAGAGATTTTTTACAAAACGCATCACGTTATAGTAGGGAGAATCAAGCCCTAGCTTGGGGTGTGATTGGTCAATTTTTGGCTAAAAAGTTAGATCCTAATGCAGATGATGCGTATCGACTTCAGCAGGAATTGGGCTTCAATGAGCTTCTCTCTGCCGAAGGTCAAGAGTGGAAGGTACGAGCAGGCTTGCGTGCGAAAGATTGGACTTTGGTTAAGAATGCCATTGAGGGTATGAAGCCTACAATACGTAGTAAGGATCCCGCTTGGACTTATTGGTATGCACGTGCATTGAAGGTGGACGGCCAAAATGAAAAAGCACGCGAGAGCCTTGAGCTCATTGCTGATCAGTACAACTTCTACGGGCAATTGGCACGCGAAGATCTTGGAAAATCGAATCAGATACCAATGCGCACAAAAGTAAGTGAAGCAGAGATCGAGGCGATGTCTAATCGCAAGGGATTTATTCGGGGTGAGCGTCTGTATGCCATGAACCTTCGCTTCGAAGGTAATCGCGAGTGGAATTGGGAATTACGCAATATGAGCGATAAGCAGCTACTGGCTTCTGCTGAATACGCTAAGCGTATCGGCTTATACGATCGTGTTGTTAATACTGCAGATCGCACAAAACAAGAGCACGACTTTAGTTTGCGCTACCCAACGCCTTATCGCGATGAACTTTCCCCAATTGCAAAACAGATCGACTTGAACCTGGCCTGGGCTTATGGATTGATTCGTCAAGAATCCCGCTTCATCATGAATGCCTCCTCTTCGGTCGGCGCCTCTGGTTTGATGCAGGTGATGCCCAATACTGCAAAGTATGTAGCTAAGAAAATCGGTATGACTTCTTATACCAATGACAAACTCACTGATACTAATACCAATCTAACCTTAGGAAGTAATTACCTAAATATGGTGTTGGTAGATTTAGACGGATCCTGGGTTTTAGCATCAGCAGCTTATAACGCGGGCCCTTCGCGTTCAAAGTCTTGGCGTGAAAAACTGACTAGCCCGACTGAGGGTGCGATTTTTGCGGAAACGATTCCGTTTAACGAGACGCGAACTTATGTGAAGAATGTCCTGGCTAATGCAACGTATTATTCATCGGTCATGCACGGTCAATCACAGTCTTTAAAACAGCGCTTAGGCGTGATTTCGCCTAAAGTAGCAAGCGCATCAGAGTTACCCTAGTATTTAAACAACACTGGAGTTATATGAAATATGACATTCTGCTAATTGGTGGTAACGGTTTTGTAGGAAGAATCTTGGCCGCTCAATTGCAAGTAGAGGGATATTCTGTGCTATTACCCACCCGTCATTTGGCTACCGCGCGCGAATTACGCTTACTACCGAAAGTACACTTAGAAGATGCTGATGTACATGAGTTTGATTGTCTACAAGAGCTCTGCTCGCGAATTAAACCTAACGGCGCTGTCATTAATTTGGTAGGTGTGCTGCATGACAAACCCGCAGAGCCTTATGGAAAAGTATTTCAAGCAGCTCATGTTGCGCTTCCAAAAAATATCATGACCGCTATGCAGATGAATGGCCTCAAACGATATTTGCATATGAGCGCTTTAGGTGCTGACTCAAAAGGCCCATCTATGTATCAGCGTAGCAAGGGCGATGGGGAGCTTGCGGTCAAAACCAGCAATCTAGATTGGACTATTTTTAGACCTTCAGTCATTTTTGGTGCGCAAGACCAGTTCATTAATTTATTTGCAAAACTTACTAAGCTATTTCCGGCAATGCCATTAGCAAACTCTGGTGCGCAGTTTCAGCCCGTGAGCGTTGATGATGTGGCGACTGCGTTTACAAAGTCCCTCAAAATGCCCTCAACTATTCATCAATCTTATGATTTGGTAGGCCCCACCGTTTACACCATGAAAGAGATTGTGGCTTTTGCTGCGCGCAAGGTAAATACGAGATGTGCAATTATTCCCGTGCCGGCATTTGTAGGCTATTTGCAAGCCCTAGCGTTTGAGTTCCTGCCTATCCCCACCTTAATGTCGCGTGACAATATTGCATCCATGCAGATGCCTAATGTTTTGCCGTTTGATAGGGTGGATGCCTTGACTAAAGTATTTAGTATTAGTCGTCGCACCTTAGAAGGTCTGAAGTAGGCACATGAAGGTCTACGCAGTTGGAGGTGCCATTCGGGATACCCTCATGGGTCTGCCAGTACACGATATTGACTATGTAGTGGTTGGCTCTAGTGTAGAAGAAATGATCGCCCAAGGCTATCGCCCAGTTGGCAAAGACTTCCCTGTATTCCTACACCCAAAAACTCAAGCTGAATATGCCTTAGCTCGTACTGAGCGTAAGACCGGTAAAGGTTATAAAGGCTTTCTCTTTTATGCCGACCCGACTGTAACTCTAGAGCAAGATTTAGAGCGCCGTGATCTCACGATCAATGCGATGGCGCAAGAAGTGAATGAAGATGGTCAATGGGTTGGGCCAATTTTGGATCCATATAATGGCCAGCAAGATTTAGCGGCTAGAGTATTTCGTCATGTGTCAGATGCATTTGCGGAAGATCCATTGCGGCTATTACGCATTGCCCGTTTTGCAGCGCGCTTTCCGGATTTCACAGTGGCGCCAGACACAATGAACGCTTTGAAAGCCATCGTTCATTCGAGTGAATTATCAACACTCTCGGCTGAAAGAATTTGGCAGGAGTTAGCGAGAGGGTTCATATCCAATAAGCCAATGCGGATGTTTCAAGTGTTACTAGATACTGGCGCAGCAAAATCATTATTACCATCTGCACTCACAGTCAATTTGGCTAAAGAAGAGTACCGCAAGCTATTAACTGCCCACTTATCTGCAGCCGATAGTTGCTTAGATGATCGATGTGCAGTGAGCTTAATGCATTTATCTACTGGTGAAATTCGCTCCTGGTCAGAACATGTTCGTATGCCAAATGAGGTACGTGATTTTAGTGAAATATTTAGTGAGCTCAATCAGTTGATTGAAAACTCCGCCAATAAATTTGGTGGCATATATCAAGCTGTCGAGGTATTGGCTTGGTTTAATCGGGCGGATGTTTGGCGTAAGCCCAATCGTGGGCACGCTTTACTAAAACTCGCTCAGCAGATTGGCTTAAATGCGACTTCACTGATCAAAGCCCTACAGAAAGCCCAATCGCTTAACACTGCAGAGATTGTTATGGGCGTGCCTGCTGAGGATCGATCGAATGGCGAAAGAATTCGTAGTGCAATAGATATCGCAAGATTAGCCGCCATTACTACAGCATTAAGGATCTGAGGCTTAGAGCCGATTCCTAGCTCTAAGGCCTGGTAAGTCCTCTAGCGTATGGTCTGGTAGTACATCATTTAGTTTCTTTGAGAATGCAAAGACCTTAAACAATTCGCCCATCTCAGCTTCAGATAGCAATTTTTGTAATGCATTGGAAATTAGTAAGAAAGTTTCTGGATTGCTAGGGTCACCAATCTCAAGAGCGATATCACCTATGCCTGCATCAAGTAAGTAACTTGCTTGGTTACTGAGATAGACGTCATCCACTTTTTCCGCTAGAGCACTACGCGCAATCTGTGACCACTCCACATGAGTTGTTAAATCACAGAGTCCGGGAAGGTGGAAAAGATCTTGAATCGCATGATGGCGATGATGAGCCATCAGTGTGCCTTCTAGTCTTTGTGCATGGAAGTACTCTGCTTCAGGGAAGCCATAGTCAAAAGTGAGGAAGAGGCCGGTATCGAGATGATGGGCTATCTGGCTCATCCAAGCATTTGCTGTTACGTGCAACTCAGTGACATAGCCCTCAGAAAAGTTTCCAGTAAGCAATGTTTCTGGCAGTAGGGATTGTTCGACAGGCTTTCCTCTTGCCCAAGCGAGTTTGCCATTCATGACAGTAAGACCTTGCCAGTACCAAAAGCCATTTTGATAAATAATGGCATCACAAGGAATAGCATCAATCACCTCGTTAGCTAAGATAATGCCCTTGAAGTTACTGGGTAAAGAACTAAGCCAATTACATTGGGTTGATAGATTTAGCGTCTCCGTAAGATGTTTGAGGCGCTCTTCTTGCCTCTGGGCAAGATCTGGTGAAATCTCGATGATGTCGTAGCGATCTAGGTAGAAGCCAAGATCGCGCAATCGGATGACTATAGATTCTGCTAGCTTGCCGGTACCAGCACCAAACTCTAGAATTTGGGTGGGAAGCCCTTGATCCTTGAGGCCCTCCAGAATGGGTAAAAGGGTCTCAACAATGGCAGCGCCAAATAAGGGGGAGAGCTCAGGCGCAGTTGTGAAATCACCACCGGCACCTAATTTATGGGCGCCAGCACTGTAATAACCCATTCCAGGCTCATATAAGGCCATTTCCATATACCTTGAAAACCGCATCCAGCCCCCTTGGGACCCGATTTCTGCCATTATTTTTTGCTTAAGAAGCTCTGTATGAGTCATTTCAAGGCTGGTCAAGGTAATATCCATAGCTCGCTAGTCTAAGAGAAATTAAGTGAACTTGAGTTCAAGTGCCCTAACCCAAAAAAATAAAGCGGTTTTAGTAACCGGCGCTGCCAGGCGCCTAGGTCGGGACATTGCCTTGGAATTTGCACGCCAGGGCTGGGATGTAGCGATTCATTATGGGCAGTCAGAAATGGATGCGCAGGCTACCGTGGCCGAAATTCATAAACTGGGACGTAAGGCTGCGGCATTTAAGGCCGACCTCGCTAGCGAAGTAGAAATTAATTCTCTGTTCAGTTCAGTTGTCGCCGAGTTCAACAATTTGGAATGTTTAATCAATAGCGCTTCGTTCTTTGAATACGATCGCGCTAATTCTGATATCCAATTGAGTAGTCAGAGCTTGCAGAGCCATATGCAAGTCAATTTGGCCGCACCAGTCTTGTTGTCTCAATTGATGTTCAAACATCAAAAGCATAAAGCGAAAAGGGCGGTTGATCCAGATTCATTTATTCCCTTAGTAATCCATTTGCTCGATCAAAAGTTGATTAATCTTAATCCAGATTATTTATCCTATACGTTATCTAAAGCAGCTCTTCTTACTTCGGTTGAATTATTGGCGGTAGATTTTGCCCCTCACTTAAGAGTGGTGGGTTTGGCTCCAGGCATTACTCTCACTTCAGGTAATCAAACCGAAGCAGGATTTTCTAAAGCCCATCAAATGACGCCTTTAGGGAAATCCTCAATACCGAGCGATATTACTAAAGCAGCAATATTTTTGGCAAGTTCAAATGCAATTACTGGTACAACCCTATATGTAGATGGTGGACAGCACCTGCTCCCATCTTCACGTGATGTGATGTTTAAAACAAACTGAGCATTGAATAAAAAAGAGTTAAAACAAAGAAAGAGTTAAAACACCATTTATGCAAGCTATTCTTTCTCATCCAGCACTTGCTGACTGTCGTCGCTTATTTCTGCGTGACTATGAAATCTATATCAAAATCGGTGTTCATGATTTTGAGAAAAAGGCTGAGCAGCGCGTCATCCTTAATGTAGACCTGTTTATTCCCCTCAACATGAATACTCCCTCTAAAGATTTATTGGAAGAGGTGGTTGACTATGACTTTATGCGTGAAACGATTAAGGCACGGACATCTCGCGGGCATATTCATTTGCAAGAAACTTTCTGCGATGACATTGTGACTGCAATTTTGCTACATCCTAAAGTCCTTGCTGCTTGCGTAAGTACGGCCAAGCCAGACGTATACCCTGATTGCCACTCCGTAGGTGTTGAGGTATTTCGTATCAAGCAGAAATGAAGAGAAGAATTGAATAGCTATGAGTGATGTTCGCAAAGTCGTCTTCGAAGAAAACAAGCTTGAGAAAAAACTATGTCGTTTAGTTGGTCAAGCGATTGGTGACTTTGGCATGATCGAAGATGGCGATAAAGTGATGGTATGTTTATCGGGCGGCAAAGATAGCTACGCCATGCTCGATATTCTGTTGAAGTTACGTGAACGCGCTCCAATCGATTTTGAGTTGATTGCTGTGAATCTCGATCAAAAGCAACCAGGCTTTCCCGCAGAGACTTTGCCAAACTATTTAAAAGCGTTGGGTATCGAGTATCACATTGAAAATCAAGATACCTACAGCATTGTCAAACGTGTCATTCCAGAAGGCAAAACTACTTGCGGACTTTGCTCTCGATTACGTCGTGGCATTTTGTATCGTGTAGCAGATGAGTTAGGCGCTACTAAAATTGCCTTGGGCCACCATCGTGATGACATCTTAGAGACATTAATGCTCAATATGTTCTTTGCTGGCAAGCTCAAAGGCATGCCGCCAAAACTGCGTTCAGATGACGGTAAACATATTGTGATTCGTCCTTTGGCTTACGTTCCGGAAAAATTGCTGGAACGTTATGCAGCAGATATGAACTTCCCGATTATTCCGTGCAATCTGTGCGGCAGTCAACCGAATTTACAGCGTGGTGCTATGAAAGACATGTTGCGCGAGTGGGAGAAAAAGCACCCTGGGCGGGTCGAGAATCTATTCCGCTCAATGCACCATATTGTCCCGTCTCATTTGATGGATAGTGAGGCCTTTGATTTCAAAAGCCTAGAGATCTCCACTGAGTTATCGGGCATTGCCGCCAGATCAGCTGGCGATAAGGCAATTGACGAGACAGAAGTCGATGAATTAGCTTGTGGAACACTCATTCAGGGGTCTTATAATCCCTCTTTATGAACATCGTTATTTTGGCTGCCGGGCAGGGAAAGCGGATGCAATCCGCATTACCCAAGGTTCTCCAAACCTTGGCTGGGAAACCGCTTCTCCAGCATGTTCTCAATACGGCTCTGGGCTTACAGGGTAAGACTACAAAAACTGGCCCAATCGTCGTGGTGGGACATGGTGCTTCGGACGTAAAGAAATTTCTTCAGGTCGCTAGCGAGCAAGATCCTAGCTTCAGTAAAGTGAGCACTGTTCTCCAGGTAGAGCAAAAAGGTACGGGCCATGCTTTATTGCAAGCTTTACCTCAATTAGATTTGAAAGAGCCTACTTTGGTTCTCTACGGCGATGTGCCCCTCACAAGCATAAAGACACTTTCTGCATTGGCTAGATTAGCTGACGGTGTACGCGGTCAAGACTCTGCTCTAGCGCTCCTAACCCAACATCTCAGTAATCCAACTGGATATGGTCGTATCGTGCGTGATACCGATGGCTTAGTAAAAGCCATTATTGAAGAAAAAGATGCAGCGCCTGAGCAAAAGCGTATTCAAGAAATTAATACCGGCATTATGGTATTACCGACCAACTCGCTGAAAAAGTGGTTGAAGGCTTTAAGCGCCAGTAATGCTCAAGGTGAATACTATTTAACCGATGTGATTGCGATGGCTGTCAAAGATAATGTACCAATTCGTACTGCACAAGCCAATGCAGAATATGAGACTGTTGGCATTAATAGTCGCGATCAGTTAGCTGCCCTAGAGCGAGTGCATCAACTCAATCAAGCGAAAGTATTAATGGATGCTGGCGTTTCTCTGGCTGATCCAGCGCGTATTGATATTCGTGGAACGCTGGAGTGTGGCATCGATGTTTTTATTGACGTGGGTTGTGTATTCGAGGGCTGCGTCACTTTAGCTGCGGGTACAAAAGTGGGTCCTTACTGCATTATTCGCAATAGCGTGATTGGTAAGAGCGTCACTATTCATCCGTATAGCCATATTGATGGTGCCAAGGTTGGTGCTAGTTCACTGATAGGACCTTATGCGCGTTTACGCCCAGGCGCTGATTTAGCCAATGACGTTCATATCGGTAATTTTGTAGAAGTAAAAAACAGCAAGATCGCCGCAAATAGTAAGGCGAATCATTTAGCCTATGTGGGAGATTCGATTGTTGGCTCTAGAGTCAATATCGGTGCTGGTACGATTACCTGTAATTACGATGGTGTGAATAAACACCAAACTATTATTGAAGATGATGTCTTCATTGGCTCTGATACTCAATTGGTTGCCCCAGTCCGCGTTGGACGTGGTGCTACTTTGGGTGCCGGCACCACCTTAACAAAGGATGCGCCTCCCAACCAATTAACTGTCTCACGTGCTAAGCAGATTTCCTTGCAGTGGCAGCGCCCAGAAAAAAAAGTAGCGCCTAAAAAAGTTGCTACTAAAAAATCCGTGAAGGCTAAAAAATAATGTGCGGAATTGTTGGCGCAGTATCGCGTAAGAATATTGTTGATGTGTTGATTGAAGGTCTGCGCCGCCTTGAGTACCGTGGCTATGATTCCTGTGGCTTTGCGGTAATCAACGGCGATGATCCGCAGCATTCGATTAAGCGTGCACGCACTACTGCTCGAGTTTCTGAATTAGCAGAGCAAGGCAAAGATTTTCATGGCACCTTAGGCATTGCGCATACCCGTTGGGCAACTCATGGTAAGCCAGACACACAAAATGCTCACCCACATACCTCAGGCGGATTAATCGCCGTAGTCCATAACGGCATTATTGAAAACTACGAAACACTTCGCACCGAACTCATTGCTGCCGGTTATGTATTTTCTTCTGAAACAGACACCGAAGTTATTGCACATTTAATTCATCAAGCTTATATACATAGTAAGCAAGCAGATTTAGTGGCTTCAGTCAGATCGGTTTTGCCTCGCTTACATGGCGCTTATGCCATTGGTGTCATTGCGCAAGATTGTCCAGATATCTTAGTGGGCGCACGCGTTGGGTCTCCATTGATTGTCGCTCTTGGTAAGCATGAAAATTTCCTCGCTTCGGATGCGCTAGCGCTTGCTGGTCGTGCTCATTCGATGATGTATCTGGAAGAGGGTGATGTTGCTGTTCTTAAAGTCGATAGTCTTGAGATCATTGATCAGGCTGGTAAGACTGTTCAAAGAGAGCATAAGGCGATGCCTACGCAGGCTGACTCTGTAGACCTAGGCCCTTATCAGCATTACATGCAAAAAGAGATCTTTGAACAACCTAGAGCGATTGGCGATACGCTTGCCAATATTGCTCACTTTGGCCCAGAACTCTTTAAGGCCGATCCCGAGCAATGGAAAAAGTTTGATCAAATTTTGATCTTGGCCTGCGGTACAAGCTATTACTCTGCTTGTGTTGCAAAGTATTGGATGGAAGATTTGGCTGGCATTCCGACGCAAGTAGAAATTGCCAGTGAATACCGTTACCGCACATCCGTTCCTAATGCTAATACATTAATCGTAGTGGTGTCCCAATCTGGTGAAACTGCTGATACCTTGGCGGCCTTACGTCATGCGCAAGCTCTAGGCCATCGATATACCTTGGCTATTTGTAATGTTGCTAGTAGTGCTATGGTTCGTGAGACCCACTGGAACTTTTTAACTAAGGCTGGCACTGAGATTGGTGTTGCCTCTACTAAAGCTTTTACGACTCAGTTAGTTGCTCTTTACCTATTGGCGGTCTCGCTAGCCAAGCGTGTAGGCAAGGTAAGTCCAGAGAAAGAGAAAGTACTTTTGAGAGAGTTACGCCATTTACCAAAAGCCTTGCATGCAGTTTTAGCACTTGAGCCACAGATCATGGCATGGAGCATGATTTTTGCTAAATGTGAAAACGCTTTGTTTTTGGGTCGTGGCATGCACTATCCGATTGCACTAGAGGGCGCTCTCAAGCTTAAAGAGATTTCCTATATTCATGCTGAGGCATATCCGGCTGGTGAGTTGAAGCATGGCCCGCTTGCACTCGTTACTGAGAAGATGCCAGTAGTCACTGTGGCCCCTAAGGATGATCTTCTA
>Ga0209191_1001390_pt1 | contig 16054 bp, 16 predicted proteins | sample S_130626_EF_Meta_FD_187320 | JGI IMG/M metagenome (GOLD analysis project Ga0209191, IMG submission 187320) | Freshwater microbial communities from Lake Simoncouche, Canada to study carbon cycling - S_130626_EF_MetaG (SPAdes) (version 2) | ecosystem: Environmental > Aquatic > Freshwater > Lake ...
GAATCTTGCGATTCGCATTTGCTTCTTTCTGTCGAGCGTTTAGTCGCTCAACTTGTACATCCAGTTGTGGCGGTCTTCGACCGTTCCATACTGAATGCCAGTTAGTTCTTTACGCAGGCTAACAGTTAGCTCACCCGGTTCGGCATTCGGGTCGCCGATATTGCCGTTTTTACTCTTGAACTCGCCAATCGGAGTGATCACGGCAGCCGTGCCACAGGCAAACATCTCAACGATTTCGCCGCTTTCGAGCCCGGCCTTCACTTCTTCAATAGAAATTCTTCGCTCTTCGAGCTTCAGCCCACGATCACGAATCAGCTGGCAAAGCGAGTCACGCGTAATGCCACGAAGAATGGTTCCATCCAAATCTGGAGTAGCAACGCGGCCATCACGATAAGCGAAGAACACGTTCATACCGCCGAGTTCTTCGATGTAGGTTTCGGTTTCTGGGTCGAGGAACAGCACCTGCGAACAACCCTGTTCGTAACCTTCGTTTTGGGCCATCAAAGATGCCGCGTAGTTTCCGCCGGTCTTTGCCTCACCGGTTCCACCCTTGCCGGCGCGTGCCGAGCCAAGTGCCAGCCAGATTGAGATTGGCTTGAGTCCGCCTGTGAAATAAGGACCAACCGGTGAAGCAATCACGCGATACTCGGCTCGATGAGCCGAGCGAACACCCAAGAAGTTTTCGGCGGCAATTTCGAAGGGGCGAATATACAAAGTCTTTTCGTTGACCGGCTGCGGCACCCACTTGCCGTCAACCGCAATCAACTGGCAAAGCGATTCGATGAACATTTCGGTTGGCAACTCTGGCAGCGCCATGCGGCGAGCCGATAGCTGCATGCGTCGCGCGTTGTCGGCCGGGCGGAATGTCCAGATCGATCCGTCTTCGTGACGGTATGCCTTGATGCCCTCGAATATCTCTTGACCGTAGTGCAGCACGGCAGCAGATGGGTCCATCATGATTGGGCCATACGGAACTACTTCGGCCGAGGTCCACCCCTTGTCTTTTTGCCAAACGCAGACCACCATGTGGTCGGTGAGGTTCGCACCGAAGACCGGTGCCTCAAGAATTGCCTCGCGCTCGGCGTCTGGCTTCGGGTTGGTTGAGAGAGTTACCTTGAAAGTCGGGTTCGTCATGACTGTCTAGACTTCCTGAGTTTTAGATGGATAGCAAGAGGTGACAACGCGTGCGACAACATCAGTGTATTTCCTTAGAGTTGTTCAGTCCCAAATCTCTTAGAGATGGGATTTTGCCGATGAATCGAACATCTTTAGATCCGTAAGTTGTTAAAAACGCCCAAACAACGGCATGAATACTCTTCACTGAAGCTGGAAAATGAGGCCCCACGGGAGAAGCTTCGATGGTGCCTCCCATGGATTTGGACTCGATGTATTCCTCGATAAACATTGCAATATCCCGAGCAGCGCCGGGAGCAGACACCAAAACTGGACTTCCAGGAATCCACGAAAGGTAATCTTCCCCGTAAACAACGATTTGGACTTCCTCCGTGTACTTGCTATTTAGGCGCTCAAGTTCTTCATCCACAGTGACTACCTCTCTCCGTTCTTCAAAGCAGAGCGAGAATGCTCTGGGCAACTTCGGTGGTTGAACGCTTCGCGGTGCCGCGAGTGGCTAGGTCTTGCGCTACCGCATTCTCGATGCGCGCAGCCGCAACATATTGCCCGAGGTGCTCGAGCAGCATCGAAGCCGAGAGAATAGCTGCGGTTGGGTCGGCGAGGTTCTTGCCGGCGATGTCTGGGGCTGAACCGTGAACCGGTTCAAACATGCTCGGAAACGCTCCGGTCGGGTTGATATTTCCCGATGCGCCAAGCCCAATGCCGCCGCCGATTGCAGCTGCAAGGTCGGTCAAGATATCGCCAAACAGATTGTCGGTGACGATGACGTCGAAGCGCTCGGGGTCAGTGACCAGGTAGATGGTCGCTGCGTCAACGTGCTGATAGTCGACCTTCACGCTCGGAAACTCCTCGGCGATGCGATCGAGCGTGCGCTGCCATAGCGAGCCCGCGTGAATCAGAACGTTGTGCTTGTGAACCAGGGTGAGCTTTTTACGGTCGCGCTCGACTGCGAGCTCGAATGCATATCTAACGGTTCGTTCAACACCAAAAGCGGTGTTCACCGAAACCTCGTTGGCAACTTCGTTTTCGGTGCCAACGCGAATGGCTCCGCCGTTGCCAACGTAGAGACCTTCTGTTCCCTCGCGAACCACTACGAAGTCAACCTTGCCCGGGTCGGCGAGTGGGCTAACCACTCCCGGATATAACTTGGTCGGGCGCAGATTGATGAAGTGGTCAAACGTGAAGCGCAACTTGAGCAGCAATTGACGCTCGAGAATGCCTGAGGTGACTCGCGGGTCACCGATGGCACCGAGCAAGATTGCGTCGTGCTCGGCGAGGGCTGCGATGTCGGCATCGGTCAGGGTTTCACTCGTCTCGAGGTAGCGACGAGCACCAAGGTCGAACTCGGTGGTCTTGAAGTCAACGCCCGAACCGGCGGTCACCTTGTTGATTGCCTCGAGGGCAATAGCGGTTACCTCAGGGCCAATGCCGTCTCCGCCGATGACGGCGATCTTGTATTCACGGGTCACGAATGCTCCAAAGGTCTTTGCTTCAGGCAAGTCTAGCCAAGCGGCTTCGGCAAAACAGCCCGCAAAGTGGGGCTTAGAGCCTGGTTGCCCGCAAAACTAGGGTCACCGATGGCTTGAGGCCATCTTTGGTTTGAACCTGACCGTCACGATTCTCGAGAATCTCGATTTCAACAGGCTGGTCGGCGAGCATCTCGGTCATGGTCTCGATGCTCGGGCGAACTTCAGCTTCACGCGGACCGTTGTAATCGTTGTCCATGTTGTCGCGCGAATGCCAAACGCCAATCAACTTTCCACCCTTGCGAATGTTCTCGATCAGGCAGTCCAGGGCATCGACGAGGTCTTCTTGATTGATCTGCAGGTATGCCACTACCCCGAGGTCAACCGGCGTCAGCACCGATTCGAATCCGGTGGCGTCGGCGCAGTTGGCAAAAACCTTTTCGCTGACTCCGCGCTCTTCGGCAAACTTCAAAAACTTGGTGAGGCCAACATTTGAGATGTCGATGTTTTCGGCTTGCCACCCGAGTTCTGCAAAATAAACCGCATTGCGACCCTCACCACCGGCAAGATCAATCATCTTGCCAGGCTTGAAGCCTTCGGATAGTTCTTTGACGAAGCGGTTAACGACGTTGGTATAGACGAGCTCGTCGGTCGCCGAGAACTTTTCGTTCCAGTATTGCTGCGGGGTTTTGTCGTTCATAACCAAAGACTAGTAAGTGATTGGCAGGCCGGTGATAGCGGCTGCATCGTCGAGCCCGCCGGCATTGGTTAGTTCACCGGTGAACCCGAGTTCGCGCATCAACGGAATCGCTTCTGACACGCGACCACCCGAACGGCAGTAGATGATGTAGTCGGCGTTCTTTGCAAGTTTGACGATTAGCTCTTCGAAGTCAGGGCTGCGATAGTCAATAACGATGGCTCCGTCGATGTAACCTTCGGCAACCTCGGCAGGTGTGCGAATGTCTAGAACTTTTGCGGCCATTACTACAGCCTACGAAAAGTTGACGTTGATGGCAGTCATTTGCTCTGCCTCGATGGCAACGCGAACCTGCTCGAGAACCGCAGCATCAACCGGTGAGTCAACAGTAATCACCGATAGAGCCTTGCCACCTTTTTGCTGACGAGCAATCTGCATCGCGGCAATGTTGATGCCTGCCTCAGCAAATGCCTTTCCATAGATGGCAACGATGCCAGGGCGGTCGCCGTAGACCATGAGAACCATGTTCTCGGCCATTGCCAACTCGACCTCGTAGCCATTGATGGCAACGATCTTCTGGTGAAGCTTCGGGCCAATCACGGTGCCAGAGACAGAGGCAGTTGTGCCGTCGGCCAGGGTTGCCTTTATAGAGGTCACGTTGCGGTACTCCTCGCTTAGAGAGTCAACCGTGAGCTTGACGGCAACGCCGCGCTGCTCAGCAAGCAGCGGCGCGTTCACATAGCTAACCTGCTCGGTAACCGCATTCTGAAAGAAGCCCTTCAAGCCGGCAAGTTTTAGCACGCTGACATCGTGGGCAGCAATCTCGCCACGCACCTCAACGTCGATTGCAGCAACGTTGCCGCCTGAGATTGCAAACAAGACCTGACCCATGTTCTCCATGAGTGCGATGCCTGGCTTCACAGATGAGTCGATGTTTCCGCCCGCAACGTTCACAGCGTCAGGAACTAGATCGCCAGCAAGAGCCAAGCGAACCGATTTGGCAACCGAGATTCCTGCCTTCTCCTGCGCTTCGTCAGTCGAAGCACCGAGGTGCGGGGTAACCACGATGTTGTCTAGTTCAAGAAGTGGCGAGCCGGTTGGTGGTTCGTTGACAAATACGTCGAGACCCGCGCCAGCAATCTGCTTCGACTTGAGTGCCTCATAAAGCGCAGCCTCGTCGATGATTCCACCGCGTGAGCAGTTGACGATGCGAAGGTTTGGCTTCGCCTTGGCGAACTGTGCGGTCGAGATCATCCCGGTGGTTTCAGGGGTCTTTGGAATGTGAATTGTGATGAAGTCTGACTGCTCGAGAACCTCATCGATGGTTGCCAACTTCACACCGATCTGCTCTGCGCGAGCAGGAGTGACATACGGGTCATAGCCGATCAGGTTTGCGCCGAAGCCAGCGAGGCGCTGAGCAACGAGTGTTCCGATGCGGCCGAGGCCGATGATTCCGATGGTCTTTTCATAAAGCTCAACGCCGGTGTATTTCGAGCGCTTCCACTCGCCTGCCTTGAGTGATGCGTTGGCATCAGGAATGAAACGTGCGAGAGACATCAGGTGACCGATGGCCAACTCGGCTGCCGAGATGACGTTTGAGGTTGGTGCGTTGACCACCATCACGCCGGCGTTGGTTGCCGCCTTGATGTCTACGTTGTCTAGACCAACACCCGCGCGGGCTACGACCTTAAGCTTTGGGGCTGCCGCGATTGCTTCGGCGTCAACCTGGGTTGCCGAGCGCACAAGGATGGCGTCGGCGGTGGCAAGGGCCTTGAGCAAAGCCGGGCGGTCGGTTCCGTCAACGTTCACGATCTCGAAGTCTGGGCCGAGGGCCTCAACGGTGGCTGGCGAGAGTTCTTCGGCGATTAGTACGACTGGCTTGGTCAAGGGGTAATCCTCTTTATTGGTGTTTGGTGGGGATCACCACGGCAGCAACGGCGTGGAATGGATAAAGTCTAGCGGGGCGATAGTCGGAGTACTTCGTGCCAAAGTCTCCTCAGTTGCCTGAGCAATGTGGCCTTTTCGAGGCTAACCACCTATGTTGATTTTGGCAACAGCCTAAGTTCTTCATATCTTGAAAAAAGAATGTGCAATCTCTCCTCGTTTGTGGAACAAGTTGAAGTTGCACCGAACGCCTTATCGACAAAGCGATCTAAATTGGAGTGGGCCTTCAGTAAGGCAGAGTCCATAGCGAGTGGGTTGTACAAGTCGGCAAGGGATCTAGCAGGGAATTTAGCTCGAGCCGCCAAAACTCCTTGGCCAGCTTCGATGATTTGCCCGCGAAGCTCCTCGGTCACTTGAGGCAGAGGTAAGTTATTCCACACCACAGTGTTTGAAAAACTCAAACGCATCTCAAGTCGACCACCAATAGCTTTTTGCCAGGTGATAAACATAGAAGAGCTGATTATGGCAAAAGCAAATCCGTCGGGATCTTCTGCTGTGTAAACTTTGTCTCCAGCTATAACGGTTGGCTCCAAATAGCCGCAAGTGGCATAAAGCCTGTTTTCGCTCCACACACGAGGGATTGCCAAATACTTGGAGTTTGGCTGGTGATTCTCGCCAAATAAATGCGGCCTGTTTGCAATTTTTCGAGTTGCCTCTTTTTTGCTCTCCTCTCTCATCTTTTTTACGGCGGCAATTCTCGTTTTAAGTACTTGTGATTTTGCAATTTCACTCGGTTCGGCATCAACCAACCAAAGACACCATCGATCTAGGTTTTTAATCAACTCGTTACCCATGACGAACTTTCGAAGATACTTTGCAGCAATTGGGTCGGCGAGGACAGTCTCGTAGTCAGCACGTTCGACAATCAGGTTTCCGCCATCGGTAGGCTCCGAACCACGGTTTACTGAACCAAGGGCTTTTGATATTGGCTTACTTCTCTTTTCGACAAATATTTCTGGACCATCAATCAAGTAGCCGTTGATATTTGTCGCAGGAATTTCTAAAGGTTCAGACTTGGTATCCGGGTAGATAAAAAGGCGTGCGCTACCTACAGATTCCTTGTCCCAACCAGTGATCACGCAGTGAACATGTGCCATGCCAGGTGCTTCTGATGACCAAGCAAAGCTCTGGTGAGCAAATCTCAGGCGCCAACCTGATTTAAAAAGTGGTTCAAAAAGCGCAGCAACGGGTTGCCCTTGAGCGATTGAATTAGTAGAGACAAAAGCGAATCTCCCGCTGTTGACTCCTTCAAAGTAATCACTGGCTTTCTTAAACCAGCCGGTCACATAGTCAAGATAGCCGTTGTACTGTTTCCCCCAAACCAGCTGTAGATCTTGCGTCTGCTCCTCCGACTTGGTCCACTGACCGATGAATGGAGGGTTGCCAATCACATAAGTGTGGGCACTTGGCGGAGTGATACTGCCCCAGCTGGTCCGTAAGGCGTTGCCTATGTGGATACCTTCGAAAGTTTGAAGAGGTAACACGCTAGGCGCCATACCTAGTGCAGCGCTCATCTCCAAGTTTGACTTGTGTTCGGCGAGAATCAGCGCCGTCTGCGCAATCGATGCGGGCCATTCCTCCAATTCGATTCCAAAAACATGGTGTAGCTGCACTGCTAGGTCGGAGCGTTCGAAAAACATAGTTGGTCGTGCCGTTTTGTCGCCCAACTTTTCAAGCTGAACCAGTATTTGAAGCTCGAGGGACCTTAATTCACGATAGGCAACCACCAGGAAGTTGCCGCAGCCACACGCAGGGTCGAGAACTCGAATAAGCCCAAGTTCCTCTCTAAGTCTCTTTAGCCCATTCACGTCTTTTAGGTTCTTCTGGAAATTACTCTTGAGGTCATCGAGAAACAGAGGGCCTATTGTTTTCAGAATATTTACCTCGGTCGTGTAATGCTCACCTAGCTCTCTGCGCGCTTCGGCTGACTTGACTGCTTGGAAAAGCGACCCGAATATGGCTGGAGAAATTGGAGCCCAGTCGAAATTATTAGCCTTGACTAACTTTTCGTGCATCAAGCGATCGAAAGCAGCTGTGTGCAGATGTTCTGCGAATATTCCGCCGTTCACATAAGGAAAGTTAGCTAAGGATTCGTCTAGATTCTTTTGACGTCTTTCAATTGGAGTGTTTAGTACCTCGAATAACTGCCCCATCATTGGGCCAAGGTCACTGCCGTCAGGCGACGTTCGGTTGTTTAGGAAATTTGTAAAAAGTCCGCGTGGCCAAATTCCTGAGTCATCCGCAAAGAGAATAAAAAGTGTGCGCACAAGAAATATCGATGACTCGTGTTCACTATATCCAGAACCTTCAAGTGCCTCATAAAGCTCAGCCATAAGTTTTGCCGCTTTAATTGACGCTTGTTCTTGGTCACCTACACCAAACTTGGATGTTTCATACCCAGCGAGAAAGGCCAAGTCTTCAGCTCTACTTGGAAGCTGCTCAAGACTGAAGATTTTTGTGTCTTTAGACCGAGGTGCATTGAGATCTAAAAGTCGAAAGTTCTTAAAGTCGCTAGATAGAACGTACCTGGGTGCTTCTGCATCTGATAAGTGCTGCACATAATCCAAAGCTTGTGCCTCGGCAATGCCGAGGTCTCGACCAGCAGACTTCATCTCGACAATCAATAGGCCTGGAACAAGGCAATCGATGTAGCCCTGATTGGCCGTTGATGTTCGCTGTACTCTCTTTTCAAACAAAGCCGCTTTGCGGTCATTGACACCAAAGGCGAGCAAAAGATCTCGCACAAATGCTTGAGCTTCCTGCTTCTCGTCGCCGGCTTTATCCCGCCAGTTGACGACAAACTCTGAGCAGCGAGCTCGAATGTCATTTAGTGACAGAAGTTTGTCCATTCATGCCCCCTTAGAAATGAGTAATACTCTATTCAATCTACTTGAGTCCATCGACATCGATGTCTTACATGGTTTCTATAAGTAGCCGAGGATTTCGCGATGCACGATCTGTGCCCTACCCTTAACCCGCTCACCCGAAAGGCCATCCGTGATCTCAGCACAGTTCATCTTCAAGCCCGGAACCTACGATGAAGAGTTTCATCGACTGGATGCCGAGATCGAGGCTTATGTGGCGACTATCCAAGGGTTCTTGGGGGCTGAGAAGTGGGTCTCGTTCGATGGCCAGACCAAGAACTCGATGTATTACTTCGAAACCATGGATGCCATGTTTCAGCTATCCCGCTTCGATGCCCACCGCGAGGCCAAGGGCAAATACCAGAACTGGTATGACGGCTACCAAATCGTGGTCAGCGAGATCAAGAAGTCTTATGGCGATGGGGCCATCGAGACGATTGCTAAGGCTTAGCTAGAGCTGTGAAGAAATAGCCCGACTGTCTGGGCTTCTGGCTAGGGTCAATGAGTGGCCCAACGGTATTCAAACAACTCAGAACACGAGATTGTTTACTTTGCCGGCCCGATGACTGGCAACATGCCGACGCCGAAAGAGTTCTTCAACGCCTTGCCTGTCAAGGTTCAGGCAAAACTGACTAGCATTCTCGTGGCCGTTGCCACTGCTCCACCGGGTCGGTTTGCAGGTGGTGGTTATTGGGAGGCCATGCACGGGCAAATGCGTGGTTTTTATGAGATTCGAGCTGACTTTCAGAAGATGCACTATCGGCTGATTTGTTTGCTCGATTATGAAGCGCTCGGTTCTTCATGGCCGCTTTTGGTAATCGTTGCGGGATTGAGCAAATCAATTGGCACGACTATCAAACCTGAGGTTTATGCCGATGTTAAGAGCGCCGGTCTGAAGTATTTGTCTGCAAACCCGCGAGCCATCGAATAACTATGCGGCTTGAGTTTGTTTCTTTTCGGCTTTGGACAATGGTTCGAGTTTTATTCTGAAGCCGAGTGCCAGTGAAATGTCGATCAGAGACGAGATTGTTGGGTTTCGCCGTTTTGCCGTAAAGAATCGGCGAATGTTTGCGGGCTCTTGCTGAAGCGAAAGAGCAAGTTCGGTTTTAGACATGCCTTCAAGCGCTCGAGCGTCATCTAGTTGATTGATTAGATCGTCAATCATCTTGATTCGCATGGCTTCGAGTTGGTAGGCGGCAGCAAATTCTGGGTTCTTCAGATTCTTCTCGAGGTCTTGATAGAACGCACTTTTGAACTTGGCCATGGAGGTTTCCTTTCGCGTATCTTTTATGATACGCAATTCTTTTGACCTGTCAAGGGTTTGTCGACCCGGGGATTACCCTTTTCTAATGACCAACGAGACAGTCTTTTATGCCGCGGTTAGCAGCGACGGCTTCTTAGCCGGACCAAACGGCGACATGACCTGGGCTGAGAAGTGGCTCGGCAGTGGCGAAGACTACGGATACATCCAGCTCGTCAGCTCATGCAGCGCCATGCTTATGGGCAGCAAGACCTTCGACTTTGAGCTGGCTGCCATCGGCAATCAAGACCGCATTCTGCCCACCTATGTTTTGACCACGAATCCGCAGCGCTATGACGGGGTTCACGGCGATGTGAAGCTTGTGGCTGGTGACGTGTCTGCCGTTGTTGATCGAATCACGGATGCCCACCCCGGCCGCCTGTTCGTCGTCGGCGGGGCCGACGTCGCCAGGCAGTTGCTCGCAGCTAACAAGCTAGACGTGGTGGTGTTGACCACAACTCCAGACGTTCTAAAGGCTGGCCTGGGGCTTTGGGCTTCCGAGTCTTGGCGCGAAGGGTTCGAGCTTGTGGTTAGCGAAGAGTTCCCGAGCGGTCTCTCGCAAGAGACTTGGCGACGCAAGTAGTTCTGCACAGATTTTGATTTGGCCCACCGCTGTGGGCTTGGGAAACCTACATTTGCCCAATGACTCGTCGCGAGGGCTATTGGCCAAGGCATCCGAACAAAGAACTGCAAGCGTTTCTGCTTGAACTTGATGATGCAGGCTGGCGCATCAAAAAAGATGGTCGGTATTACAAAGTGTTATGCCCCTGTGATGACAAACACTCGGCCGTTATTCACTTAACTCCGAGCAACCCATATCATAGGAATATCAAGAGAACGTATTTGCGCAATACGACGTGTTTTGGCGATTACCTGAAGGAGCAAATCAGATGAGTCAGATCAGTGTTCACGTGAGTTTTGTCCTTGAAAATTGTGAAGATTTCGACCTCGAGATAAATCAAGTCATCGACGAAGTTTTTGATCTCGAGGCTGCAAGTGACGAGGTTTGGGACGCCGGCGCCTCTGCGAATAGCAAAGAGAAGACTGCGCACATCAGCCTCTTTGCTGAGACTGAAGATGCACAGGTTGCTGTCACGAAGTGCATGCAGCTGATCAATCAGGCTATTGCCTCAAAGGCCAAAGCTTCTTGGGTCTGGCAATTGACCGACGCCATGCCAGATCACCTCGCTGCGACCGGTGAACCGAGACGCCTCAAGGTTGCCTAAGCGGCAAAACCCTTTATGAACCCTTCGGCTCCGTCAGCGGCGATCTGATAAATCGGAGTTTCTGCCGAGTACTCTCGGTGCCAGTTAGGGCAGTCATCATTTGGCTCAAGCCATCCGAGAGATCTGATCAAAATCATTTCATCAAGTGACTGTTTCACTCGAGAAACGCCGGGGTGCGAAAGCTCTGCGCACCAGTTACCTGTTTTTTCGTCGCGCACCACTTGAAAGTAAGGCGGAACGTCTTCGTTGCGTTCGAGAAGGTACGGAACGGTCACTCTGCTGAGGCCCCAGTGAATCATGGTCATGAGAAGCACGGCTGGTTTGCCGAGCGCTTCGTCTGCCATGAAATTGATTGTGTGAGCAAGTCGCTCTGCTTGTTCTTCTGGGGTTTCACCTTGCGTGAAATCGGGATAACTTTCGTACCAGCGGTTGTCATCTGACATTTCGCTCCTTCTGTAAGGGCGGTCTGATTTACCTCTTACGTTCAATTAGTAGCGCTAGCCTCCGACATAAGAAGAACCCCGCCGGAAAACCAGCGGGGTTTCTTGTAAATCTTGAGCTTTAGCGCCCAGCCGAACCTTCGGCGTAGTCTGACTCGTTGTCTGCCTTGCGCAACCACGAGAACAGCTTGCGCAGTTCGCGGCCAACCTTCTCGATCGGGTGAGCCTCGCCCTTGGCACGTAGAGCCAAGAATTCCGGAGCACCGGCATCCTGGTCGGCAATGAAGCGCTTGGCAAAGGTGCCGTCTTGAATGTCGGTCAGCACGTTGCGCATCTGAACCTTGACCTCTGGGCCAATAACGCGTGGGCCCGAGATGTAGTCGCCATACTCGGCGGTGGTCGAAACCGACCAGCGCTGCTTGGCGATGCCGCCCTCATACATGAGGTCAACGATGAGCTTGAGTTCGTGAAGAACCTCGAAGTATGCAACCTCAGGCTGGTAGCCCGCCTCGATCAGAGTCTCGTAGCCATACTGAACCAACTGCGATGCTCCACCACAGAGAACAGCCTGCTCGCCGAATAGGTCGGTTTCGGTCTCTTCGGTGAAGGTGGTCTTGATGGTTCCGGCGCGGGTTCCGCCAATTGCCATCGAGTATGAAAGCGCTAGGTCGAATGCGCCACCGGTTGCGTCTTGCTCAACGGCGATTAGGTTTGGAACACCCTTGCCTGCAACATATTCGCGGCGAACCAAGTGACCTGGGCCCTTCGGTGCAACCAAGAAAACGTCAACATCTGCAGGCGGCTTGATCAAGCCAAAGCGAATCGAGAATCCGTGACCGAAGACAAGTGCGTCGCCAGCCTTGAGGTTCTTCTCGATTGACTCTGCATAGACGTGACGCTGGACTGGGTCTGGAGTCAAGATCATGATGACGTCTGCCCATGCAGCTGCGTCTGCAGGTGAGAGAACCTTGAGGCCCTGCTCTTCTGCGGTTGCGACTGACTTCGAGCCGGCCTGAAGACCTACTACTACGTCAACGCCCGAGTCTTTTAGGTTGAGCGCGTGCGCGTGGCCTTGTGAGCCATAACCGATTACGGCAACTTTGCGACCTTGGATGATCGAGAGATCGGCATCCTTGTCATAAAAGATTTCAGCCATTGTTATTCCTTATCTATTTGGTTTGGTGAAGCATAAAAATTGGGGAACTACTTGCTTACCTTCTCGGTGATTGACTTTGAGCCACGACCCATTGCCAAAACACCAGACTGCACGAGTTCTTTGATTCCGAATGGTTCGAGAACTTTGAGCAGTGCCTGGCACTTTGCGGTGTCGCCGGTGACCTCAATGATTACTGCGTCGCTCACAACATCGATGACGCGCGCTCTGAACAAGGTTACCGCTTCGAGAACTTGGCCTCGGGTGGCCGAGTCGGTCTTGACCTTGATGAGCATGTGGTCGCGCTGGACGGCCTGGTCTGGCTCGAGCTCGACGATCTTGATTACGTTAATCAGCTTGTTGAGTTGCTTGGTGACCTGCTCTAGCGGTGCGCCGTCGAGCTGAACAACAACCGTGATGCGGCTGAGGCCCTCTATTTCGCTGGTTCCTACGGCAAGGCTCTGAATGTTGAAGCCGCGACGAGCAAAGAGCCCGGCCACGCGAGTTAGTAGACCCGGCTTGTCTTCGACCAGTAGTGACAAAACGTGCTGTGTCATCATTACTCCCTACCGTCCCAGACCGGTGCCGCATCGCGGGCATACTGCACTTCGTCGTTCGATAGACCAGCAGCAACCATCGGCCACACCATCGAGTCGCGGCTAACGATGAAGTCAATAACAACCGGGCGATCGTTCGTCGCGATAGCCAACTTGATGGCCGCGTCGATGTCTTCTTCTTTTTCAACACGAATGCCAAGGCAGCCGTAAGCGTCTGCCAACTTGACGAAGTCGGGAACCATAGCGGTGTCTGTGCCGGTGTTCAAATCAGTGTGTGAGTAACGCTTGTCATAGAACAACGTCTGCCACTGACGAACCATTCCGAGTGAAGAGTTGTTGATGACGGCAACCTTGATCGGAATGTTGTTGATCGTGCAGGTGGCAAGTTCTTGGTTGGTCATCTGAAAACAACCGTCGCCGTCGATTGCCCAAACCAAACGATCTGGCTGACCAACCTTTGCACCCATCGCTGCCGGAACCGCGTAACCCATGGTTCCGGCACCGCCCGAGTTGAGCCAAGAGTTTGGTCGCTCATACTTCACAAACTGCGCGCTCCACATTTGGTGCTGACCAACGCCAGCCGCATAAATTGCTTCTGGGCCGCTGAGCTCACCGATGCGCTTGATGACATACTGCGGTGAAAGATTTCCGTCTTCTTCGTGGGTGTAACCGAGGGGGTAACGCTCGACGAGTCCGTTGACGAACTTCCACCATTCTGCGAGTTCTGGCTTCTTCTTTTGAGTCGAAGCGATCTCGGCGTTTAGCTCGGTGATTACCTCTTTGAGGTCCCCAACGATTGGAACATCGGCGAAACGAATCTTTCCGATTTCGGCCGGGTCGATATCGACATGAATGACCTTCGCGCCAGGAGCAAAGCTTTTGACGTCACCGGTCACGCGGTCGTCGAAACGAGCACCAAGCGTGATGAGCAGGTCTGCCTTTTGCAGCGCGGTAACCGCAGGAACGGTACCGTGCATGCCCGGCATGCCTAGGTTTTGCGGGTGCGAATCAGGGAAAGCACCGCGCGCCATAAGAGTGGTGACCACCGGCACGTTAATAAGTTCGGCCAACTTGAGCAGTTCTTCTGATGCGCGTGAGCGAATGATTCCGCCACCGACGTAGAGCACCGGCTTCTGAGCTTCGGCAATCATTTGGGCTGCCGCGGCAATCTGCTTGCCGTGCGCCTTGGTTACCGGCTTGTAGCCAGGAAGGTCCACCTTCGGTGGCCAAACAAACGGAGCCTTGGCAATCTGAGCATCTTTGGTGACGTCAACCAAAACCGGGCCTGGTCTACCCGTGGTTGCGATCAAATATGCGCTTGCGATGGTCTCAGGAATATCTTCAGCGCGGGTAACCAAGAACGAGTGCTTGGTGATTGGCATCGTGATTCCAACGATGTCGGCCTCTTGAAAAGCGTCGGTGCCGATTAGCTTGCTGCCGACCTGACCGGTGATTGCAAGCAGCGGAACGCTATCCATATGGGCATCCGCAATTGCGGTGACCAGGTTGGTAGCTCCTGGGCCAGAGGTTGCAATGCAAACTCCGAGCTTGCCGGTTGCGCTCGCGTAACCCTCGGCAGCGTGACCAGCTCCCTGTTCGTGACGAACAAGAATGTGGCGAATCTGCTTCGAATCCATTAGCGGGTCATAGGTTGGCAAAATTGCGCCACCAGGTAACCCAAAGATTGTGTCGATGCCGAGAAGCTCAAGGCTGCGAATAATCGCCTCGGCACCCGACAAGATTTCTTTAGACATTTTTATCCTCGTTAGCTTTGGGCTAACTATCCGGTGTAGGCACCCTGAGCAGCAGAGTGAACCAACTTTGAATACTTAGCAAGTACGCCGCGTGTGTAACGCGGTGGAAGCGGTTGCCAATCTTGCTTACGGGCAACCAACTCTTCTGGCTCAACGAGTAGTTCGAGCGAACGAGTTGCGATATCGACTCGAATCAAGTCTCCATCGCGCACCAGAGAAATCGGTCCACCATCGGTGGCCTCTGGAGCAATGTGTCCGATGCAAAGGCCGGTTGTGCCGCCTGAGAATCGTCCGTCTGTCAATAGTAGAACATCCTTGCCGAGGCCCGCACCCTTGATTGCCGCCGTGATGGCCAACATCTCACGCATGCCCGGACCGCCCTTTGGGCCCTCGTAACGAATAACAACAACGTCGCCAGCATTTATCTTGCCCTCGGTGAGGGCATCCATAGCTGCACGCTCGCGCTCGAAAACGCGAGCTGGGCCGGTGAAACTCTCGAGGTCGAAGCCAGCGGTCTTCACAACGGCACCCTCTGGGGCCATCGAACCGCGAAGAATCGAGATTCCGCCGGTCTTGTGAATTGGGTTTGCCATCGCACGAATGATCTTGCCGTCTGGGTCTGGCGGGTTGATCGAAGCTAGGTTCTCGGCCATGGTCTTGCCGGTAACGGTTAGGGCATCGCCGTGAATCAGACCTGCATCTAGCAGAGCTTTCATCAACACTGGAACGCCGCCGACGCGGTCGACGTCGTTCATGACGTAGCGACCGAATGGTTTGAGGTCGCCGAGGTGTGGAACTTTGTCTGCGATGCGGTTGAAGTCGTCGAGGGTTAGGTCAACTTCGGCTTCGTGCGCGATTGCGAGAAGGTGAAGCACTGCGTTGGTCGAACCACCGAATGCCATCAAAACTGCGATTGCGTTTTCGAAAGCCTTCTTGGTCATGATGTCGCGGGCTGTTATGCCGAGACGAAGCAAGTTAACAACAGCTTCACCCGAACGGTGTGCCCAGTTGTCGCGACGACGGTCTGCCGATGGTGGTGATGCCGAACCTGGCAAGCTCATGCCGAGAGCTTCTGCAATCGAAGCCATCGTGTTTGCCGTATACATTCCGCCGCAGGCACCTTCGCCAGGGCAAATTGCGCGCTCGATGCGACCGAGATCTTCTTCAGACATCTTGCCGGCCTTGCAGGCACCGACCGCTTCGAAGGCGTCGATGATGGTTACTTCTTTTTCGGTTCCGTCTTCGAGACGAACCCAGCCCGGTGCAATTGAACCGGCATACAAGAACACCGATGAAAGGTTGAGACGAGCTGCTGCCATGAGCATGCCCGGTAGCGACTTGTCGCAACCGGCGAGCAATACGCTGCCGTCGAGACGTTCTGCCTGCATCACGGTCTCGACAGAGTCAGCGATTACCTCGCGGCTGACAAGAGAGAAGTGCATGCCCTCGTGGCCCATTGAGATACCGTCAGAAACTGAAATGGTTCCGAACTCGAGCGGGTATCCACCGGCTGCGTGAA
>Ga0209191_1001395_pt1 | contig 16009 bp, 25 predicted proteins | sample S_130626_EF_Meta_FD_187320 | JGI IMG/M metagenome (GOLD analysis project Ga0209191, IMG submission 187320) | Freshwater microbial communities from Lake Simoncouche, Canada to study carbon cycling - S_130626_EF_MetaG (SPAdes) (version 2) | ecosystem: Environmental > Aquatic > Freshwater > Lake ...
AGCCCGATAGGGAAACTGTCGGTACTCGGGTTCGACTCCCGAACGCTCCACTTTGTACATTTTAGACACGCCACGCAAGATTCTTGCGTCGTGTGGTACGATTATTGCGTATGGCAAGCCTTCTGGACTTCCTGAACCCGTTTCGAGCAATCGAGACGGTGCGTTCAGTTGCGTCAGAATTCAGCACCGAACTCACAACACGATCGTCAATCGTGCCACCGCCACGTTCCGCATCTGCCGGTGTTGCACCTGTCGAAGCGGTGAGCATTGCTGCCGTCTATCGTGGTGTCTCAATTCTCTCGAACGCAATCAAGCAGATCGGTGTGCACCTTTACCGTGACGATGTTCGGCTCGAGTCAACTCCAATCTGGGTGAAGCAACCCGACGACAAGATAACCCGCGCCGAGTTCATGGCGCGTACTGTCAACTCGATGGCTGTGGCCGGAAACGCTTACTGGCGTGTTTCGCGCAACGGCCGCGGCGAGACGGTCAAGCTTGAAGTGCTGAACCCATTCGACATGATGATAAATTCTACGGATAGCGGTGAACTTACCGGGTACACCTATCGGGGTACTACCGATTACGCAATCAATGAGATTCAGCACCTCAAGATGCTTGCTATGCCCGGCAACCTTTACGGCCTTGGCCCGATTCAGGCCTGCCAAGCGGAATTGCGCAACGCGAAGGATACTCGTGACTTTGCGTCGAAGTGGTTCTCGGATTCGGGTATGGCTGCGCAGGTTGTTTCGCCAAAGGTTCCCGTATCGCCTGACACTCTGATTGACATCGCCGAGTCTTTGCGCAACGCGCAGACTGGTGGCAGTGTGGTAGCACCTACCGAGTTGTCCATCCAGAACTTGTTCCTCAACCCTCGTGACGCAATGTTCGTCGAGGTTCAGCAATGGAACACCGCCCAGGTTTGCCGCATCCTAGGAATTCCTGCAAACATGATGCTCGCCGAAGCAGGCTCGAGCATGACATACTCCAACGTCGAACAAGAACAGATCGCATTTACCCGGTACTCGCTTTCCGCTTACTACGTCGAAATCGAGCAAGCGATGAGCGCACTTCTCCCACGCGGAACCGACGCACGCATGAACATCGACGCACTTCTTCGCAACGACACACTTACCCGATACCAAGCCCACCAGATCGCAATCGCAGCAGGCTTCAAAACAATCGACGAAGTCCGTGAGGACGAGAAGCTCGCGCCACTGTTAGGAGTTCCCAATGGAACAATTTGAAACCCGTGAGATGGAGTTCCGTCTGACCGACGCTGACAAACGTGAGGTTACCGGTCTTGCGGTCCCTTACGATCTGATGGAACGCGGCGAAATGTTTGCTCGAGACTCCGTCACACTTGACCCCGAAGCCAAACTGATGTGGCAACACGACAAGAATGAGCCAATCGGCAAAATTGTCGAAGGCCGTCACACCGACGAGGGCTTCGAGATTCGCGCAACCATCTCCGACACTGCACGCGGTCGTGACGCAGTCACTCTCCTCGAGGATGGCGTTGTCAACCGATTCTCGGTCGGATTCATCATGCGCGATTCAACAACGGACGAGAACCGTAACCGCATCGTCACCGATGCCTATGTGCGCGAAGTATCACTAGTTTCGTTCCCACATTATGAGGGAGCGACTGTCACGGAATTGCGTGACGAACCCGAACAGGACATCCCTGTATCGGCTGAACAAAAAGGAGAAATCATGGATGAAATCCGTGACCTGACTCCCGAACTCGCCGAGGTTCGTGAGCGCATTGAAATGGTTGAGCGTGAAATCTCAACTCTCGGCACCGTCGAAGTACCTTCGGCACCGTCCTACCGCTCGGCTGGACACTTCCTTCAGGCAATCGTTGAGAACGATGAGAACGCTGTCAAGCTTTATGACCGCGCTTACACCGGTGCAACTACGGCCGACAGCATCACGACCCCCATCGACGTTGACCTTATCCGTCTCGTTGACGCAGCCAACCCTCTCGGTGCTGTGTTTGGTCGCGGAGTTACCCCTGCAACCGGCATGACGATCACGTTCGCTGTTGTCGACGGCATCACCGACGGTACGGCCACACAGGCTGACGAAGGTGACGACCTCGGCTACTACCAGCTGAACCTCGACACGACCACCGAAAACATCATCACGGTCGGAAACTACTCCGAACTGTCGCGTCAGGTCATCGACCGTTCTTCGGTTGACTACTTGAACTCGGTTCTTCGTGGTCAGGCAATCGGACTCGGTAAGGCTCTCGCCGCACAGCTCCGCACAAAGTACCAGGCAGTGGTTGCGGCACAGCTCGCCGCGACCAACAAGGTCACCCTTGCAGCTGGAACCTACGACGGATGGGTCGGCGCACTTGCTGATGCATCGGCAACGTACTTCACGCCTAACGGTGTGCAGATTGATGCCCTCGTTGTCGACAAGGCCACCTTCAAGGACTTGCTCGGTCTTGACGGAACTCCGGTCATCTCGTTCGCTGGTGAAGCCCTTGGCAATGTCGGTTCGGCAAACGTCTCGGGACTGCGCGGAACCATTGCCGGCATCCCGATTGTTGTCGACGCTGGACTTGACTACGTCAACAAGGACGAGTGCGCATTCGTTTCGTCGCTCGCTCTCCGTCAGTACACCTCGGGAGCACTTCGTCTCTCGCAGGAAAACGCCGTCAACCTGTCGGAAGCATTCTCGCTCTCGACCTACACGGCCACCGCTGGCGAGTACCCTGCGTTCATCATCCCCATCGACCAGACACCGTAATAACCTCTAGGAGCCTGGCGTGGCAATGACATGGAACAACCTCAAAGCGTATGTGAACTCCGCATCCGCCGATGACACGTTTGTAGAACAATGCTGGGACGAAGCGACAACGCTCGTCAACGCATACATCCGCGATCGTGATGTTCCGAACGATGTCTTTGACCGCGCCAGACTCGAGGTTGGTCAGGAACTGTTCAACCGGCGGTCTGCACCTAACGGCATCGCACAATTTGCAACGTTCGACGGTACACAGACGCAACGTGTCGCCCGTGACCCTATGGTCGGCGCATACCCACTGCTGAACCCAATCATCAACGGATATTCGTTCGCATGATTTCCGAAGCACGAGCCGCACTCCTCGCTGTACTTGAGACAGCAGGGGTGCGCGCTTATGCGGAGATTCCCGACCGGGCAGTCCCACCGATGGCCGTCATGGTCCCCTCGGGTGACTGGATCGTCAGCGGCGAAGCATTCGGAGAATTCGTCATCTCATTCGATGTCGAGATTATTGCGGCAACCGGCACGAACATCATCATCTCCAAAGCACTCGATGAGACGGTCGAAACCGTTCTCACCGCAATCTACAACGCTCCTGGCATGTACGCCGCCGAAGTAGGTCAGCCGACATCGGTTGAAATACCGACCGGTGTTTATCTGGGTGCGACCATCACGGTCAAACAAAACACACAACTGTAAAGGAAATAAATCATGGTCAATCGTGTAAAAGCGAACTCCATCACTATCACGGTCGACGGTGATCCATACACCGCTGACCTGTCCAGCATCATGCTCCAGTCCGAGGACGCAGCGACAGACGTAACGACGTTCTTTGACGCTTCAAACGGTGGATCGAGTGACTGGTACATCGAAATGTCGGGTATCACTTCAACCGACCTCGCATCATTCTGGCGCACATGCTGGAACGCTGCAGGCGATGAAGTTCCATTCGTCATCACCAGCTCGTCACCTCTCGCATCAACGTTCACCGGCACTCTGCGCATCCCTGCACAAGGCCGTCTGCCTTTCGGTGGAGACGCATCCGCCGATGGCACGTTCTCGTGGTCTGGCGTTCGCTTCGAGGTCGTAGGCGCACCCGTTCTCGCCACGGTCTAACATGGCCGACAGTGTCTACGGTGTGCGCGTTGCCACGAGCAAAAGTGGTAGCGCGTACATCGCTGGACTCTACGGACCAACAGGTGTTGCACGAAAACTGAAAGACATGGGAATGGAACGTAACGAGTTCCAGAAGTTAGTCAAGCAGGCAGCTCTTATTGTTGCTCAACGGGCTACCCATTTAGCACCTCGTAGATCGGGTGCGCTGGCTCTTTCGATTCGCGGTTATCAAGGCAAGAAGGTCACACAGAACAACGCACCTGCCCGGTACTTGTTTGGTGGCGTTGTAATCGCAAGTGCAAAAGAACGTGGTGAAACAGACTCTTATGCCAAGTCCGTTTCGTTTGGTCGGTTCTATAAGCGATCTGACCTTGGTAGCCGTATCGGTGCCAGAGTGTTCCGTGACGGTCGCGGCGTTCGCCAGGAGAACATTCGCACCAAGGGCAACCCATACATTCGCAACGCACGCGACCAGACTCGCAGCGCGGTAGTCAGAATGTGGAACAAAGAGATTGGCCGTTGGATTGAAAAGAACGGCTTCGACGCAACAGGATTCGGGGGAGCATAATGGCTCGCGGAAATATGATTGTCACTTTGGTGGCGCAAACCAAGAACTTCTCAAACAACCTACAAAAGGCTGGCAAGTCAGCCCTCACATTCGGCTCGGTTCTCAAGACCGGTATGAGCCTGGCGTTCGGTGCAATCACCGCGCTCGCAGGGGCATTGTTTGCGTTCCTGCCGAACTTTATCAAGATGGGCGAGGAAGCCCGAAAGTCCGAACTCCGACTCACCAACATTGCAACCCAGATGGGCTTGTTCGGCGACAATACAAAGAATGTCACCGAAAGACTTTCCGACTATGCCGAAGCAATCTCATTCGCCACCGGTGTCGATGACGAGCTGGTGCGATCCACCGAAGCAATCCTGCTCACTTTCAAAGAATTAGCGAAAACAGCCGACACAACAGGTGGAGCATTCGACCGGGCAACAATCGCTGCAATCGACCTAGCCGCCGCAGGATTCGGTGATGCAGAGAGTAACGCCAAACAACTTGGTAAGGCGCTCCAAGACCCCATCAAAGGCCTTACAGCACTACGCAAGGCTGGTGTCACGTTCACCGATGACGAGAAAAAGAAAATCAAGGCTCTCGTCGAGTCTGGCAAGTTGCTCAAAGCACAAGAAGTCATTCTCGGTGCTATTGAAACGCAGGTTGGTGGAACCGCAGCTGCGACCGCATCCGCAACCGACAAGATGAACGCACGCTTTGAGAACGTTGTCGAAACGATGTCTCTCGCTTTATTGCCAGCAGTTGATGATATTGCGAACAAGATGGCTGCCTGGCTGGACTCCGTCGAAGGCAAGAAAGCAATCAAAGACCTGACCAAGCAACTTGAGGACTTCGGCACCTGGATTGCATCGCCTGAAGGTGCGCAAGCCGTCAAAGACTTTGCAGCGACTATGGCGTTCTTGGCTCAGTCGGCCGTCAACGTCGGAAAAGGTCTAAAAGAGGTTTACAGCGCACTCAAAGCCATCGGTGACTGGTTTAGTACACCGGGCGGTAAAGCATGGATCAAGAACTTCAGCGGTGGTTCTAGCCCGAACTTTGATGTGCCGATTCCCAATATTGGTCCTGCGCCGACAACTGGTGGTGGCACTGGCGCACCGGGTGGCGTAACGCCTGGCCGTATCACGGTGAACTTCAACACACCAATTGACTCCGTATCTGCCGGTCGTGAAGTTGCTCGAGTGCTAGCAGATTTCAATCGAGTTTCGGGAGTTCGATGATGAGCGCAATTATTGAAAACGCGCTTTACGGCACAATATTTATCGAAACGTCACCAAGTACCGGTACTGCTTCATGGACAAACCAGACAGCAACATTTGTAAACGGTTCAGTATCTCGCGGCGGCACCGAGGACTACATCGGATTAGCGCAAGGGATTGTCGGTTCCGGTTCACTCCAATTTTATGAAAACTCAAACACAATCTTGCCGGGTTATTGGATTCGGATCAGAGTAGCGGCAGGCAACGTCTGGTCAGGATTCGTTCAAGACGTTCTCACTCAAACAATCTTCGAGGGCGGAACAAGCAAAACAATGAAAATACTCATCGTTTGCGACTGGACATCATATGTTGGCCAGTTCTACGTGCCGGATGTTTCCGGCACGGACGACGTAGTGAACGATTTTACTGGTCGGGCAAACAGCCTTAACAACTTTGTTGACGCAACAAATGCAACATCGTTGGTAACGGTCGGAACCAATTCGTCAGCAACTTATTATCTTGGGGATGTTAGAAACCGCACCTTTAGCGAACAACTTGATATAACAGTTGCGAGCATCCCTTCATCGGCGTGGTATCCAACAGTTGCATCACCAACTAATGGCACGACCGGGCGCACAGGACTCGTCAATTTGACCGTTTTGGGCGCATCTACGGGAATAACATTCACCGACGGTACTCATACCGGAACACCAGCACTGCTCGCTTACTACAACGAAATCAACACTAATTATGGATCGTCGGACATTTCAAACAGCGTTATCTTGACCAACCAGTCACTTCGTGAAGTTGACTTTCGGGGCGACTGGACAAAAAACGATTCAACGTCAATCACATCATATGGCCGACGCGCAGCTGCATTTGAAGTGACTACTTCAACCGATACTTTCGTCTTCAACCTTGTCCCAAACCCCGCACTTGCTGATTCGGGAGACTTTCTTACTTCGGGTACGGCCAACTTGACACTCAACCGTCAACTATTGACCGATGTTGCCACGGGCGCAACAAACATGCTCACGTTAGGAACAACACAACCCGTCACAGATGGTGGCAACTTTGTTGCTATGGGTCGCGTATCCGCACTTACCACGGCAATCCCATTTGCTTACGGCGGACCAGAATTCAATGGAACATATGGTGCGTTCATTACCGACCCATCAGTTCAATACACCGCGTCAGTTTACATGCGCGGTGGAGTAGGACAAGCGAGCATGGCCGGATTTGCCGCAATCCGCTGGTATGACAATGTGGGCGCAACAATCTCAACATCAAACGGCACATCATCCGCAATATCGTCAACTGCCTGGGGTCGCAGAACCGTTACGGCAACAGCACCATCAAACGCTTATAGCGCCGTTATTTTTGCTTGGTTCACGTTCTCTGGGACAAACAACACCGGAAACCGATATTTCTCAACCGCAGCACAAATGGAACTGGGCGCATCAGCCACAACATGGTTTAGTGGTGACACGACTGACACCGCATCAAACCAGTACTACTGGGCACCCGTAGGCGAGTCATCTGGTGGCTCAATCAAAATCACAAACTTCCTCGAAACTATTGCATCATCATTCCTGACCGCCAACAAAACACCCGTTCGTGCGCCACGTCAACTTCGATGGAACGTTCAACAAAACATCAACGCCGTCGATAACCTCGAACTTTACAAAAAAGTCGATGTTTGGTTTCAAGGAGTCAAGTGGCAGCAATACATCACCGGCATCACCTACACACTCGATTCATCAGGCACATTTACCAACCGGTGGATGGCTGACATCGAGCTTCGACCCGTCGCAAATATCTAGGAGCATAATGAAAACAACACTCAAACGAGTCTTTCGCATCGCCGCATTCTCACTCGGCGCGGCCATCACCGGACTAGGAGCAGGATCCGTAGTAGGCATGGACATTGTCCAATCAGCACTATTCGGTGCACTTCTCGGAGTACTAGGCATCATCGCCGCCATCTCATTCATCTTTGCAGGCAAAGGTGGAGTCAACGATGCAGACTTCGACGCAACCATCAACTCCGCAATCGAAACAGTTCGATCCAAGGAAAAGTAATGACAACGCACGAGATTACCCTCAAAGACGTTTACGACATCGTTCTTGAGCTGAAGCAGACCAACGCACGCGAACGACTCGACGATCACGAAATGCGTATCCGTTCACTAGAACGGCAGCTCGTCTGGTGGTCAGGTGCGGCCGCAGGAATCGGTGCAATCATCGGAACCGTAATCTCGTTCTTTATGAAAGGCTAATCATGGCAATCCATCACATCAACCTGCACCCTCAACTGTCCGAATGGACTACCGGTGGCACGAGTGTCGGTGCCGACGGCACAATCACCGCAACCCTCATGGAAGCTGGCATGCCGAAATGGTATGTGAACAACCAATACGTCCGTTCACCAAATACCATTACCCAGGATATTGTGGCAGGTGCACTCGATGTTGACCACCAGTTCGACCTCGCCGCAACGACCGGCTCCGAGTATTGGAAGTTCACCATCACACTCGGCACCATCTCTCGCACGTTCTACTTCACATGGGATGACGTGGCACACACCGACTTCCAAGACCTCGACTTCATCAACCCCCGAACCTACGTAGGAGCATAAACATGTGGCAACGACCAACCAAAACATCCAAACTGTCAGACGACTTCAAAGAACATAAGGCGCGTGGATCAGTGAACCCTGGTGTCGACTACCCGGTAGCAATCGGCACACCGGTCATGGCAGTAGCCGACGGCATCATCGTCAAGACTGTCAACAACACGCTCGGTGCTGGTGGCCGTATGGTGATGATTCGTCACGGCGAATACAAAGCCGACTACTTGCACTTGTCAAAGCTTCTTTGCGTCCCTGGCAAGCCCGTCAAGGCTGGCGATGTTATCGGCTTGTCCGGTGCGTCAGGCAAGGGCAAAGAGCGCGGCTACGGACCCCACCTGCACTTGTCAATCCGCAAGGGTGGCACGTTCTTGACCGGCAAAGGCAACCTCGACTTCGAGGGTCTCATCAAGAAGCAGAACGAGAAGCCAGCAGAAGCCACACCCGTCGAACCCCCGACGAGTGCCGTCTAGTAGAGCACCGCTCCTAGACCGACCGCCACCGATGTCCCCTTCCCGTCGGTGGCGGTCTTCACTTGTGCTACTATGTGACCACCTACTAGCACAGGAGTAACAATGACCGAATTCCACGCAATGATAATCTTTATCTTTACGTTCATCGGGGTAATGACCACCATCTCGACGGTGGCATGGTTGGTGTCCAACTGGGCGCACGATTATGCCCGACGATAAACTGCTCAATAAAGTACGAGCCGAGCACGATCTAATAATCCGTCAGATGTTTATGGCATCCATTCAAGACCAGCTGAACTTTCAGCGCGAACTAGCGTTCAACCTGATAAGATGTCCGTCCTTCATGGCATCATTGTCATATGGATCTAATTTACGCGAGAAATATTCACGCAGGTGAGCAGCTGCCGAACGGTGACTACGTAATTCTGCACGAAGCAATGACAGTGCACATGTCGTGCCTTGTCAAAGCGACGTGGGGCTACACCACGGTTGTCGGGGACGAACCGGGCGAGACTTGTGAACTCTGCAACAAGTGACCGACTAGTAGCACTGTCCGGCACTGATGCATGGTTCGACGCACGCCGTAACGGCATCTCCGCCACAGCCGTAGCACGCGCCGCCACACCAGCAGGATTCGACGCTGAAGTGCGCAACATGCTCGACCCCGTCGATGTCGGTGACAACGAATACATGCGATTCGGTCGGATGTGGGAGTCATGGATCGTAGAGAACCTGCCAGCCGAATACGGCATCAAACACAACAACTGGCTAATCCACGCCGACGGCCACATATGGCAGATGGCAACACCCGACGGTCTCAACGATGACTGGTCACTCATAGCCGAAGTCAAAACGACCGGCAAAGACTGGGGAGCCAACGCCATTCCGATTCAGTACCGTCGACAAGTTCAGTGGCAGATGTACGTCACCGGTGCGACCGCATGCGTGTTTGCCTGGCTGTTGCGTATCGAGACTGCTGACGGCTTTGCTCCTGGCTGGTTCGAGCCGAAAACCATCATTATCGAGCGTGATGACAAGATGATTGACGACCTGATAAAGGTGGCGGAAAGACTCCAAATGGAGATGGTTCACCATGACCGGTGGACACAAGAGAAGGAGATAGAGAATGGCACGCTTCAACCTTGACGATTACGAAACAGTCGAGTCACGCCTGAAACGTCTGTGGAAGGACCACAGCAACGCCGCAGTCATCGTAGACAACATCACAACCGAGGGCGATCGTAGCCGTGGCGAATGGGTCTGCACCGCATCAGTTTTCTTTGACAAGGATGACTTGCGACCAGCTGGCACTGATACTGCGTTTGAGCGTGATGGTGGCACCGGACCGAACCAGACCAGCGCACTCGAGAATTGCGCCACATCGGCCGTCGGTCGCGCATTAGCGAACTGTGGATACTCGGGTAACAAGAGAGCTTCACGTGAGGAGATGGAAAAGGTCAATCGGGGTGGAAACGTCACACCATTCTCCCGAGGGCTCGGCACACCAATCGACCCATCCACCGCCACCACACTCGACGAACTCAACACGCTCTGGTCAAAAGCCGTCGACGAAGGCCGCACCGACGAACTGCAAGCAGCATTCACCAAACGCAAGACCGAACTCACATGATTCACGGCATCTGGATCAGTGGCAAACCTCAGCCAAAACAACGACCGCGCCTAGGCAGAAATAATCGAACCTATACACCAATTGAAACCGTCGACTACGAAAAGCGCATAGCCGAAGCATGGCGTGACAAATACGGGGACAAACAGGTCGAACCGCGCAACCTCGTCATCCACGTCGACGTGTATACGAAACGCTATTCCACCAGCGACGTTGACAACTTCCTCAAGATTGCAATGGATGGTCTGCAGGGTGTGGCATTCGAGAACGACAGCTGCATCAAAGCAGCCAAAGTTGTCAAGGTGCAAGTCGACCCACCCGGCACAGACGAAGGCATGCGCATCGCTTTATTCGAGTTTGGTGATAACATCATCAACGGTTAGCACCGAAGGTAATCTTGTCCCCCCGGCTCCTGTGCTAACTGAACCGGGGGGACACTTCATTAGGGGATTCATGTCATTCAAAATCACACGCGCCGCAATCCACAACAAAAACGTCTACGGCCTGCACAAGCTGGTCCTCATCATCCTTGCCGACCACGAAGGAAACGAATACGGATCATGGCCGTCAATGGCACGCATCGCCGACATGGCAGGCATATCCGTCCGGCACGCTCAACGAGTGCTGCGCGACCTTGAGGAAGCGAACGAAATTGTCACCAAAAGGCAAGACGGACATCGCGGAACCAACCGATATTACGTCGTCAACGCATCATTCAATAGGGGTGACGTGTACGTCAGGGGGGGTGACACCAGTGTCAGGGGGGGTGACACCCACGTCACCCAAGGGGTGACACCCAGGTCACCCGAACATATAAAGAAAGCCCCGACCGCCGGGGCGCAGCCCGACGGCGGATCGGGGGCAATTATAGATAACTCAATCGACTCGACCCAGGGCTTCGCCCGGTCGGCCGATAATTCCGAAACAGAAAACAACGACACGCCAAAATACATTCCGCCAAGGTGCTTGCATAATCCGTCGTGGAGTGCACTAAAGTGTGAGCAGTGCTCAACCCAATACCGAGAAGGGAAACTCGAATGATAGACACCAACGTCAAAACCCGAGGTGGCATGTACCATGTCATCTCGCAGCTGCAAATCAAGGGCATAATCGACCAAGACTATGCAGACAACCTGAAACGCGATTACAACTACGGTCGCATCACAGGCTTCGGTCACATGGCCGAATACCTCGCCGCCATCGGCACCATCAAACACGGCGAACACAACTACCACCAGATCATCAACTACGGCAAACGATTCGGAGAAAACTAACATGTCAGTACTCACACCAGAAGACACAATCAAAAAAGCAGCCGTCCTCGGCATCGTCGAAGGCCGCATCGAAAGCATCATCGAGTCAAAAGACGGTAAACGATGGGGATACAACCTCGCCGAACTCATCAAAGCCCAATCAGGCGCATCATGGGATCGCATCTGGACCGTCTGGACAGACAACACAACACTCAAAGTCGATGACCACGTAATCGTCACCGGTGACTGCTACTGGAAATATGAGGAATACACCATGGATGACGGAATTGCACGAGCCAAGGTGCAAGGCCACATCAACAAGCCACACATCAAACCAGCCTTCGTTCAAGGTAAGCCAGCAGCCGAGGAGATGCCGTTCTAATGTCCACACCATCAGCAGAAGCATTCATCGACCAACAACTCGCATTCAACAACGACATCGTCCGATCATCAACCGGCATGGTCAAAGGACTCACACTCCAAGCCGACATGAACAAAGCCATCGTCGCACAACTGCAAGACCAAGAGTCCAGACTCAAAACACACCGCCAACTCATCACCGTCCTCACCGCGGCCTGCATAGCAAACTCCGTCGGCACAATCCTGTGGATGCTCGCATGAACCTCGACGAAATGCTCAAAGCACCGCCCAGGCGAACAAACGCCTGCAAATGGTCACAATGGTGGGTATCCATCGACGAGTCCGAACGCCAAGCCATCACCGCAGCGTTCACCGACCTCACAACCGAAACCAGCCACATCTGCCGGGTACTCCGCGAATACGGATGCCCCATGTCCGACTCCACCATCCGCACACACCGACTCAACGAATGCAAGACCTGCGGCCGATAACCCATGGACCTCGGAGAACTGCTCCAGACACCAACACCCAAGCCCATCAAGGCTGGACGGTCAGGTGATTGGACATTCTCCCAGTCGTTCGACCCACACGATCCACAATCATCCACAATCGAAGCAACAACAACAGAACAGGTAAAAGGCGATGAAGCAATCAAACAATTCATCCTGGCTCAAGGCGGAGTCATCCCCACCGGCTACCGCGCTGTACTGGTTGAAGCCCGTCACCAAACTCACGGGTGGACACGAAGCACAGCTGGTGCGGCAGCTGTTACGCGCCCGACATGGTTCTATCGTTTCCGCATTGAGCCGGACTCTAACCGATCGAGCATTGACGAGCTTATTGCTCTGGTTGGAAAAAAGAAACCGGCTAAACCCGCACCGACCAGCACCGATGTGGTACTTCATGTGCTTATCGGGGACACCCAAATCGGTAAGGACATCGACGGCGATGGGACTGCTGGCATTATCCGACGATGGAACCAGTCCTTGGAGACTGCTGTTACCCGGTGGCGTGATGCTGGACGACCGCCGGTTCATATCGCACTGGTTGGTGACTGTATCGAAGGCAACCAATCACAGAACGGACGCAACATGTGGCGTTCACGACTTACCGTCACTGAACAAACCAGGATTCTGCGTCGAATGCTACTTGCTCACATCGAAGCATTTATCACCGCACCGCAAGTGTGGCTGTCAGTGGTCAACGGTAACCACGACCAACTCCAACGATTCCAAGAAACAAGAGCTGATGATGGTCACGCTACAGAAGCAGCCATCGCGGTTGCAGATGCTCTTGCAGTAAACCCCGAAAGGTACAAACATGTCAAGATACACGTCCCCGAGGTTGATGCGGATCATCTGGTCATTGACTTCAACGGTACCGTCATGGTCCTGGTACATGGCCACCAATGGGCGCGGGGTAAGTCGATGGATTGGTGGGCGGGTCAATCATTCAATCTGCACGCTGCGCAGGCTGGTCATATCCTCGTACACGGCCATGAACATGAGTTCAGCATTCGTTCCAAGCGAGACCGACTCGTTCTCTGCACACCCACTATGGAGTCAGAGTCAACCTGGTGGAAGCACAAGACAGGTGACGTCGCTAAACGCGGCGCTATCATCATGGTCACACGACCGGGCGGCGAGTTCGCCGGGCTCGAGGTCATCTAGTGCATAACCGCGCATACAACATCACCCTCGCCTTGTTCCTCGCAGTGTTCATCGTATTGACGGTGATCTAATGCCAGCCAAAGACAGAGCAGACCTACGCACCGCCGACTGGAAACGCACACGAGCATTCATCCTCGCCAGAGATGCCGAGACCTGCGCATATTGCGGTGGGGTCGCAGACACTGTCGATCACATCATCCCCCACTCCCTCGGTGGTGGAAACGAACCAGGCAACCTCATAGCCTGCTGCCGTCGATGCAACAGTGCCAAGGCCGACCGCATCAACACACGTCTGAACTGGACGAACCCGGGGTGGGGGGTAGTCATACCGTAACCATTCAGCATTAGCCAGGGGCGGCACATCAAAAACTCCCCACTTTTTTTGAGTGGGGTTGCCCCAATCCGCCGCCTACCCTTCCTTTTTACGCCCGAACTTTTGAACATTTAGGAGCAAAGCCTTGAACTTCGAAAACGCCGTCCAGCAATTCATTGCAAACGAGACGTGGTTGTCTGCAGCGCACGCACCATCGGTCGTTGCATTGCAAGCCGTGGCCATTGAACTTGACCGGGAAGTGACCGCGGCCTTGATTGCGCAGTTCGGTGTGCTCCACCGCTCACTTCTGAAAGAGCGGCCAAGCGTGCAAGCCGATTTAGATCCGTTGGCTGAACTGTTGCGCCGTGGTCTTTAGTCCGGCACGCCATACCCCACCGCTGACTCCAGAGTTTGCTGCGGATATTGACCGTTACCTGCCAGCTTTTGAGTATGCCTGGACTGTTGCGAACGGTAAGCCGTTTCGTTTCGACCCGTGGCAACGTGAGCTGCTGCGCCGCGTTACCGAACTGTTACCGTCAGGCGAATTGCGCTGGCGCTCCTGCTTGGTGTCGGTCCCACGCCAGAACGGCAAGACCGAACTTGTTACCGCCATCGGCATCTGGGCATTGTTGCGTGAAGCAAACCAGTACAACATCGGCATCGCCAGCACTGTTGACCTTGCCCGGTTGGTTCACGATCGGGTGCTGCGCATCATCAACGCGAACCCGACACTTCAAGGGATGATGTCAAAGTTGACGGAGACCCGAGGGATTAGAACCAGCGACGGCAGCCGTTATGAAATCAAAGCGTCGAAGTCATCCGCTTTGCAGGGTATTCCCATCTCGGTTGGCATTATTGACGAGGTTCACTTGGTTGACGATGCAAGCTGGTCAGCGTTGCAGACCGGACTCGGTGCTCGACCCAACTCGATACTTGTCGGCATTACGACCGCCGGGGATGAGAACTCGGAACTGTTGACTCGACTGTATGGGATGGCTGACAAAGCAATCGACGGAGACCTTGACCGTTTCGGTGCGTGGATATGGGAAGCATCCGAAGCCATTGTCCCCGATGACGATGACGAGTTTATGGCCTTGCTGGTCGAAGCCAGCCCTGCACTTCAAGACGGTCGCATTGACCCTAAGCTTGTTCTGTCTGATGCGCGATCCGAACCCGACCTGGATGTTATCCGCTACCGGCTCAACCGATTCGTGAACACCGCCAAAGATGTCTTTATTCCATTCTCGTTGTGGCTCAAGAACGAGCGTGGCATTGACGATGTGATGCCGACCGGTCAGGTTGTGTTTGGCATTGACCGCTCCCCTGGCTGGGAGTTCGCAACTGTGGCCGCAGCTGTAATGGTTGACGGTGTGATCCATACCGAACTTGTCGCATCCATTGTGAAGCCGACTCTGGAAAAGTTGATGCTCGTCGCTCAACAACTTCACCAGCACTCTCCCCGGGCTATCATCATGGACGGTCTGATGCTGAAGGACTTGCACACTGAACTTGTCCGTCGTGGTATCAATTCAGAACTTATTCAGAACTCGCAGATAAACGGTGCTTGCTCCTCGTTCCATGCCCGGCTCAAGAACGAAACGCTCAAGCATGCACCGGACCCGTTGCTGTCTGTGCAGATTCCGCGCACCGTTCGCAAGGTGCTCGACAACGGCTTCCGTATCTCGCGGCGTGACTCGAGCGTGGAGATAGACGCAGTGATGGCCACGCTGTGGGCTTGTCATGGTGCGGAAACGCTGAAGCCCGTGGCTACCCGAACCATCATGATCTAGTCTGGTAATCTAGTCCTCTATGGACAAGCAGACTCTCGATAATTACCCCATCCCACCCGTTGACCCGATGGACTCCATGCAGTGCGACTCTTGTCAATAAGGGGCGTAACGGTTTCGCCCGGCAGTAAAGCCCAATAGGGAAACTGTCGGTACTCGGGTTCGACTCCCGAACGCTCCACTTTGTACATTTTAGACACGCCACGCAAGATTCTTGCGTCGTGTGGTACGATTATTGCGTATGGCAAGCCTTCTGGACTTCC
>Ga0209191_1001400_pt1 | contig 15975 bp, 18 predicted proteins | sample S_130626_EF_Meta_FD_187320 | JGI IMG/M metagenome (GOLD analysis project Ga0209191, IMG submission 187320) | Freshwater microbial communities from Lake Simoncouche, Canada to study carbon cycling - S_130626_EF_MetaG (SPAdes) (version 2) | ecosystem: Environmental > Aquatic > Freshwater > Lake ...
AATGATTCTTGACTGTCATGCAATGCAAGACCTGATTCAAGACGCTCTGTCATTACAGTCTTTGCAATACGATCAATTTCATCGATTGGCTGCATTGCAGAGAGCTTCTTCAAAGTTTCGCGGGTTAAGTTCGCGCTTACTTCGGCTCCTGCAATTGAGAAGTCATCCAGTTTGTCTTGGTTGAGTGCAATACCAAGGTAGGTGCAACCCATTGGGCTAAGTGCTGCTTCTTGATCGATGTAAACATCGCTGATTTCAAATATGGGTGATCTATGTGTCATGGAAGAAGTTTGGCAGTGGTGCAAGGCTTTGTCCACGGCTAATTATGAGAAAGTGCCCTAGGCTTGCCAGTATGAGTCAAGCCCCAGTCGCTCCACCAAAGCTACGTGGTTGGTTTCATCTTGGGGCAACACCGGCAGTCATCATCGCCTCCCTCGTTTTATTTATATTGAGCAAAGAGTCTCTGAAATTTGCCGTTGCTATCTTTTCAATCACTTCGATTATGTTATTTAGCGTTTCGGCGATTTATCATCGAGTGCCATGGGTACCTAAAAAGAAAATGATCTGGCGCCGCTGGGATCATGCAAACATCAATTTATTAATTGCTGGTTCGTACACGCCATTTGCAGTTGCCTTACTTGAGGGACGTGATCGCACAATCTTGTTACTGGTTGTGTGGATCGGTGCTGCAATGGGTGTTGCTCTTCGAGTTTTCTGGATCAGTGCACCTCGTTGGCTATACGTGGCCAATTACTTGGCCCTGGGCTGGGTCGCTGTTTTTTATACACCAGCCCTATATCGCGCGGGTGGTTTATGGGTACTACTTCCAATCGCTATAGGCGGTTTGTTCTACTCGGTCGGTGCGATCTTTTACGCTCTTAAGCGTCCTGGCCGTGAGGCAAAGTACTTTGGCTTCCATGAGCTCTTCCATATCTTCGTACTTGCAGCGTGGATCAGTCAGTACATAGCGATCTCAGCGGCGATTTACAGTAAATAGGTCATTGCTCTAACCTAAGCCATCTCTACACACGGTTTTATTGAGCAGCGAGGTGCATGATGGCGCAGAAGAAGAACTTCCTTAACTGGGTGGGCTTTACTGAAGAAGAGAGCACAAACCTGCCTTCATCTGTTGATCGCATTCGCGAACTTGAAGCACAGCTTGCAGATTTGAAATCTCGCCGTGACATAACCGGCTTAACAAAAGAAGAGTTTGAAATTCTCGCAACTGAAACAGCGATGTCGATGATCAAGTCTGCTCAAGCTCGTGAGAGTAAGGCGCAGGTTGCAGCTTCTCGTTTAGTCTCAGAAACTGCACGTGCAACAAAGGAAGAGTTAGAAGCGGCCGATGCAAAGGCTCGTACAATTCTTTCGGGTGCTGAAACTCGTGGACGCAAATACATCCAAGCTGCAGAATCAGAAGCAGAAGAAAAGATTGCACAAGCTGAATCAGAAGCAGAAGCACTGATCGAGAGCAAGAAGCGTGAAATTTCCGCTCTTGCTACAGCTGCCCGCCGCGAAGGCGAACGCATAGTTTCTGAAGCAACAACTGAAGTTACTGGTTATCGTCAATGGCTTTCAGGTGTTATTTCTGAGGCAGAGCGTTTATATCGAATTCAAAAGCAATCACTTGATGCTGCAGAGTCTGCAATTCAGCAATCTCGAAATCGCCTAGATGGTGCCTTCCAAAGATTAGAAGATTTACAGAAAAGCGTTCTTGATAATTTGAACTCAGATGACACTTTGATTAACCCAGGACCTCTTAAGGTTGCTAGCCAACGAACACGTCCTGCATTAGCTGCACCTAAGAAAAAAGCAAAGAAGGCTGCTAAGAAAGCTCCAGCAAAGAAGAGCGCTGCAAAGAAATCTGCAAAGCGCTAGATAGCTCATCGCTATTAAAAACAGCGTTACTTCGTAGGAGTTAATCAATCATGGCCACTGAACGAGGTATCCGTTACATACCTGCAATCGATGGTTTGCGTGCAGTCGCTGTAATAGCGGTGATGCTCTATCACTTAGGTTTCACATGGATTCCTGGTGGTTTCTTGGGTGTTGACCTCTTTTTCGTAATCTCTGGGTACGTAATCACCCGTTTGTTGCTGGATTCAATTCAGCGCAGTGGCGGATTAGATTTACGGGCTTTCTATGCCGCACGTGTCCGTCGTTTATTGCCACCACTTATATTCATGATCATCACAACAACTGTTGTAGTTGGTCTATGGGCGCCAGATACTATGCGGCGTTTTTTGGGCGATGCTCCTTTTGCGTTGTTCGGCGGAATGAATTGGTGGTTGGTTTTCCGTCACACCGATTACTTTGAGGCTATTGGTCGCCCACCATTACTGCAACACACATGGTCTTTAGGTGTTGAGGCGCAGTTCTATCTCGTGTGGCCACTGATATTGCTTTTGGTACTTCGTTATTTCGGAAAGAACAAAATTCCTGGCGCTGCTCTTTTAATTGCAGCCTTCTCAGGCATTGCGCTGTTAGTTGTTTCTTTACAGGTTGATGCAGCTAGTGCTTCGCAAGTTAGCCATGTGTACTTTGGAACTGATACTCACAGCATTGGTTTATTTCTAGGTGCGGCATTAGCTGTCAGATGGATCCCGCAAAACTTACAAGAAACGGTTACTCGTAAAGCTCAGGATTTCATTGATGGCATCGGAGTTTTTGGATTCCTTGGAATCATTGCAGCATTTCTCTTTATTGATGAAAACGATCCAACGTTGTATAAATTGGCATTCCCATTAGCCGGAGTATTTGGATGCGCAATCATCACTTCTATAGTTCATCCTGCATCACGCTTCGCGCCAATCTTAAGTAGCAAGCCATTTGTTTGGATTGGTGAACGCTCTTACGCGATCTATCTTTGGCACTGGGTTGTTTTTCAAGTAACTCGTCCAGATTATGATCTTGAAGGATCTCAGTGGGCTTTGTATGCATTACGCGTTTTAATTGTCTTTGCCTTGGCAGATATTTCACTACGCTTGGTAGAACTTCCGGTTCGTACCGGACTAATTGATTATTGGTTTAAAGGAATGAAATATCGCACTAAGCGTGTGCAATTGCGCCAACGAGCCGGTGTATTACTAATTGTCCTTTCTGTAATCGGTATGACTGCATCAGTTGCATCGAGTGCAATTGTTAAGGGTGATAAACAATTAGCAGATTTGAAAAAACAACTACAAACACCTACAGCCTCTCCCTCGATTTCCTCTGACGGTAGTGATCCTGGTTTGTGGGTTACAGGCGACTCAGTAATTCTTGGAATTCGTTTTGAATTAGATAATCGTCAGCCCATTGGATTGATTAATGCACGAGTAGGGCGACAAGCAACTGAACTTTTAGAAGTTATTACTAATGACAAAGCGAATATGAGTATGGCAACGATTGTCTTGAACCTAGGCAATAACAACAAGCTCACTGAAGAACAGGTTGCCGCTATCTTTGAAGAAATTAAGGATCAACCTAGAATTGTTGTTGTAAACACAGCAGTTCCACGTGCTTGGCGAGATGACAACAACGCTCTGATTGCTCAGTATGCAAGCACCTATGGTGCCTACTTAGTTGATTGGGCAAGTATTTCACAGGGCCATGCAGAGTACTTCGGGCCAGATGGTGTTCACCTTGTTCCTGCAGGTGTGCGTGCTTATGTTGATGCAATCACTGCGCAACTTTAATTTCATCACCAAAAGGCAAAACAAAATCCCCCACCACTTGGTGAGGGATTTTATTTAATCTAATTTAGATTTACTTGAACTCTCCTGGAATTCCAAAAGCTGTTGCTGATGCAGTTTGTCCATCTGAGTACACAGATGAAACGCGGAACTGAGTCCATCCTGAATCACTTGCCTTTGTAACATTCTGAGTTAGTTGATCTGCTGGAACAGTTGCAATAACTGTCCACTCGCCTGCTCCGTTTGCACGAATTTCAACGTTATATCCAGTTAAGCCATCAACTGCTGTTGGTGCAATCCAGCGAAGCTTTAATCCATCTGGGCTTTTTAGAGCAACAAACTTAGTTGGAGCCTCTACTGCAGCAACTGCTGTGCCTGTTGACTCTGTTGCACTTGGCTCAGCTGAAGCACTTGGCTCAGCAGATTGTGAAATTTCTGGTGCAGGTGCAGCAGCATCATCGCCATCTGTTCCCGCAGACTTCGACCAAACGATTGCAACGAGAATTGCAATTCCTATAACAACAATCCATGCGGTGCGGTTTGAAGTTGATGCCTTAGGGGCTGCAACTGGCTTCGCTGCAACAACCGGTGCAGATTTCGCTGGTGTGGTAATTGCTGCTGGCGCAGATGAAACTCGAGTTGTTGTTGCTTTCTTGACAACGCGCTTAGCAGGAGCCTTCTTGGCGGTCTTCTTAACAACCTTTTTGGCAACCGCTTTCTTAGCTGTCTTCTTTACTACGCGCTTAGTTGCTGCCTTCTTTGCTGGAGACTTCTTTGCAGTCTTCTTAGCAACTGCTCTTTTTGCAACAGCTTTCTTGGCTGTCTTCTTTTTCGCTACAGCTTTCTTAGCTGGCGACTTCTTTGCAGCTGTCTTCTTTGCAGGAGACTTCTTTGCTGCCTTCTTTGCGGTCTTCTTAACGGCCACTTCGAACTCCTTGGATAGCTATTAGCGCGTAATTAACGCACTGTGATAGGTAAAGGCTACCCCAGGCTCGCAAGCAAATGGATGACATGAGGTGCTAAAGCGCGTAGTGATTTTCCGCGGTGACTGGCTAAATCCTTTTCTTCCGCGCTCATTTGCGCAGAAGAAATGGACATGCCCGCTGGCTGAAATATCGGGTCATAGCCAAATCCATTCTCGCCAACGGGGGCATGCAGAATGTGTCCATCAAAGCGGCCTTCAGCAACCTGTTGGCGACCATCCGGAAGTACTAGCGATGCCACACACATGAAGTGTGCGGTGCGTTTATTCTCTGGAATATCTTTGAGTTGATCTAAAACTTTCTCCAGATTTGCTCTGTCATTGCCGTGCTCCCCTGCCCATCTGGCAGAAAATATTCCGGGATCGCCATTTAGTGCGTCTACACATAATCCTGAATCATCAGCAATCGCGGGTAACCCAGTTGCTTGGCTTGTGTAACGCGCCTTTAGTAAAGAGTTTTCTTCAAAAGTCGATCCAGTCTCTTCAACATCGACTAAATCAGGAAATTGATCCACACCAATGAGTTCAATAGCACCTGGTGCTAATGCATCCAGAATTCGTCGAAACTCAGTGATCTTTCCTTGATTACGTGTTGCTAAAACAAGTTTATGAGACATTACTTAGCAAGGACATCTTTCTGCATCTGGTTGAGTGTTGAACATCCAGCAACAGCCAAATCAAGAAGTTGATTTAACAATGCGCGATCAAATGGCTCACCTTCAGCAGTTCCTTGAACTTCGATGAATCGTCCATCACCAGCAACGACAACATTCATATCTGTTCCTGCGCGCACATCTTCTTCATAGCAAAGATCAAGCATTGGAACGCCATCAATGATCCCAACGCTTACCGCTGCAACGGAATCATTGAGTGGTTTCGCATCAGCTTTGATATGTCCTTGTGCCTTTGCCCATGAAATTGCATCGGCAAGTGCCACGTATGCACCTGTGATTGCAGCAGTACGAGTACCACCGTCTGCTTGCAGAACATCACAGTCAATAACAATTGTATTTTCGCCAAGTTCTTTCATATTTACTACTGCGCGCAAAGAGCGACCAACTAATCGTGAAATCTCTTGAGTGCGTCCGCCAAGCTTTCCTTTAACACTTTCACGATCTGAACGTGTATGTGTTGCACGTGGCAGCATCGAATACTCTGATGTAACCCATCCGTTACCAGTGTCTTTTAACCAACGTGGAACACCTGGTGTAAATGATGCAACGCACAAAACACGAGTCTTGCCGAATTCAACTAATACTGAACCTTCGGCATGATCTAACCAACCGCGAGTAAATTTAATCTCGCGCAGATCATTAACTGTGCGTCCATCATTGCGTGCCATTTATAGCTCCTTGTGCTCGACTTGTGTGACCTCTGGACCTAGAAAACGTCGAGCCAAGGTTTCAAACGCCTTTGCATCACCGGTTGCTAAGAATCTATGTGTTGCTGGAGTTGATGACTGTGAACGTAACAAGCCATTTTCAACCAAAGTTCTATACAAATCTTTTGCTGTTTCTTCTGCGCTCGATACCAAGGTGACGCCTTCGCCCATGACATATGAAATTACGCCAGTTAATAACGGATAGTGGGTACAACCCAAAACTAAAGTGTCAACTTTTGCATCCATAACAGGTGCTAAGTATTCGCGAGCAACTTTTGTTATTTCTGCTCCAGAAGTCTCACCGCGTTCAACATATTCAACAAACAATGGGCAAGCAATAGATGTGATCTGTAGTTGCGGAGCAGCTGCAAATGCATCTACATAAGCCTTTGAGTCAATTGTTGCGCGAGTTCCGATGACGCCAATGTTTCCTGTTCTTGTTGCTGCGACTGCGCGGCGAACAGCAGGCTGAATAACCTCGATAACGGGAATTGAATAACGCTCACGTGCATCGCGCAGCATTGCAGCAGAGGCTGTATTGCAAGCAATCACAATTGCTTTAACGCCTTGCTCAACAAGAAAGTCCATTGTCTCAAGTGCGAATTCACGAACTTCGGCTAACGAGCGTGGGCCATAAGGGCCACGTGCTGTGTCACCAATATAAAGAGTGGATTCGTTAGGAAGTTGATCCAAGATTGCGCGTGCAACGGTGAGACCACCTACACCTGAATCAAATATTCCTATTGGGGCATCACTCACAGGGCTAGCCTACCTCGAGTCAATGCTCTATTCAGATTCATCCATAAGCGCAGAAATTAAACTTTCTTGCAGCCAGCCAAGCCAGCTATACACCGCATAAACGCCACGCATCGGGTCATCAGGGGCCAATAATTCCAAATCTTGTTGTGTGTTTTCTTCAACCTTTAATCGAACACCAAGTGCAAGGCGCACGTCATTCATTGCACCTAGCCATGCATTTGCACCGTCGTGATCAACTTCAACAATTCCATCAACTGCGCTTTTTAGGTGCATGCGCATTGCCATTGCGTGCGCTTGCTTCTTTTGACGCAAAGTGGACTCGGTGTATCTACGAAACTCGGATGCATCAACTTGATCGGCGTATGCATTGGGTAATAGGCGCAGTAGCACTTCATCATCAGGCGGTGTGTCGTGCATGGTAATTCCAACCATCGCAGCCAACGGATCATCATTGTGATGATCAACGCGCTCTGCTAACAGTTCAATTATTTGCTCAACTAAATTGGTGAGAACTTCTCGTTCTGCCTCAGAAAAATTGGCTAGGTATGCGCCATCTCCGTGACGGAAGAAGCCATGCTCGTTTTCTTTCATATCCCTTGATCACCACGCTGCAATGTCGCCCACAATCCATACTCGTGTAAACGCGCAACATCATGTTCCATCTCTTCGCGGCTTCCGGTTGAAACTACTGCTTTACCTTCAGTATGAATCTTCATCATTAGTTCATGAGCTTTTTCTTTGTTATATCCAAATAATTCCATTAATACATATGTCACATACGTCATAAGATTAACTGGGTCGTCCCAAACAATAGTTATCCATGGCACATCACCACTAAAGATTGCTTGTAACTCTTCTTCAATGTTGTCCTTAATTTTTACCATGATTAACGAATCACAATCGCAAATGGTTCAGATGCGATGTCACCAACAACTTGAACACGCATTGTGATGACTCCTCGCTTTGGTTCTGAAGTAGTAAAAGTAAATAATCCGTTCACATCTGAAACAGTTGCGGTACCAATATTCTGCCACTTTCCATTTACATTCTTCTGTAGGTTGGCAGACTTTCCTACTAGCTTGGGTAGCAATTGAGCTTTAATCGTGATCGGCATAGTTTTTAATACTGAGACCGGTCGATCAATCTGCAAAAGACTCTTTACGGCAATCTTTTCTTCGGTACTCACTGATTCTGCCCGTTCCCACGTCCCAACTGTCGTTAAGCGAATCGAAGCATCGCCACCTAATGTCATTGGTGTTGTAACAGTTCCATCGAGTGCAGTTACTAGATCTGTAATCTTTGTCCACATAGATTCACCTGGACGTTTGATCTCAAGAGCAACTGTTATTCCACCTATTGGTGTTTTGTCTTTCAAGGTTATTAAACCTTTAACTGTGAAGAGATTTCCATAATTGACCGAACCTTGATTGATGTTTTCTAATGACATCGTGTTGACTACTGGATCAGGGGCAATAGCAAGGGCTGCGTTTCTTATTTGTGTGGTCGCTCCCAGTTCTTCCATTCCAAGTGTCCAGATTGCTGCGCCACCGATTCGATACTTAGCAACAAGTGCCATTCGATCTGCGTAGCTACGCGCATTTTGATACCAAACAGTCCGATTTACTGTGCAAGCAGTTGCTGCTCCTGTTGCTGATAAGCCGTTATAACTCTGCTTATAGCTATATGTCACTTCACTATATTGCTCATTAAAAATTGGGACTGCTCCATCAATCGCAGCTTTTGCATCTGCATAATTCATTTTAAATGTTGCAGCCTTTGCTCCACCGATTAATCCAGGTGGCGCTGATGTTGGACACTTTCCATTTACTGATGTGATCCAATCCCGTCCGTAACCAGGCAAGCCCATATAAACCTTTGACGCTGACATCACGCTAATCGCATATTGAATTGTCTTTTCAGTCCATGACAAAGGACCCATTGGGCCAGGCCGTGCAACGGAAAAGTCATAGGTCATGATTCGCAGGCGATCAATGCTGCTTGCAATCTCTGCCCAGGCATAAACAAAGTAACCCTTTTGCGCTTCATTTGGGTTATATAGATACGGTGTTGAAACTGAAAGCAACTTATTATTTGCATGTAAGCCAACGCTTAATTCTTTTACAAATGCAACCCATCGAGGCGCAGTTTTGCTCCAGGTGGTATTTCCATCAACAAAGGCAAATCCTTCGTAATCAAGATCAATGCCGTCAAAGTTATTCTTCATAACCAAATCCACAATTGTTTTCACAAGTGTTGTACGGGTTGCAGCATTAGCTAGGTAACCAGATAGAACTAGTTTGTCGGTGCCATCAGTCATTGTCGGAATCACCTGCAAGCCAGCTCTGCGCATCAAACAAACAGTGTCTGCCATTGGCCATGAAGGATTGCCAGAAACATAATCATCACGGATTACTGTTGGGCTTTTTAAGCTAAACCAAAAGGGCATTACCTCTTTCATTAAATCTTTGTTTGTAAATAGGTATGAACTTTCAATAGCTTGATTTTCTGCCGGGCCATATTGAGATGCATCGCAAATAGATGGTTGACCTACAACGTTTGGTGCAGCCGATGGAAGTTTGCGAACTAATGGTAAAACGGTTTTGACTGAGTAATAAGGAATCCATCCGGACAAAATCTTTCGCGGTTCTTTGTCTGCAGCTTGCAATGGTTGTGAAAAAGCGGTGATGAGTAGGAGAAATGAAACTGCGAAGCCAATCCTGCGCTTCATAACTATTTATCTTCGGGAGCTGGTTTCAGCCCTGCATAAATCTCTTTGCAGGTTGGACAAATTGGATACTTTTCAGGATCGCGAGAAGGGGTCCATTTCTTGCCACACAGAGCTTTTACTGCCTTGCCGGTAACAGCCGATTCAGTGATCTTCTCTTTCTTCACATAATGCGAGAAGCGATCATGCCCGCCATCATCTTCGAGTAGTTCTTCGGATGGACGGGTCAGCAGATCGGTATCACCGTCTGTTCCGATTTTCTTAAAGAGGCCCATTAGGTGGATAAGAATACCTTTGAGCACCTCAAAAGTACGGGTAGAATTCACAAATGAAGGACTTACTACGTACCGAGCACTTGAGCCGAGCCGATGTCGAATTATTGCTATCGACTGCTGCTGAATTTGCTGAGAATCCACTGCGGTCAAACACCGCACTGGCAAATAAGTCCGTCGCTATTTACATGACAAAGCCTTCGACTCGTACCCGCTTGTCATCTGAAACAGCTGTTGCTCACCTCGGTGGAACACCAATCTTTATCCGTGGCGATGAATTGCAATTGGGGCGCGGTGAAACAATTGCAGATACCGCAAAAATAATTAGCGGCTATTGCAGTGCATTAATTATTCGTACATTTGCACAAGCAGATGTTGATGAACTTGGCGCTAACGCTTCAATTCCTGTTATCAACGCTTTGACAGATGATGATCACCCAACACAGTTGCTTGCTGACTGGTTAACTATTCGTGAAAAGTTTGGAACAGATATTGCTGGTCGTAAGTTTGTATACCTAGGTGACGGAAACAACATGTCTCATGCTTGGTTACTCATGGGAGCAATCATGGGAGCACATGTTGTTGCAGCAACGCCTAGTGGTAAGTGGGCGCCAGATCCTGTTGTTGTTGCTGTTGCAAAAAATATTGCATCTCATAATGGTGGAAAAGTTGAAGTAACGCATGATCCAGAATCGGCAGCTAAAGATGCATCTGTTCTCTACACAGATGTTTGGATGTCTATGGGTGATTCAGAAGCAGACCGCGCAGAAAAGGTGCCAGCACTCTCTCCATTTGCTGTAACAGAAAATCTCATGAAACTGACAAGTAAGGACTCAGTGTTCATGCATTGTTTACCTGCACACCGCGGAGAAGAAGTGGAAGCATCGGTAATCGATGGCCCACGTTCTGTCGTGTGGAGAGAGGCCTATCACCGCAGAACAACGATTCAAGCAGTTCTCTACCACCTAATAAAAGGTGACTTGAAGGGCTTCTCCCACTAACATTTAGGACATGCGCGTAGCCGTTCCGAAGGAAATTAAAGCTGGAGAAAAGCGCGTCGCGCTAGTTCCAGACATCATCAATAAGCTGACTCGATTAGGACTCGATGTAGTTATCGAATCTGGTGCGGGTGCACATTCACAAGCAACTGATGCTGATTTCGCTACAGCTGGTGCCACTGTGAAACAAGGTGATGTCCTTTCAGATGCAGATGTAGTCCTGTCAGTTCAGCCGCTTACAGCCCAGCAAATGGCAACCTTGAAAAAAGGCGCAATCACTATTTCATTTTTATCTCCAGTCACCGCCGTTGATTCAATCGAAGCGGCAGCAGCAGCTGGTGTCACGGCTTTTTCACTTGAACTTGTTCCACGTATTTCACGTGCACAGTCAATGGATGCACTAACTTCCCAAGCACTTTGTGCCGGATACCGTGCAGCTGTTGTTGGAGCCGAACTGTCTCCACGATTCTTCCCAATGTTAATGACTGCTGCTGGAACAGTTACACCAGCACAAGTTTTGGTACTTGGCGCAGGCGTTGCTGGTTTGCAAGCGATCGCAACTTCTCGTCGTTTAGGAGCAGTCGTATCTGCTTATGATGTCCGACCAGCTTCTGCAGATGAAGTTCGATCAATGGGTGCAACATTTATTGAGTTAGAACTTGAAGCACTAGAAGGTGCTGGCGGATATGCACGTGAGATGACAGAGGATCGTGCAGCAAAGCAGCGCGAACTCTTAACTCCATACATTGCAAAATCTCATGTTGTTATTACTACTGCTGCTGTCCCAGGTCGCCAAGCACCTCGCTTGATGACACAACAGATGGTGGATTCAATGGCGCCTGGAACAATCATTGTTGACTTGGCGGCCGAAACTGGCGGAAATGTTGAAGGATCAAAACCTGGCGAGATTATTGAAACACCTGGTGGAGTTCGTATCTGGGGCGGTAAAGATGTTCCCAGCCAGCTTCCATTCCACGCATCATTCTTGTATTCACGAAACGTTGTGAATCTACTATCTCTATTTACTACACCTGCAAAGGATGATCAGAAAGTAACTTTTAACTTAGATTTCGATGATGAAATTATTAACGGTGCTGCAGTTACACATGGTGGATCACGAAGAGGAGCACAGTAATGGAACCGATGGCGATTCTTTCGATTTTCGTACTAGCTATATTCGTGGGCTTCGAAGTGGTTTCTAAAGTGTCTTCAACGCTTCACACACCTTTAATGTCAGGTGCTAATGCGATTCACGGGGTTATTTTGGTTGGTGCAATTATCGTGGCCGATCACAGCGAAACAAATCTTGAATTAGGACTTTCTATCGCTGCAATCATTCTGGCAACAATCAACATGGTCGGAGGATTTGTAGTAACCGACCGAATGCTTGAAATGTTCAAGGGAAACAAGAAATGAGTCGCACGCTGTATGACCTCATAGGCTTAGCAGCCGGCGTTGCCTTCATTCTTGCTCTAAAAGGTTTGTCCCACCCAAAGACTGCTCGCCGCGGAAACTTGATCGGTGCTTTTGGTGCAACCCTTGCCACATTGGTTGTCTTCTTTTATGCAAACCCCGGTTCATCATTGCCACTAAATCACTTGGGATTCATCCTTGGCGCAATAGCAATTGGCTTGCTTGTGGGCGTTCCCGCAGCACGTAAGGTTCAAATGACTCAAATGCCTCAACTAGTTGCACTATTTAATGGTGTGGGTGGTGGAGCAGCAGCTCTTGTAGCAATCGTTGAGTATTTACACCTTGGCGCAGAAGCCACAACAGCTGAAGTTATCTTCACCGTGTTTACAGTCATTGTTGGTTGTGTTTCTTTCAGTGGATCAATCATTACCTTTATGAAACTGCAAGAGTTGATGACTACTCGCCCGGTAATTTTCCCAGCGGGCCGCTTCATTATCGCTGCGACTTTGGTTTCAGTTATTGGTGTTGGCGGTTGGGTAGTAAACGCGCTCGGTACAGCCCCACTGTTAATTCTTGCTGGTCTGTCTTTGCTCTTCGGTATTCTCTTTGTTCTACCGGTTGGCGGAGCAGATGTTCCAATTGTTATTTCTCTTCTTAATGCATTTACAGGTCTGACTGTGGCAGCAAGTGGATATGTGCTTGATTCAGTTCTATTGATCATCGCAGGAACTCTGGTAGGTGCATCTGGAACAATTTTGACTCGCAAGATGGCCGAAGCAATGGGACGTTCGCTTTTTGGAACTTTATTCGGTGCATTTACTGCAAAGGCTCAAGATTCATCAGGTGCTGCTGAAGATCGACCAGTTAAATCAGGTTCACCTGATGATGTTGCAATTTTGCTTAACTATGCACGTCGCGTAGTTATTGTTCCTGGTTTCGGACTTGCTGTTGCGCAAGCGCAGCACACAGTTCGCGAGTTAGCTGATCTAATGATTTCAAAGGGCATTGATGTCGCATACGGTATTCACCCTGTTGCAGGCCGCATGCCAGGACACATGAACGTCCTACTTGCAGAAGCAAATGTTCCTTATGATCAATTGCTTGAAATGGATGAAGTTAATCCAACATTCGGACAGACAGATGTAGCAATTGTTATTGGTGCTAACGATGTTGTTAACCCAGCGGCACAAACAACACCTGGATGCCCAATTTATGGAATGCCAATCTTGGAAGTTAATAATGCTGCCAACATCATCTTCTTGAAGCGTTCAATGCGCCCAGGTTTTGCTGGTATCGAAAACGAACTTTTGTATGACCCAAAGACAATGCTTTTATTTGGTGATGCTAAAGCTTCTCTTACCAAGGTTGTTTCTGCGCTCAAAGCTCTATAACGGCTAAGTTGCAAGTAGTTGAATGTTCAATTACTCTTGGGTTCTGAACTAAGGAGAGCCCAATGCCTGCAGTAACCGTCAGTGACATCACCGTATTGCCTCGTGTTAACGAAGTTACTGGCGCGCGTGCACGCAAGGTTAAGAGCATTACGACTGCGCCTCAAGGTTTTGAAGGTGAAGGATTTCCTGTTCGTCGTGCATTTGCCGGTGTTGATATGACAGAGCTTGATCCATTTATTCACTTAGATCAAATGGGTGAAGTTGAATACGCACCAGGTGAACCAAAAGGAACTCCTTGGCACCCACACCGTGGATTTGAAACTGTTACCTACATTATTGATGGAATCTTTGATCACCAAGATAACAATGGTGGTGGTGGAACGATTTCAAATGGTGACACACAGTGGATGACAGCCGGTGCTGGAATTTTGCACATTGAGACTCCCCCAGAAAGTTTAGTTATGTCCGGCGGCTTGTTCCACGGATTCCAGTTGTGGGTTAACTTGCCTGCTGCAAAGAAGTGGTCGCCTCCTGCCTATCAAGATGTTCGCGCGAAAGATGTTGCATTATTGTCATCTGCAGACGGTGGTTCACTTCTACGCGTTATTGCCGGTGAAGTAGATGGACACTTTGGCCCCGGCTCAACACAAACTCCAATTACCTTGTTGCACGCAACCGTTGCAGCTGGCGCAGAATTACGTTTGCCATGGCGCAAGGATTACAACGCACTTGTTTACACAATGGCAGGCCATGGATTTGTTGGCGATGAATCACGTCCAGTGCAAACAGGTCAGTTAACAGTATTTGGTGAAGGTGACACAATTGTTGTGCGCGCTGCTAATCAACAAGAAGCCCGCTCTCCAGAACTTGAACTTTTTATTCTTGGTGGAGCACCAATCAAAGAGCCTGTTGCATGGATGGGTCCATTTGTTATGAATACAAAGCGCGAAGTTCTCCAAGCTTTCGAAGATTTCCAAAAGGGCTTACTTGGTTCAATTCCTGCAATTTATAAGGATGACGCCAAGCCAAAGACTCCACTTAATCGCAGTGGAGAAGGATCCAAATTAGGCGCAGATGTTCTTGATGTACATGGAGCGCCTACCGACCTACAAGAAGGTTGATTTACCTGCGATACTAGGTCAATGATCTGGTGGCCAACTGAAGTTCCAACTTTGCAATATGGGTTGATCACACTTCGTAAACCCGAAGAACGCGACATTATTCACCTGTATGAAGGTGTCCAAGATCCAATAATTCCAAAGTTCACTCGGATTCCAGCTAATTATCAAATGGCTAATGCAGAACATTATGTTCGTGAACGCTCCCCTAATGGCTTCACAATGAGGACAGAGCTTCAGCTCGCTCTGGAATACGATGGAAAATTTTCAGGTGCACTTTCCTTTCACACCTTAAATCTTGAAGATGCTAAGGCTGAAATTGGTTATTGGGTTACTGCAGATATTCGCGGCAAGGGGATTGCAACGCAAGCCACAAAGCTACTGACAGCGTATGGATTCGAAACTATCGGCTTCCATCGCATTGAAGCACTTGTTGTCGAATCAAATAAGCCATCATTAAAGGTACTTTCAAAGGCTGGCTATCAGCAAGAAGGTGTTTTGAGAGATGCGTGCTGCCAGGATGATGGAACTCGTGAGAACATGATCTTGTTCGCAGCGATCCGAACAGACTGGGAGGCCTAGAGATGGAATCCCTTGCTGCATTTGTTGCGATTCTCTTTTTAACAGACATTCTGGCTGGGCCAATAGCAATTGCTTTAACGTGGCAAAAATTAGTCAAAGCAATAAGTTCGAAGTCCAAGAATGTTTCCCTTGTGCTCACAATTATTCGACGCCTATTGCATGGATTCTTAATTACTATCGGTGTATTTATTGGCACTTGGCTATGTTTCATTGCAGTCACTCCCGCAAAACTCTTCGGACTCTTTTCCCTTATAACTTCATACATTGCATTGCGACGTGAGTACTTCTCTGACTTTCACTTACTCGCGATCATAGGAAATAAACTAGGAATACGAAAAGTTGGCCCGGGTGATCATGGGCCTTCGATTAAATGGAAAAGGAATGGTCGATCATCAGGTAATGATGGACATGGACCTGGCGGACAGCACTAACACTTTATAAAAGTGTTACTTACCTTTTTTGCTGGATCCATCTTTAGCAAAATACAGAATCACCAAAATTGCTAGTGCAGTGAGAATGGCTTCCATAAGAAAAGCATACAGAAAGTTACATCCTGGTGGAGGTGCCGGGAATCGAACCCGGGTCCTTCGGTATCAAAACAGGGCTTCTACGGGCGTAGTGTGACTATCGCTTTCTCAGTCCCGAAGTTTTTACACACATCACTTCGACGAACTCAGTTG
>Ga0209191_1001401_pt1 | contig 15971 bp, 18 predicted proteins | sample S_130626_EF_Meta_FD_187320 | JGI IMG/M metagenome (GOLD analysis project Ga0209191, IMG submission 187320) | Freshwater microbial communities from Lake Simoncouche, Canada to study carbon cycling - S_130626_EF_MetaG (SPAdes) (version 2) | ecosystem: Environmental > Aquatic > Freshwater > Lake ...
CAAGAAGGCAACAGGCTCAAGTGGGTTGACCCGGACACAGGTGAGGAATTCAAATTCTACCGAAAAGAATGGAAAGATGATAAATTAGATATGATAATGGCAAAATTCCATATCAAACCCTTAACAGCAACTACCATTCCTGAGGAGACAGAAGAAAATGTTGAATGAAACACAAATTGGTGATATCTGGTTGCTATTCGCAGACTATATTGATAAAAAACAATTAGAGCTAGTAGCAGAACGATATGTAGATTTGCTTGCAGACCACGGTGTTAGTGATAGAGTCTTGGGCGCCGCAACTGGCATTGATGGCACTCTAGATTCTGCTATTGAGTATTATCTTGATGAGCCAGATGACGAAGATGACGACACTGATTATAAAGAAGTGGAGTTTTAATGGGGTGGTATTCTGATGTTGCTAGAGATATTTCAAATATTCCTGATGCTGCCGCATATTTTGAGGCTGAGTTACTTGAAGCTAAAAAAGAATGTCGTGTAACAGGTAATATTGAAAAGGCCGCGGCAGCTATGCCGGGCGTGGTCGAAGAACGATTTGCACAACTTCAAGAAATTGAAGCGATCTTAGAATACCTTAACATTGAACTACGTCGACTAAAAAGTAGTTTTTTTAGAAAATATCTTGAAAACTATCAACGTGCTCTTAGCAGTCGCGATGTTGAAAAATATGTTGAAGGTGAGGCAGACGTTGTTGATATGGAAAAAATTATCAACGAATTTGCCCTACTTCGCAACAAATGGCTCGGCATTACAAAAGCAATGGACCAAAAGCAATGGATGCTAACCAACATTGTTAAACTGCGTGTTGCAGGAATGGAAGACGCAACAATTTAATCAATACGCCCAAACGGTACACAATAGGCCTTAAATAATATTAAGGCCTATTTCTTTTCTAAAAGGTTGACCTTTAAAAAATGTTAGCGTATACTTATTGATATGACCACACTAGACAACTTACTAACTATAATTACCTCTCAGCATAGTGAGTACGCAAAGAGTATCTTAAACAAAAAAGATTTTGATATACTTAACAGTCTGACATCTTCAGTATCTGGACCTGGATTTATAACTGAGAATCAAGGCAAACTATTAACTAAAATCCTTCAAGAAAATCGAAAAAAATTAGAAAATTTAACTGAAGAAATTACAGACGCATTGACTAGTAATAGATGGTCAAGACCATTCAGACGGGTAGAACAGATAAAGAAATTATATATCGGGCATAACGACCACGGCGATCTTGCGTTGGTCATTGAATTTAGTTTTTCGTCACAGATTCGAAAAATTATCCATGAGTTTACATCCAAACTAGAAAACTTTCAAATAGTAAAGTCTAGTAAAAAAGGCACTGCTACCCTAAACGAAAAGAATATAGTGAAGATGGTAGACGCCTTAACCCCATTGAACTTTGATATCCATGAAACTATAAAAACTCACTACGAAATCATAAAATCATGGACAAGACCTGTTTACGAAAACCAATTTTTATTAACTACAATAGTCAACCCAAACTTTCAAAGACACATCACTGAAGACCTAGGCATAGAGACTGCCATCGATCAAAACATTATAAACGACCGTAGCTTACGCTATCAGTATTTCTTAGAAAATCCAAAAAATCACGGTGAAAACCTAGTTGAGTGCATAGCCAACAGGTCTAAGTCTAGAGTATGGATTGATAGAAAACAACATGATTTAACTGCTGTAATTTCAGCACTTATAGATTTAAAAAGATTACCGATGATGGTAGTATTTGAAAACGGTAGTGACGACCATGTACTAGCACACCTACAAAATCTATCAAATTCTTTGGAAAAAAATGGTATTTTTGAAAGAGTTGGAATTTATTTTCGTCAGGAAAATAATGAAGTCGGTTCACAGTTTAACAAACTAATTAGTGAAAAACAATATAATTACAAACTAGACGACACTACACAGGTAGTAGCAGTACAAAGTGGAAAACTACCAAAGTTTTTTTTAAAAACAGCATGGCGACCTATGAGCATCATTGCCCTAAACACCAAAATGGGTATGCGACATGGTAAAATTAGTGTATACTCTAATTGCTGTGATTGCATTATTGAATGGGACGACGAGCCAGTTCTGCATAACATTTTGAGGACTGAAATTGCATGGCAGTAAGATTGATTATCAAAGATGAAGTTAATATAAAGTTTGAAAACTTACCATTAGATGCTCGTAAGAAGCTAGCCAACACCTTTAAATATGAGATTCCTTATGCTAGATATCATCCAGCTTTTAAACTAGGGCGTTGGGATGGAATGGTTAGTTTGTTCGGGTTAGGTGGTAACGGATACCTAAGCCAGCTAGAAACTATCTTAGGAATTCTAGCAAAACTGGGAATTGAAATTGAAGAAGTTGACGACTTGCGTACAACTCCACAAATTAAATTTACTCCTGTAACAGAAACATATTGGGCCGATCAAGGTAAGGTATGGCCCAAGGGTCATCAGCAAGAAGGCCAACCAATCATGTTGCGTGACTATCAAGTAGATGCAATTAATAGATTCCTTGAAGCTCCGCAAGCACTACAAGAAATAGCAACTGGTGCTGGAAAAACAATTACCACAGCAACTTTATCACAACTGTGTGAAGGATTAGGACGCACAATTACCATTGTTCCAAACAAGAGTCTTGTTGAACAAACTGAAGAAGATTTTATCGCAGTTGGACTAGACGTAGGAGTTTATTATGGCGATCGGAAGGACCTTAATAAGACGCATACGATTTGCACGTGGCAGAGTCTTAATATATTGGATAAGAAATCGAAGAATCACGAACACGCTATAGTGACACTTGCAGAGTTTCTTGATGGTGTTAAGACCGTTATCGTCGACGAAGTACACATGGCCAAAGCAGAAGTATTGAAAAATTTACTCACACAGAACTTATGTAATGCTCCAATTCGTTGGGGACTAACTGGCACTATACCTAAAGAAAAGTTCGAAAGCGAACAAATATTTGCATCAATCGGTCCAGTAATTGGCGGCATCAAAGCACACGAACTACAGGAGATGGGCGTACTATCAAACTGTCACGTAAATGTAGTACAGATGATAGACCTTCCAGAATTTAAAGCATACGCAGAAGAATTAAAATATCTGGTCACGAACGAGGACAGGATGATCTATATTTCAAAATTAATTAAAACAATATCACAAACAGGCAATACTCTAGTTCTAGTCAATAGAATCGAATCAGGCAAATTTTTAATAAATGAAATACCAGAATCAGTGTTTATCTCGGGCGAGGTTAAAACCAAAGATAGAAAAGAAGAGTATGATGAAATTAAAACAAGCGATAACAAGATTATTGTGGCGACTTTTGGTGTGGCCGCTGTTGGTATTAATATCCCTAGGATTTTTAATTTGGTTCTTCTTGAGCCCGGAAAGAGCTTTGTTCGCGTTATACAATCAATTGGACGCGGTATACGGAAAGCCGAAGACAAAGACTTCGTACAGATCTGGGACGTGACTAGCACCTGTAAGTATGCAAAAAGGCATCTTACAGAAAGAAAGAAATTTTACAAGGAGGCCAAATATCCATTTACTTTAGAGAAAACGGATTGGCAAAAATAAGGATTTATGCAAATATTAACACTCAACGATGAAACTTTTTCATTAAACAATTTACCAGAAGAGGTCGATGAAAATACTAGATTTGCAGTACTAGATAATAGTAATCCTAACGAACCTGACTTTTTCTTCATGCCATTAATTTTCTTAGAAAGTTTTAATGCACCAGCAATGGTATTAAGAATCGGCAAAGATGAAGTAACTATGCCTATAGATTGGAGCATAGCAGTAGGAGATAGTCAAAGCGGATGTGACATTGAAATTCTTCCGTTGACTAGTTTAAATGATAGAGGATTTGAAGCATTATGCTTTAATCCGTTAAGCAGTTTTAGAGTGGAATTTAAAAAGATTGAAATTGTAAATTTCTATAATGATGTTAAATGGTACTTTCCGAAAATGAAAAACGGACAACTATTAGCAACCCCTTTACAAAACGGAAACAAACCAGACTGCGTGTATTTTGTTAAAGAAATTAGTAGACAAAACGAAATTATCCAATTGGACAAACTATTATGACATTAAAGGTAGCATATTTCCAACCTGTAGTATTAGCTATAGATTCAGTCCCCCCTGTAGAATTTAGTAGCATATTTGCATTAGCAGAGCAACTACATTCACGCCCTGAATTAAATGATGCAGACAATCCCTTAATCAGTATCCGTGGCGGACAACAGATTCAAGTATATCCTAATCAAATAAATCTTGATGTATCGTGGTTAATCAAATGGATCGAGAACATCTGCAAGGGCTACCTAGAACTAGTTATTGCGCAGTCCGGCACCGAAGAATTAAAATTATGTAAACCAAAAGTTACTAGCATATGGACTATTAGACAACACGAGGGCGACTACCAAGAAATGCATAGTCATCCAGGCGGACACCTGAGCGGTAACATCTATATCTCAGCACCTGATCTTGCGGTAAACAGCCAACCTTGCGATAGTCAAATTTTATTTAGATTACCATTTACTAAAGATATTAGTAAATTTATAATGAACGACACTTGGAAATATAACCCGACTCCTGGAACTGTAATATTGTTTCCAAGCCATTTACCTCATACTGTGTACCCTTGGAAGGGCACTGGCCATAGAACAGTTATGGCATTCGATGCTGTGCTTGTGCCTAAGGAACAGTCAGATGGGAACCCTTAAACCCGGCGCAACTTATATCTACGAGCGCAACGGCGATGAAATATATGCTCGCGAGTTTGGAGAAAAGGACCGTAAGTTAATTGGCTACAAATACGAAATGGATAAAAGACCCGATCCTCGAACAAGCGATGGCAGACCATTAATAGACCAAATAAGAGAAAGTAAGATGTGGGGTGAAATTCACCGCGAAGCGAAAACCAATCCCGCTTTACAAAAGGCCTTGGATCGTGCTATAATAATATATAAATTAAGCAAGGATAAACTCCGTGAGTGAAAAAGTTGAACTAAAAGAAAAGATACAGGCAGTAGATGAAAATGTTCGCGAGCTATGGGATGCCATGGATGCTACAAATCAAAAATTGCTTAAGAGCGAGTTCTTTATTCTCAACAGATATATCAGTAATGTACAGGGCCAAAATCGAGAAATTCAAGAACACTTTGTACTAACAGTAAACGAGTATTTCAATAAACACTGGGCAGTACTGCAAAAACATCCTAAGCTCATGTGGTACTTGCTGTGTATGTGTAGTTACAATGGAAAGAAAGTATTCTTTCATCAATGGATTGGTAACAAAAAGAAAACCGGTACTGGCGGAAAGAAACTAAACTTTCTAGCAGAATTATATCCTAACAGAAAGATGGATGAACTTGAACTATTGGCAGATCTAAGTACAGATAAAGATATTAAAGACCTTGCACGTAGACATGGTATGGATGAAGCAAGTATTGCTAAAAAATTAAAATGATCGAATTGGTTAAGCAACCATATGTTTGTCAATACTGCAATAAAGGCTTCATGCAGGAGAAAACTCTGTTTGTCCATGTATGCGAACAAAAGAGACGCCACTTAGCTAAAACAGAAAAACATGTGATTTTAGGGTACGATACGTTTAATCGCTTTTATAAAATGAGTCAAAATCATAAAGGAGATAAAACGTATGAGGAATTTGCCAGGAGTCCTTACTATAATGCTTTTGTTAAGTTCGGCAGCTTTGTCAGTAATGTTAACCCTTTATATCCTGATAAGTTTATTAACTACGTGGTAACTAGCGGAGTTAAATTAGATCATTGGTGTAGAGATGCCCTGTATGATGACTATGTAGTCCACCTTATCAAACAAGAACCTGTTGAAGTTGCCCTCGAAAGAAGCATAAGTCATATGATGGGCTGGGGCGAAACTAATAATGCACAATGGAATCATTATTTCTTATACGTTAGTTTAAGCCGTGCCTGTTATGACATCCGTGATGGTAAGATTAGTCCGTGGCTAGTATTAACATCAGCAAATGGCAAAGATATGTTGAAAAAATTTAATGACGAACAACTAATGGCAGTTAGCGCAGTTATGGATGTGCCGTTTTGGTTAAACAAGTTTAAGAAATTATCTAGTGATAGCGATCTAGTCAAGCAAGTGGTTAAGGAGTCTAATATATAATGCCTGATATTGATATAGACTTTGCTGATAGAACACAAATTTTAAATGTGTTAAAACATATTGACGCACGACTTGACACCGATAAAAAACATAATACCGGAGTTTATGTACAAAGTATACCAAGTAATCCAATAGATAATATATCTACTATAGATTACAAAACTGCAGAGGAACGAGGGTATTTTAAGATAGATTTTTTAAATGTCAATATCTATAAAGGTGTAAAGAACAAAGAACACCTTAAACAATTAATGGAGGCAGAACCACTATGGAATCTACTGGAACAGGACGACTTCTCAAATCTACTCTTTCACGTGAATGGGCACGGGCACGTATTGAGGAAGATGAAGCCAACAAACATAGAAGAGCTCGCGGCGTGTCTAGCAATCATTCGCCCCGCCAAGAAACACTTGTTAGGGAAACCGTGGTCAGAAGTAATGTTGGATGTATGGACGAAGCCAACGACTGATGAGTATTACTTTAAGAAGGCGCATGCTGTAGCATATGCAATGGCCATTGTAGTACAGATGAATTTAATCTGCGAAGATTTAACGGACTTTACGGACTAGCTGTACACTTTTGCGTTTTACACGTTTAAGAGTTAAGTTCATTAGATTAACAACTGGGCCAAGTATAACCCTGGTATCTTTGCTATTGAATGTTTTTATAGCATAAGCAAATGGCTGTATTTGTATCCTACAGAATATATTGATAGGGAATTGCCGGTTTGATTCCCACCACCATATTTCGCCTATTTCTAAAAAATGCGTCTTTTCTTCCGGAGTACGTATGGAATTTAGATCGTAAAAGCTGGTGACGAATTGATCTTGATTTATAATAATCCCGACATATTCTTCATCACCGTAGTTGATTACGCTAATAAAGGGTAAATTTTGTTCTATGTTGTCTCTTAGTTTTGCCATAAATACTATTAAAGGTTTCTGCCAATGCAAAAAGTTCAAAGTTATTTATACCCTAATAGAGTAATACTAATAGCCGATTTGGCAGGATTCAACGTGGAGAACACAATCGTGTACGCAAAGACAGTAAAAATTTACAATGGTATAGATAATACTATTCAATTCGATATTCAGAACGCTGATCAGAAGCGTCTTGATCTAACACAGTATAATTCTTTAGAGATGAATGTTATGGATGTCAATAGCAATCCATTAAGTAACAGTCCATATCAGTTGAGTTTGACAGCAACTAAAGGTCTTGCTACTGTAAAGATTCCACAGGAAGATTTAGATGAGTTAACTGATCAATATCTTACCTACAGTATTACAGCCGCCGACAGTGCTGGTAACGATTTTATTTTATACACCGACAGCAGATTTTCAGCAGTAGGTTCTATACAACTTATCGGCAATGCTATGCCGAAGTTTAGAGACGATGTAGTATATGATCGATTCCAAGGAGAGATCAACTTTATGGGTAATGTGATCAACCATACTAGTGCGATCCCTTGTAAGTTCTATGAAGCAGAAGCAACTACTCTAATGGATACAGTTATTGATATGACTGATTTTATCGGAACAATCTATGTAGAAGCAACCAAAGATAGCACTATCAGTGTAGAATCGTTTAGAGATGCGGATCAACTAGCATCTATTACATATTCAACAAAAACCACTACTACGCTACCGTTATCCAATTTAACAGTAACTGGCTATAACTATATCAGAGTAAGCTGGGTATATCCAAATATAAGCCCTTATAATTTTACCAATACTAATCCTTATGGAACGGTTGATAAAGTTACCGTTAGCTATTGATCTTTACAATTTAAAGTGTTATAATTAGACTATGAGTCTAATTGCGGATACACTACAACAACACCTCCCAGGAAAACGGAAACATACTCCAAGCGGTTGGATAAGTTTCAATGCGGTCTGCTGTGATGACAAACGCCAACGTGGCGGGTTCATTGTCAATGCAGGCGATGCTGTTAGCTATCACTGCTTCAACTGTGGGTTCAAATGTAGTTGGCAACCTGGCAGACACATAAGCAAAAATATGAATAAGTTCATGCGAGATTTGAATATCCCGGATGATGTTATTAGCCAATTACGATTAGAAGCATTGCGTTTAGACGACAACAATACTACTGAAATACGTAGCATAATTCCCAAATTTGAAAAACGAGCACTCCCTATGGATGCTATTAGTTTTGAAGAGCTAACTACATTTTTAAAACTTCCAGACGGGGATTATGCAGTCCCAACAAAGTTTACTGAAGCATTTGCCTACTTAGTTGATAGAAAGATTGATCCATGGAGCTATCCGTTTTATTGGACTAACAAGACAGGATTTAATAATAGACTTATCATTCCGTTTTTATACAAAGGTGAAATAGTTGGGTGGACTGCCCGTGCTATAACTGATGCTAAACCTAAATATCTAAGTGAGCAACAACCTGGATATGTGTTTAATTTAGACAATCAACAAGACGACAGAGAATTCGTAATTGTCAGCGAAGGCCCGTTTGATGCACTAAGTATTGATGGTTGTGCTTTACTGGGCGCAGAGATTAAAGACAGTCAAAACTGGTTATTAAAACAGTTAGGAAAAGAATTAATTCTAGTTCCAGACAAGGATCACGAAGGTCCTAGGACTGTGGAGCAAGCAATAGAATTAGGATGGTCAGTTAGCATGCCGGACTGGCCGAGCGATGTTAAAGATGTAAATGATGCGGTTGTTAAAATTGGTAAATTAGCCACGTTATGGTTAATTGTACAGGCAAAAGAATCTAACGCATTAAAAATTAGACTTAGAGCTAAACAATGGTTTAAGGATCAACAGTATGAATAAATTATTATATATTTTAAGCAATCCAATCAGGTGGTGGAAAGATCGTCAAGCGTTTAAAAAGCGTCTAGCAGAACTACGCAAACGTGATCCATTTATATACAAATGATCGCCTGGGGAGTCAACGCACTAAATCACGGGCATAGCATTGCTGTCTTTAAGGATGGCATGTTTATCTCTAACTATGCGGGAGTAAGTGCTGAATTAGAAAGTGAAACAACTGTTAAGGCGTTAGGGCACGGTAGTCCTGATGCGATTTATTGGTACGAAAATCCGTGGATTAAAAAAGCAAGGCAGGTGTATGCAGGGCAATACCGTACAGCTTTAGATACAACAGTACTACCAAAAAAACATTTAAAACAGTTCAAGTATGCTTCGGTCAAGTATACTCCGCATCATGCTAGTCATGCGGCCGCTGGATATTATACCAGTCCATTTAATCATTGTGCTATTGTTGTATTGGATGCTATTGGGGAATTTGAATGTGCTACGATCTGGGAAGGTCTACACGGAGAAATGCGTAAAGTCTGGAGCAGAAGTTATCCACATAGTTTAGGATTATTTTACAGTGCATTTACACAACTTTGCGGGTTAACACCAATCAAAGATGAATACTTATTACAACAAATGAGCGATCAAGGCGACCCTATGCGTTACTATTATGATGTATTAGAATACATGGATACACTAGTAAATGCTAAAAAAAATATGCATAGAGGGATCCAAGATTGGCCACACACTATTCATAATTTAAACGACCAATGTGATATTGCCGCGGCAGTTCAAACCGTGTTTACAGAACAAGTACATTTAGTAATGGAAAAAGCCAAAGAGCTTACTGGTGCTGAATGTTTAGTATACATGGGCGGGTGTGCCATGAATAGCAAGGCAAATAAGATTGTAGTTGAACCCAAATTTAAATATATTTGGTCACTACCAAACCCCGGAGATCCAAGCAGTAGCATAGGCGCAGTTCTCTATCACACTAAACAAAGAGTATGGAATTACAAGTGGGATCCTGTCAAACACCTTGCAATCAACATATAAAAAGCGTATAATTAAAAGATGAAACAAAACACAGATTACAGTTACGACATTCAAAAAGTTTACTTAGAAATGATGCTAGCAGATGCGGCAACATTTGCTCGTTGTCAAAGCATTTTTGATCACACATTATTCGATCGTAGATTACAGACTCCTGCAGAATTTATTAATCAGTATGTAGAAGAACACAACGTTGTTCCTACTGAAACGATTGTTAATGCGGCAACTGGCATAGATTTTAAAGTGCCATTAGACTTACGTGAAGAACACTTTGACTGGTTACTCAACGACTTTGAAACATTTACCCGTCACAAGGGATTAGAGCGAGCGATTTTAGAAGCGGCAGATATGTTAGAAAAGGGCGAGTACGGCACAGTCGAAGAAAAGATCAAAAACGCAATTCAAGTGGGCTTGCAGAAAGACTTGGGTACTGACTATTGGCTCGACCCTCGTGCCCGACTACTAAAGATCAAAGACAACAATGGACAAGTATCAACCGGTTGGAAGAGCGTAGATGACAAATTATTTGGGGGTATGAACCGTGGAGAACTTAATATTTTTGCAGGTGGATCAGGGGCAGGTAAATCTTTATTTCTTGCTAACTTAGGAATCAATTGGGCACTTGCAGGACTTAATGTTGTATATCTAACACTAGAACTTAGTGAAGGACTAGTGGCTATGCGTATGGATGCCATGGTAACTGGCATGGCAACTCGCGAGATTTTCAAGAACATTGATGATGTCGAAATGAAGGTTAAAATGATCGGTAAGAAGTCCGGCACATATCAAGTTAAGTATATGCCTAGTGGCAAGACTGCAAATGACATTCGTAGCTATCTTAAAGAGTATGAGATTAAGACAGGCCGCAAAGTTGATGTGTTACTAGTTGACTATTTAGACTTGCTAATGCCAATGTCAAAGAAGATTAGTCCGGCAGACTTGTTTATCAAGGACAAGTATGTAAGTGAAGAATTGCGTAATTTGGCAGTAGAAAAGAACTGTGTGTTTGTTACTGCGGCACAGTTAAATCGTGGAGCAGTTGAAGAAGTAGAGTTTGACCACAGTCATATCTCTGGTGGATTAAGTAAGATTCAAACTGCAGATAATGTGTTTGGTATCTTTACAAGTCGTGCTATGCGTGAGCGTGGTCGCTATCAGATACAGCTGATGAAAACACGTAGCTCAAGCGGTGTGGGCATGAAGATTGATCTAGAGTTTAACATTGACAGCCTGCGCATCACAGATCTAGCAGAAGAAGATAGTTACGGAAATAACAACAGTCAAAGTGCAGGTAGCACCTTATTGAACAGTATTAAACAAAGACAGACTGTAAACCCTTCAACTGGCGAGATTACAGATCCGACTTCTGGTATTGCAGTGCCTAAGGTTAAAGCTGTAGTCGAGTCAAGTAAATTGCGAGAACTTCTAAATAACATTCCGTCAGACGATATCTAACGGTTTTTAGATAAAAGAGATAAGTACGTATATAATGGAACTATACCACTTACGCTCTCTCGATGATCCACTGACTAAGGTTATTAAAGATGACCCAGTCCGCCCCCACATACCTCTAGCACAACGTATTAATGAGACTGCTGAAATTTTAATTCTTAAGGCAGGTGAAGAAATACTTGCGGCTACTTGTATGCAATGGTTAAGTACTGTTCCTGAAAATGAACAAGATCTTATCGAACTAGGCAAAGATAAAAACATCGCAGTATTTTACACCATCTGGAGTTATAGTCCTGGCGCAGGACAAAACCTAATCAAGCAGGCTGCTGAATGGTTAAGACAAGAATATAAAGACATTACAGGTATTGTTACACTAAGCCCACAGACTGAAATGGCCCGTAAGTTCCATCTTAAAAACGGCGCAAAAATCCGACAAGAAAACCCTACGTCGGTTAACTACGAATATTACTACAAAGACTAACATAAATACTAGTTACAAGGACTAAGTATTCATGGGAAAAACCGTACATTCTGTTAAACTAATACCGTACGACAGTGCGAGTCTAGCACAGGTTTCTTATTCTAACGGCGACGTTGTATATGACAATACCAATAAGACTTTACGTGTCATGGACGGTCTTAATCCAGGCGGCCGTCAGTTATTAAAAAACGATCTTAGCAATATTGCCACATCTGGCGGCACTGTTAACTTCGGCGCCTCTACCATTACTTCCGCCGGATTTATCGGGCAGATAAGTGATCTTAGCAACCATTCTATTACAGATCTTTCAGATGTTGATACCACTGGCACTGCTGCCGGGCAGATTTTAGGTTATAATGGAACTAACTGGGTTCCAACTAGTTTATCAGGAAACTTTAACGGTGGAACTATTGCGGCTGATTTAATCAGCACCTCACTTACTAATTCTACAAGCGGCACAACCGGGTCATTTAATACCCTAGGCGGTATTGGAATTACTAAAGATTTATTCGTAGGTGGCGATGTTGCAGTAGAAGGAAAGATTAGTTCAGTCGGTGATATTGTTGCAAAAAATAGAGGTGTAGTAACACTTAATAACACTGCAAATACCGCATCTGTTTCGCTTACTGTTGCGGCAAATCTTACAACCAGTGCGACTTTTATACTACCGGGCATATACGGCACTGTAGGTCAAGTGTTATCAACAAACGGGGCAGGAGTACTGTCGTGGGTCACACCTAGTGGTGGTGGCGCTGGTGGCGGCTCAGCAGGTGGCCCGGCTAAATCTATTCAATACAACAATGGACTCGGTGGATTTGATGGTCAGGCAACTTTCACCTATGACAATGCCACTGACATAGTATCTGCAACTAGATTCTCAGGACTACTCACAAGTGCTAATATAACAATACCGGGAGCCAGCGGCGGCGGCCTAATATCGTCAACTGGTTACAATTATCTTAGTACTATAGGTTCACTTATTATCGATGGCGACCAAGTCGCCTTAGACTACCGTGGTAACAACAATCTATTTGTCAACGAGTTCGGTGTTGAATTTTATACTAATACTACTGGTACTAGTGGGTTTAATGCAAGTATATCAGCTGATAATTACTGGGCATTTGCACCGGACGGTACAACTTATCTACCTGGTAATATTACCATGCCTACCGGCACAGTTACAGCTAGTGCAGTAACAACAACCAATGATGTGACAGTTGGTGCTAATGTTAACATAAGTACTGTACCAACCCTACCAATACACGCAACAAATAAAAGTTATGTCGATACAAGAGCTCTTGCTCTCGCAGTGGCAATGAGCTAAAACAAGGAAATTTTAAATGGCAAAGAAACAGCTGAAAGACTATAAATTTGTACCTGGGGCGATTCCTCCGGCTTATGGTCAATATCCAAATGCAGTATCATTAATTACTTCTAATAAAGAATATCTTATTGCTGAAATTATGGGATTTCTTAGTGCTAAAACCAGCACACCAGCATATCATGTTTCACCTGGAAACAAGACAACCTATGCCCAAGCACTACTAGTAGCCAATAAAGAATTTATTAAAGAAGAAGCTAACGCATGGATTATTTCAAAGGTTCAAGCTGGTACAGTGCCATTCAACGGGTATGTGTACAACGCAACCAAGCAGGCAAAATGTAAACGTGATATTGGATATTTGATCGATGCATTTGTTGCTGACCTTGAAGGTGGTGGCAATTTTGAAACTCTCCGCATCGGCCGCATGTTCTATCTAGGTGGCGTGGCACAGTTATTAAATCCAGTCCAAGAAGCGGCAGTTCATACGTTTGTTAAAACATTAATCACTGATAATGTATTGGTTAATTTACCGTTTACTAGTCTTCAATTAGTTGCAAGCCAATCGATATTAGCCAACGACGGCGAAGCGGGTACATCGGCTAAACTAGCAACTCTTAACAATACTATCATCAACATAATTACTAACGGTCTTGTAGGGTTGCCAGCTGTTAGCTATAATTTCGACGAAGCATGGGCACGTATTGTTTATAAATCTTCAAAATGTAAACGTGACCTTGCATATATTTTAACAGGTGCAGGATTTGATTTAGCATTACAAACAAACTATAATTCGATATTTTTAGGGAAAGCCGAGAGTAATAGTTTAGACTATGATCAACTGGTTATTGATACTATTAATGCAAGTAAGGCCCAAGTACTTGCTCTACCAGCAGTAAGTGGTGATGCAGGATCAGTAACTGCAGTCAACACCTACTATTCAAATTTACTAACCGTTGCAGGAGGCGGTGCAGGTAGTACTATATCATTTACAAATCCGTCTGGTCAGACAACTAGTTTAATTGCAGCCAAAGATAAACTTGTTGCTAACAAGGCATTTATTCAAGCAGAAATTAACGCATGGGTTGCCACAACATATCCCGCGCATAATCATAGTGAGGCAAAATGCGCACGAGATATTGGGTATGCCGTCGATGGGTTCTGTTATGACATGTTATATGGCGGTAATTCTGCGACCTACGACAGCGCAAAGTTTTTCTATTACTCAGGTGCCGCAAACATTACTGCAGAGCATCTAGCACAAACGGTTGCTGCCTATGGTCGACTACGTATAATTGTTGGACAAATTGTTCAAGGGCAATCTGTTACAAAAACAACGACCGGATCAACCCCTAACACATTAACACAAGATACTAGCGGTAACAATGCAAGCAATGGTGATTCAACAACACTACAAGCATTGGCCCAAATAGTTGCTGATGTAGTAAATGCTGGTATCGCGGCATTACCTGCTACACGTACTGCACCAGATGTTACTTGGTCAACTACTGCGCTAAAAGCATCTAAAACAGCTATTGATACCGCAAGCACGACTATTCAAAATACAGTGGTCAACTATAATGACTATACCTACAATAGTGCAAAATGCGAACGTGATAGCGAATACGTACTCGATAGTTACATATATGACCTAACCTATGGCGGTAACTCAATGAGTTACTATGTTGCTAGCCGTTATCAAATTGGCGGTGTAGCACAGGTGTATGAGCCCCTAGTTGAGGACTTGACACAGACCTTTGCTAGAGATTTGATCAATGAATATATTTTAATTAATAAATATCATCCGTCATATCAATATACTGTTGGTCAGACAGTTAATAGTTCAGCTGGAGAAGCAGGGTCAACAGCTAAGATAACAATACTATCTAACATTATTATCAACACCATTGAAACAGGTTTAACAGCACTGCCAACAGTCGTTGCTCCTGATAGTCAACTTGGTAGCCTTTTACCTAATACAGTTACCTTGTTAGAAGCAAACAAGCGTTTCATCCAAGCAGAGGTTATTGCCTATATTGCCTACAACGTGGCAAATAATATTGTGCCATTTGTATTCTATACATACAATCAAGCAAAATGCGAGCGAGATGTTAGCTATGTATTAGACGGGTATATTAGTGATTTAAAACATGGCGGCAATAGACAAACAGTGTTTAACGCAGGCAAATATTGGGAAGGTGGAGTAGCACAAGTTGATGGTAATCGTTTACCAGAAGCATCAGCACATACATTTATACGTGATCTAATTGATAACTTTATTTTAGACAAAGTTCCGTTTACTGCATATCAAACAGCCGTAGTTCAAGTTACAACTGGCCCGACTGCAGAAGCTCCTGCAAAAACTCGTGTTAAAGAATTAACCAACACAATTTTAGATTTAATTTTGTATGGTTTAGATTATTTGCCAAGTGTTGTTTCAAATCGCGGATACATAAAAGTTCCTGGTTACTACAAATTACGAGACTTCTTACTTGTTACAAACACCACCCGAAATATTATTCTTTATAATTTCGCAGATCCTTTATCTGCAGGTGAAGTAACCTACACGGAAACTCTCGATACAGATTTCCCTGCCGCGCTGTATGGTGTTGATAAAATTACAACTATCACATTTGATACAGATACACGTGGTATGATG
>Ga0209191_1001403_pt1 | contig 15966 bp, 18 predicted proteins | sample S_130626_EF_Meta_FD_187320 | JGI IMG/M metagenome (GOLD analysis project Ga0209191, IMG submission 187320) | Freshwater microbial communities from Lake Simoncouche, Canada to study carbon cycling - S_130626_EF_MetaG (SPAdes) (version 2) | ecosystem: Environmental > Aquatic > Freshwater > Lake ...
CGCCAAAGTTCTTGAGTCATATGCGTGGCTCATCAACCCTTGTAGAGGAAGGGGGGTATATATGGGGTATTACCCATTGTGTAATTTATAAGACACCGCGTAAATATTATCATATGGTGGTGAAAACACAGTTAAGTCAAAAAAATTATCATCATAATTCTTTAAAACTTCAATACTATTACCACAGATTATTTTATTTATCTCATTCATATTTTTTGTTAATTTATTTTTTATTTCTTTGGTCACTGAAACTCATATTACAATGCCCACATAACCAAGAAATAAAACTATCACCTTCGTGATGTCTATGCCAATTACCTGACCAAGAACGATTACAATTTGGGCATTCAGACCCTTTTTTAGGTTTTGAAGGTATATCAGCAATATCTAAAACTTTTTTTCTTTGAGAATTTGATTTTGTCGAACAAGTGTTACATAACGCATTACTCCTCATTAAGTATCCTTTTTGGTCAACTCTAGATAAGTAATATGAAAAATAATTAGGGTCCAAACTATGTCTACATTCTCGACATTCCATATTTTCGGTCGGTAGTCCTTTGGTTAAAATTATTTTTACATTTTCATTTAAATCTAATGTTTTTAAAATAGTATCATTAGATTTAGCATTGGTCATTAAACCTCGCTTATGTAATTCATCTATAATTTGATTAGTTGTAAAATTATCCAAACTCATTTTTATGTTTTATTTATATTATATTACAAATATAAGTAAAAAAAAGATACCCGTCAATCAACGGGTATTCTTTTATTGAGACACATAACTAATATTTTCTTCTTTCCTAATTCTCACCACATTATCCGCCCAATTTGTTACTAATGGGTTGTGGGTAATAACAAATATCTTCTCAAAATATTCTTTAATCTTGGTAAAGAACTCCGATACCATCTCCAAGTTGTCGTTGGATATCTTTCCAAACACTTCATCAAACACCACAACGTTTGCTCTCGGTAATGAACATATCTTACTCAACACGGCTCTTAACGCTAGTGACGCAATTGTTCTTTCATATCCGGACCCGGAAGACATTGGTTTCTCAACTTGGGTATTGTTGTCAATCATAAGGAAGTCAACTTCATTCTTATCATTAATCTTAACTTCTAATCTGAAGTGACAACTATCCTCTAACAATCGTTGAAGTTCACTATTAATAAGTGGCATCATCGTTTTCATTATAAGCTTAGTTACACCATTCTTACCAAATATTTCCAAATAGATTTTGTAGATTCTTTCTCTCTCCGCTTCTTCAGCAATCTTTCTAATTGTTTCCAAGTTAGAAGTTATTTTGGTAGTAAGATTAGTAATTGTAAACTTATTGTTTGAGATACTAGTTTCAATAGTTTTCTTCTCACCCTCAAGTTCGTCAATTCTAATTCCCGCTTTAATCAACAATCCATCTGTCTTGTTGTTTTCAATAATCTTATCCTGAACCTCAGAGTATCTTTCCAATTTGGTTTTCAACGCATCAATCATCAATTGGAAACGTTCAACACTTAATTCATACTTCTCTTTGATAAGTTTGTTTTTCTCATACTCATCAAACTCTTTTTTAAGATTAACAAAACTTAACTCTTTGATGGTTAAATCCTGCATTAACCCCTCCAATTGACCTTTATGCGTGATAAAACCGGCAAGTTCCCCAATTTTTGCGTTGGTAATCGCTGCATTCATTAGTTCAATACCACAGTGTTCACATTTGATTCCACCATCAACAGAACTTTTAAGTTCTTCAATACTTTTAATCTTAGCGTTGTTCTCCGCTTGTTTGGTAATCAAGTCCTTAATCTCTTTTTTTACCTCATCGTGTTTGTCCTCGTGATAAAATTCAGATGGTTCAACAACCTTAACACCATCTCTGTCAGAAATGGATTTGGCTTTCTGTAGGTCCAACCCATTAATTTCTTCTTGGACTTTGTCCGGTGATACCAATGTTAAATCTCTATCAATGTTGTATTTGGATTTTAACAATCCATCACGATACTCTTGTCCCTTAAGGATTCTTGATTTAGCATCTTCCAACTGAACATCTAACGTAAGATTGGTTTCTGTTAGGGTATCAATCGTTTCTTGACTAGTTTGGTTGTCCGTTTTAAGTTCTTCAGAGTTATAGATGTTAGACAACATTCCTTTGGAGAAGTCACTATAAATTTCTTTGGCGGCTTCTTCTTTACGTTTAAGAAAATCTAACCCCATAAACCTTGAAAGAACTTGACCCCTCGCCGTAGGTTTAGCATCAATTAGTTCTTCCAAGTTGGTGGCAGTTGTTAGGATGGTCATTAAGAAGTCCTCTTTGGTCCCGATAGATGTTTTGATAAACGCCTCGGTCTCTCTTCGTTGTTCTCCGGTGAAGTTCTGCAAACTACCATCAGACAATCTTTTGTAGAAGTCCAACTCGGTCTTAACCGTCCATTCATTTTTCTTTGATAACTTTCTCTCAATATTTCTCAATATGATATACTCCTCACCATCAATTGTAATCTCACCTTTTACGGCAACTTTGTTTCTCTCTGTAAACCTGTTGAATATCTCCTCCGCTTTGGATGTCTTGGTTGTCTCATTAAAGAATAAGAACATCAATAAATCCACAGTCAAAACTGTCTTACCACCAAAGTTAGGTGGATTTGATTCAACAACCGTAATCCCATCACACTTCTCAAAATCTATCTTCTGATTCTCACCATAGGATAAAAAGTTTGAGAACTCAATGTTTTTGATATACCATCTTTTAAACGGAGTGGCATCGGTTTGGTCCTGTAACAGTTTGTTATCCACAATACTATTAAGTTGGTAGATATCATCGTAGTGTTCCATATTCCCTTTTGACTCCAAGAATGAACGAACTAGTTCCAATTGATAATTCTCATCCAAGATGTTAAAGGATATGTCTACGGTATGTGTGGTGTCGTCAGCAACCTTTGTCTTTGTAATAACATTAACATTGGTTGTGTTGTACTTTTTTTGAAAGTAATGACGAACACTTTTTATTTTTTCTTGTGTAAAGTTTTCAGCATAATCCTCCCATACAATCTGTAGGTAAGGATTATCAAAACTTGTGATATCTAAATCTTTTATCATTATTGTGTAATTAAATTCTAAGGGGGGATTAAATAAATCCATTATTTATTACTCTACGTCTTCCGTTAATACTTCTCCGTAATCTCTTGCCTCTTGAGCATTTAACACATCTTCCAAATACCAACCTTCATATGCTGTTAATCTCTCACAACCTCTATCCATCCAAATGAATTCATCAATCCATTCTTCCCAATTATTATCAACTAGTTTAATAAATTTCTCATCATTACCTCTATCTTTATATCGTTGAATCATCTCCTCTTTACTATCGTACTTTGGATAAACCAAATAGAAGTATAGACAGTTGTCTAATAAAGCGTCTCTCACTTCTTTATGTGAAGAAACAAAGATGTATTTATACTTACCAATATTCTCTTTGATATGGTTTATGTAATTTTGAGGAAAACTTGAATTTCTTGTTTTATTACCGTGTTCATCAACAACCCAACTAAAACCACTTGAATCGGAATCCAAAGTGGTCTCAGGGTTATTCTTATGATAGGTAGTTTTCCCCAAACCCGGGAATGCTGACACTATCTTAGTTCTCATTTGTTACCTCCGGAGTTACAACCTCAACATCTGTTACGTTAATATCATTTGCTCCACCAACAATTACATCGTCAATAATCTTAGCATTTAATTCAGTTGTCTCACCGTTCTCATCTTGGTATTGAGCCTTCAAAGTTTCCATAGTTTTTTCAAACATTTCTTGATACTCAGCTTGAGCTTTTTTCTTTAATCCTCTAATTGTGTTGTTTCTTGTTGTAACTCTTTTGTTGTGTGCTTTTGCACCACCACGTAATTTTGACTTTGGCATAATTGTATTTATTTAATTGTTATTTATTTCGTTGTTAATCTCTTCTCGTATTTCGTTTAATGTGATACCCGGTTCATTCTCAACTTGTTCTTTAACTTTTTGAGTTAACTTATCAATAATACTTTGAACCAAATTATTATCTCTATCTGAGGGAGTAAGTTTTTTATCGTCACCATCCTCATCTTTATAATAATCCAACCAATCCGGTCTCTCTTGAACTTTAATTTTATCAACTTTTTCAATTAGTTGTTGAACCTCAGTTTTAGTACCTTTTAACATTTTATTCAACTGAACTTTTTTTTCAATATTTTGAAACCTGCGATAAAAATCCCCCGTTTTTGCTCCGTGAAAATTTATATCTGTATTATTGTTCTCCAAATGTTCTAAAATATCAATAACTTCATCATTATCATCATTTAGACCCATATCGTGTATCAGTTGGAAAAAATCATCACATTTAATAATTTTTCTTGTTTCAGTTTTTTCTTTTAAAAACTTAACTACAAATTCTCCTAAACCATTACTCATATCTTAATTTTTTGGTGGTCGGTTTTCTTCAAACCATTCCACAATCGAATTTATCGCCCATACAGCTCCGGATGACAGAATTCCATCAAAGAACCAAGATACCCAACTTGAAGCCCCTAACATTTCGTGTACTGGTGAATATAAGAAAATTCCAAAGAAGAATCCAACCCATACTGACGCACACATCATACATTTAATCATATCACTCACAAAGATAAAGAATCCTCTAAAAGGAAAATGTGGTGTGTTTGATGCTTTATTAATGGAGTTTCTCGGCCCATTAAAGATACTTCCGTAAACAATTATGTTGGTCATCCCGTAAGCCATAATCATCCATAATAATAATTGTGTTATCATATTACATTGTTTCATTTATATTGGAACCTTTTAAATAGACAGCTCCCTGTTCTACTCTTATAGATTCCAATTGTTTATTTATTTTTTCAAGGTCTTCAATCCTTGTGTTCTTTAAAGATAGTTCTTTTCTAAGTTTCTGTAAAGTTTCTTGAAGAAGTAATATCTTATCATTTAATTTAGGTTCGTCCCCAATTTTATCTATATTTGGGACAGGAACTTCTTGAATAACATTTACAATCTTCTCTTTTATTATTTCAACAGGCACCTCCTTAATCACTTCTTTTTCAACATATTGGATGACTTCTACCTCTTTAATTATTTCAACGGGGACTTCAACATATTTAACAACTTCAACAGGGACTTCCACCCGGATTTCTTTGATTACTTCAATTTCCACCTGTTTTTCTTCAATCCCACCTATTTTTTCTGAATCATCACCTAACAATCCATATTTTTTAATGTTAAACCCTTCGGTATAACATTTTGTTATGAACTTATTCACATCCTCAATATTGTTTAATTTACAATATTCTTGGACTGATTTTAATTGAGTATGTGTTAATTTAATTTCCACCATTAACTAGTTTCTCAGTTCCGTTTATTATATCATCAAATGATTTCATCTTAAATGATAAGAAAGGTTTTGGATTATCCAAATCAACAAATGAATATTCATCTGATTCTAAATTGTAAATTCCAAATCCGTGTTTGGTAATACTTTCCCCATAGTTCTGTTGCAAACACGAACCTATCATCACACCTCTTTTACCATTTGGTATATTAAAAACCGCACGTTTGTGTACATCTCCACATAGAACAAGGTCTAACCCATTAAATTTTTCAACATCATAAGCGTGAGAACCAAAATCAAACCCTAAATCTGTCGTCAATCCGGCAACAGGGTCGTGAAACAATCCAATTTTAAATCCAACCGCAGTATCAATCTCCGGTGGAATGTTTCCTTGGAATTGTGAATATACACACCAAGAGACATTCTCATCTTCGTAGATACCTCTATTCTTATAATAAACAATATTTGGATTATTCAGGTTATCAACAATAGGTGTAATACTATCTAATCTATCGTTATTATTTATTAAAGCGTCGTGATTACCCGGTATAAGAATTGTTTTCGCGATTAAAGAACATTCAGTTAATATCCAAGAAGCAATTTCAATTACTTCCGGTGTTAATTGGTTCTTACTATGTAATAAATCACCCGAAAATGTGATTCTATCCGGTTTAATTTCTCTGAATTTACTTAACATATCATTCAAGATTAACCTATATAGGTCGTGGTCCTTAAACAACTTCAAGTGTAAATCACTAAAATGCACTAGTTTATTAATCATATTACTTATCAAATAATTTAAATTCTTCATTTACGTGACCACAATCGTCACATCTGTAAGTTGGGAACGGAACTATTGTGTCTTCCGAACTCCCTGTTAACAATTTGTTAACTTTTTTTATCATAACAACTTCTTTGAAGTAGATACTGTCACACTCCTCACATACTAATGTAGGTTGTTTTTTTAAATCAATCTTTGGTTGTAATAAATCGTCCATATTCTTTTTTTTTATAATTTTAGTTTATTTTTGTTTCTTTGTCAAATACTTTGACATATCCATTTCCAAGATAGTATCTTGAACTGTCTTTGGTATTCTAAATTCTTCAAATGTTCCATTATCTTTAACAAGGACAATAATACATCCATATACTTTAATGTTTTCGTATTTAGACCCTTTCAACATTTTTAATAATAGCTTACAATAAAATGGTAATTGTGTTGAATAATGTCCGAGAGCCGTGTCGTCCAACTTTTCAAAAGGATATTTCATTTTTTTGGTAAAATAACTCGCCTCAAAGTTTTTTGGTTTATTGGTTTTATAATCCGTGCATATTATCCCAATTTCAGTTTTATCTTTATTCTCAATTAACCACATTTTATCCGGAGCTCCGGTATAACCATAGTCATCATCGCCAAGAATTAACTCTGTGTCTAATAATAATGCACCACGCTCTTTCATAGTTTCTAAAAAGCTAGTTCCGGCAGACACCATAGAATCACTACGTAATATCTGTTCAAAATTACACTCAAATTCAGGTTGTCTAACTTCTTTATCCAACTCAAACATCTCTAATGATTTTTTCTCCAATAAAAAGTGAGTTCTACTTCCCACATTTATTGAGTAGTCAGCCGCGGCTTTCCATTCTGATAATAGTTGTTGTTGGACTTCGGGGTCACCATTCGCCTTCTTTAATGATATTCCTTCAGAATCAAATTCTGTGTAAAACAACTTCATAATTTTACTTACCGAAGGCCAATCACTTTTTAATTCACCTTTAGAGTTTTTCATCGTGTAGGTATGTGTATCCTCCACAAATGTTAGTTCAAGTTCTTGTCGTCTTTTATCTAAAATATCTAATATTTCAGTTGCAACATTTTTTAATTTATTCATCTATTTCATTATATAAAAGTAATCACTGATGTCACCCCTTAAATCGGCAACATCGGCATCACCCGTTAATTTTATTATTTTAACTTTACCATATAATCTCCCACCATTTAAGTTGTGGTATAATTTAACAGCGTCGTTCCAAGCGTCACTATCCAAACAAATAATTATATTACCGTTTGCCTTCTCATATAATGTATTAAGTAATAACTCCGACATATGTTTTCCCAACATAGCAATACTATTAGGTAGGAAGATAGCGTCAAACGCACCTTCACAAAGATGGATGTCGGCATTCCAATTGATTGTATTCTCAAAGAAGATTATCTCATCCTTAGCCGCCTCCGGGTTCTTGTATTTAGCACGACTATTCGGGTCCCAACTTCGAGCAATAAAATAGTTCAACTCATCCTTACTATCATAAGAAGGAATTATTATCCTACCGGAGAACGCTCCACTATCACAAAACCCAATTCCGTACTTCTCAATAATCTTATCGGTAATCCCTCTTTGTGTTAAATAATTATAAGCTTGACGACGAACCGGATAAACCAAACTACTATCCTTGAATTTGGTAAATCCTTCCGGTAGTTTTAATTTATTAACTCGTTTCTCTTTTGGTTTGTGATTCTCCGGTTGAAGTAGATTATAAACTTTTTTTTGTTTCTTATTCCCAAAATTATCTATAAGTTTCCCAAGTGGTCCTTTGGTATTGTTTTCATCACCGCAACTCCAACACTTGTACACGTGTTCAAAGTAATTCACCTCAAGGTTTCCTTTGTGTCTGTCTTCATCGCATATTGGACAATCAAAAGATATTTGACCTTTTGATTCGTAGTGAAGTTTTTCATCCCCCAAAATTTCGTGTAGTATTTCTAATAATATTTCAGCATCGTCGGACATAGATGCAAATATACGAATAAAATTATTATTATCAAAACTTTATTAGTTTTTTAATCCTCTTATATTTATGATAATAACTTTTAAACAGATGCCAACAAACATTAATATCAACAACATATCAGGAGCAACACCCTTTAATGTTTATCTATGTGATGAATTTAACATAACTTGTGTATATATTAACACAATACCGTCATCTTCATTACCATATAATTTTCAGGTTCCATCAATAATGGAAGGTCAAATTTCCTTCAATGTTAAAGTTGTCGATAATAATGGTTGCACATCAATTTCAAATATCTTAATTTAATATGCCTTGTAGTTCTACATATTGTATCAGTAATACCGGATTAGTAGGTGCCGACGATAACTACATAACGGGTGGTACCTATAATGGTGATACCTATTGGACCGGTCAAACAAGTGGTTGGACTATCTACTACTATACTGGAGTCACTAGTTATTGGTGTTTATCGGATACATTAGGAGGTACTTGTTATTTAACAGGGAAATACCCTTGTGTTAGTTCTTGTCCTGATTTGTCAAACATTTACGTATTTAGTGGGGTGTGTCTTACACCAACACCCACTCCCACACAAAATTGTGACGTGTTAGATTTTACAGCACTATTTGATTGTAATTTTATACCAACACCCACACAAACACCAAGTGCAAGTTTTACACCTACACCAACAATAACACCTTCATCAACCAATTTTTGTTCAATTATTGGTATTGACGCTAGTGGTTATACTTACACTTCAACACCGACTCCAACACCGACGGTAACACCAACTCAATATGACGAAAATACACTTAAAAGAAGACCTTTTTATTCCGAAGATATTGCTAGAAATTGTGATGGTTCAGGATTCGCAATTTTTTCAGCAATCACAGGACAAATAATTTGCCCGGGAGTTCTAAAATTTCAAGATTGTTACGATACTGACCAATATTATTATACAAATGAAGTTACCGGAGTTCCAATAGGAACTCAATTTGAGTTATATTCAATATATTCAGCATTGGTAAATAATAATGGAGTTGTTGATAAAAAATGTATCACATACCTTGGTTACGATTATGACCACGGTAACATAAACACTATTAGTATATTAAATCCAATATCATATGGTTATTCATTTTCAGGTGATTGCATATATTGTCAAGTAGATTTAACACCAACACCAACACCAACAATAACTAAAACACCAACCCACACACCAACCCGTACTGTGACACCAACGCCTACTTATACACCAACAAATACGGTAACACCTACAAGAACATCTACACCAACACCTACACCTACTTGTGTTCCACAAACAATATATAATGGTGAAAGTTTTTCTGGTTTATCTGTTATGAACGGAGCGTCTTTTAAATCGGACGGTAGTATATTATATATTACTCTTCATAATCAGTCTCCAGATGATGGAGTATGTGCTTATACATTATCAACTCCGTGGAATGTCTCAACAATTAACACTCCACCAATAGCGTGTTCAGCAGAAACTCCGTTTGTTTCAAGTGCAAATTACGGGTCATATTTTTCACCTGATGGTACTAAATTATTTTTAGCTAATGCAACAGCGGGTTGCGTTATTGGATATACATTATCAACTGCGTGGGATATATCAACGGCTAGTTATTCACAATCGGGAACTACAAGCACACCACCTTATTATGTTGAATTTAGCCCTGACGGTTATTATATGTTTGTTAGCGCATCTGGCACTATTAAAAGATATACATTAACAACTCCTTGGGTTATTAATACAGGTGTATCAGAAAGTCAATCAATATCTGTTTCGAGTACTTTCGCAATTAGATTTCAAAATAATGGACTATACTTATTTTCAACTCAAACGGCAACAGGCCAATTAAAGATTGATAAGAGAACCCTATTAATACCTTATGATTTATATTCAATTGTTTTAACTGAATCTAGTGGAGATTTATTTAGTTTTATACCAAATAGAAATTTCTATTCTCTTAATTTTAGAGATGGTTATAAAGTATTTATAGGTGTGTATAACACTACTTTCCCAAGTTACATTTACGGATTCAATCTTACTTGTGAGTGGAATATTAATGGTATAGTAGTACCATAATAATTAACATATGACATCAATAATATTAAATTCAATAACAGGTTTAACTTATCCATACGATATTTACGTATGCGATGTCTATGGAAATAATTGTGGTTATATCGCGCAAATTAATACACCGGTTCCCGCATCAGTAGAAATTGCATTACCACCCCCATTTAATATGGCACCCGCTGTTGGTATTAAAATAATAACATCAGATGGGTGTGAAAGATTTAAAGTTATTGATTGTAACACTATATTCCCATTACCAATTTGTGATAGTTCTGTTGTTCCACCAATAACAATAAATGGTATAACAATAACAGAAACACATACAGGTAGTGTTGGTACATATCTTATAGAATACACAAGTTGTGGAACCGTAACAACACCTGTCAACTCAATATGGTTAGGTCAATCCGGAGCATTTACCTACACAATGAATTTTAGTTCAACAGTTAATAATATTACTATTTTTATAACAGGAAGTGGAACACCATTAGGCGAAACCTTTGTATTCACAACTAACACAGGAACAGGTATTCCAACAATAACATCAAATGAAAATTGTTACACAACAATAGTTGGTAATCAAATAACCTCCGGAGCTGGTGCTTCAGCAACGGGTGGTGGTGGTAAGTTTTTAATCCACAATTCAGATAACTTTACATCGTTAACAATTTCAGGGAATGGTGGTGAATCTGGCTCTTTATTCTCTATATGTTCAAATTCTATAATATAAAATTATTTAATTTAAACTATCTTCTTTAGGTTTTTTACCCAAGTTTTCATATATCCTTAGAAGTTTTAAGGATTCGTAGTAATTTTTTTCTAATCTATCAAGTTCCTTTTCCGGAACACCTTTGTCACAAGCCGTTTCGTAGACATTTTTAGCTTCAGTAACAACATTCGATATTGTGTCTATAAGTTTCATACTTATAAATATCGTCCAACTCACCATTTATTAACAACAAATGTCAATTATATTTTTAATAAAATCAAAGTTTAGATTATTTATAATAAAATAAAACACATATAATGTCACAAACATATTATTTTAATCCGTGTTGTCAGGGGTTAGACCCTTTTGGTATACCCAACAATTCAAAACCATTTGTAACTTTTCCAGGTTTCACAAATACCGTTGGAACACAATATTTTGTATCTATCTCAGGTAGTAATGGAAACATTGTTTTTTCAGGATGTGTCCAATATAGTGGTGTTACATTAAATAATACAACATTACCTAATGTAGGAATATATAATGGCACAACTAGTTTTGCTTCATATGATTGTGAAACTTGTTTGGAGATTTACCCTTGTTATACACCACCAATTACACCCAACCCAACAATTATTGGATATAAAAATGAATGTGGAATAATAACTATCCTTCCAATGAAAATTGAATGTGAGGTGTCACAACCAACCACTTCAAGTTCCTTTGATGGTGAAGTTTCTGTTTCAATATCAGGCGGGACTGCCCCGTATATAACTACTTGGGTATGGGGAGACAATAATACTAGCGAATCACCGGCAATTAATGAAGTAGGTAATGGGTCGTATACCGCAACAACCGTGGATTATTGGGGAGATTTTACCGCAACCACCGTTTGTTATTTAAATGTCGCACCGGATTGTTCATTTAATGTAACTATTGTGGAACAAGATATTGAGAATTGTTTACCAACCGCTATGTCCGGATACACATTTGATTTAACATAAAAAATATATGCCAGCAACATTTTCAGCATCAACTTGTATAGATTCTACTTCCGCATCTTTAGGACCGTTTAATATCTATTTGGATAATAGTTATTCAACACCATTTTCTTCAGCAACACTTACTCAATTAACTAATTGTCCTTTTGTTATTGTAGTCCCAACAGGAACAACTACCTTATATTTTAAAGACACTATTAAAAATTTTTGTTTTACAACACCAATTCAAGATAACAACATATGTAGTAATTGTAAGTTAGGATTATCAAATTATTCCGCAACAACTACATCAAGATTATATTGTGGATTTTTAACCGGGTCTTGCCAAAATATTACGGACTATGTCATTCATTGGTATGGTCCAAACGATACAACAACATTAGCAAAAAGAACCGGATTTGGTTCCGTTTTTCAAACCGAATACGATATTTTACATCCATTTTTAGGAACGTCATCAATACCGTTACCTGAAGGTATTTACACTCCTGTCATTCAAAAAGTAATTGTAAGTGGGTTAACTTTTTCAAATACCGGTGGAACAGGTAATGTTCTATTTAGTGGTAGTTGTTTACCAACAACAAATGTACAACCATTAACTTGTTTAAATAGAACTAATACAAGAACTGAATATTGGCTTAGTGGATATAACCATAACCTCAAATTTAGTTCAACTAGTCAAGGGGCACCTCAATCGGTTTCATCAACATATGTGATATCGGCAAACACAAAGTTTATTGCTTGGAGATTTCAAGGTAAATCTATTCCGGATACATTTAAGTTATCATTTAGTGGTAGTAATTATGGAGGTAACATACTTGGATTAGATAATTTTGTAATTGGGACAAGCGGAAACACCAATTCATTTATACCATCTTTAATTTCTAAATCCGCAACAACACCAAATTATTTCACAAAAATAACTTGTTTAACAGGGTTGACAGTCAATAATGGTGATAAAATAATTATTGATGTAATTCCCGCACAATCAAATACTGATTGGGATTTATTTATGACGTGTTTAGATAGTTACAATTGTAATAGTTGTTTATACACTAACCCATATAAAATTATTGGCTCAACAATTACAGGAATCACAGGTAGTTGTCAAACATACGTAAAATTTTCAGTATCCGCTTGTTCTTTAAACACTTTGTATAATGAGGATTATTTTAAGTATTATAATGTCCCTGATTCGGGCGGGTATGTTCCATATCAAATAATTGAACGTACTTTGTCCCCAAATAATGGTAGTACGTGGTATAATATTTACTCAACAGATTCAAACAATCAATTACCATATAACAGTAATCCTCTTTTTTATTACAATAGTAAAGAGTGTACCAATACTTATATTTATACACCATTAGGTCAATCTTTATGTCAAACAGATATTAATGATACAAGATATAATAAAACACAACTAACAGATGGAACTAATAGGGGTGTTTTTGGAGTTACCGGTTCATCAACAGTAATATCAACGTATTATAATTCTTGGGTGAGTGCGATTAACTATTCAAATGGATTAGGGTATAGCACTAATAATACAAATTTAGGGTATTATAGGTTTTTTTATATGCAATTCCCATCAAACCCTCATCCACATAATTGTGGTGATGGTAGTAATAAAACTAGTCTACAAATTCACCCATCATCAACAGTATTAACAGGAACAACATCTACCGGTAATTACTTCTTTAACATTACAGCAAACACAATAACAAGTGCGTACACTATATCTAACTGTGATATTAATTGTTCAGCAAGAATTAATACTGTATTAGGGGTTAACTCCATATCAACAGGGACAACAACAGCTTATAACCAATACTTTTCCGCCAACACAAGTTTTGGGTGGTATGGTATATATTATTCTAACCCATTTGAGACGTTATGGTTTGTAACCGCATCAACAACCACTTTTTCAGCACAAACAATAGGATTAATCGCCCAAACTAATGAGTGGTCAACAAACACATATCCATACTCAGGGACATCACCTTCGATAATACCTTCATATTCAGGGACTGTATGTAACTATAAAAATCTTGGAAGAAAATTGTCAACTTATGGGTCATCATATAACGAATCATACCTTTGTTTATATACCATACTATTTCCTAATTCCGCAGACACCCGTAATTTCGAAATATGGTCAGCACCTATAGTTAATTATAGTGCCAACACAAATTTCAATAACGCAATTTTAGCATACAGATATTCAGGTGGAAATATAACATATTCATCATCAACATATATAATCGGATAATTATGAATAAATATTATACAATAACATTATCAGCTGGAACAACATCACCGGGCCCATATACAATTTACCTTAATCAGGTTAATGGACCAATTCCATTACTTTATCCTAACCCAATACCCGCAGAAAATATAGGGTTATTAGATTTTCTTGCCGGTGTAACAATACAAACTAACGGTATACCGGAATATATTGTAATATTTAACGAATACGAATATTGTCAGACATATATAACAATTCCAACACCAACAACTATTACTTATAAAGATTTTTGTTTATCGTTTGAATCAAAAGCATTACCATCGGTAATTTATAAACATTTTATTCCAAACGGATTATACGGAGGTTTTCCTTCTTGGGTAGATGATTCAAATTCAAACATAACAATTACTTGGGATTCAATCATATCTAATTGGATAATAAATAATTATCAACCAGCAGGAACCGGTAATACAATACTATCACCAAACCCAGTGGATTCAAATCCACCTCTAACTTGGGAAAGTTTTGGTGGTAGTAACACTGTGGATATAAACTCATCATCAGGTAGTTGTGACTACTATGTTTACATACGTAATTTTAAAAGAAGTGTTAATCAACCTACTTGTTTATGTGATGGTAGCATTATCTTTAATGTTACAGATTATTTAGATAACCCCCCATTCTCATATTCAATTGATAATGGAGTAACATATAGTAGTTCATCAATTTTTACCGAACTTTGTAGTGGTATCTATACTTTAGCAGTACTTGATTCATTAGGTAATGTTTACACAAGTTCAGAAACTATTGAAAGTTCTCTACCATCTACAACATATACTATATCATTAAGTACAAGTAATACAATACCAGTAAATAATGACATATCAGTGGTAAATGATTATGAAACGACTGTAGTTATTACACCACCATTACCTGATGGAGCAACAATAACGTTTGATTTAATTCATACTAATAGTTTTTATTCATCACCAACAAGTGGAACATCAATTTTAACAACAGGAACAATAGTATATAAAAACTTAAGTGCAACCACTATTAATAGTACAGTAACAGGTAATACCACATCGGTTAATACCGCCGCGGGATGTCAAACTGATTACGTTTATCAATCAAATATTAGTGATTCTTGGAATTCTCTAACATTGTCAAATAGTGATACGATAACAATAAGCACAACCTCAAGAGTTGATAAAACAACTACAGGTAAATGTGTTGTAGGATACAGTAATGACACTTACTCAATTGGTAACGCAATTATTAGTGGATGTGATTGTTGTTCAATAAAAATTAACTAATAATAAAATATAGAATATTTATCAGTATGGCATATATACTTAAAAATACATCAGCATTAATAAATACGAGATTAACCGATACGGCTAGATTGAAACTATCTCAAGGTAATTTCAATATTTCGTATTTCCAAGTAGGTGATAGTGAAGTTTCTTACAACACATTAACCGGAACATCATACAATCTGGCAAGTAATAATATATTAGAGCCTAATTTTAACTCTCAAAATTCAGCACCGGGACAAAGAAATAAACAAAATATTAAATACCCAATTTACGTTGATTTAAATGACAACAATACGTTTGGTATACCATTTTCAGACCCAGCAGTTTCTCCAATATATAATAGAGCAACTATGAGAGGATTTTTTAGTGGAGACACATCATTATCACCATCTACTTGGAGTGCATTTACTAATAGTGATTAT
>Ga0209191_1001404_pt1 | contig 15962 bp, 15 predicted proteins | sample S_130626_EF_Meta_FD_187320 | JGI IMG/M metagenome (GOLD analysis project Ga0209191, IMG submission 187320) | Freshwater microbial communities from Lake Simoncouche, Canada to study carbon cycling - S_130626_EF_MetaG (SPAdes) (version 2) | ecosystem: Environmental > Aquatic > Freshwater > Lake ...
TAAAACGCTTATCTCGTTAAAAAATCCCTGTTTTAGGTTTTTCTTACCTGTTCGCGCTGGGCTTTTACCGCGATGGATTCGCGAGCCGCGCTGAACTATGTGCCCTAAGTATGGCAGAAAGGGGCCTAATTGCCTACTTCAGCCTCTGGAGCGAGCGTGAACGTTCTGCAGAAGGCCAAATCCGATCAAAGTGGCAAACATCGATGATCCACCGTATGAGATGAATGGCAGTGGCACACCCGTCATTGGCATGAGTCCTAAGGTCATTCCAATGTTTTCAAAAATCTGAAATGCAAACCAGGCTATAACACCAGTTGTTACTAATCGCCCAAAGGGGTCGTTGGTTCTTCGAGCAATAGCAAAAGCGCGCATGAGCATAATTAAATAGAGAATCACAATTAACCCACTACCAACGAATCCTAACTCTTCGCCAGCAACGGTGAAAATAAAGTCGGTCTGTTGTTCTGGCACAAAGCGACCATTGGTTTGTGGGCCATTAAATAACCCAGTTCCAATAAGTCCCCCAGATCCGACGGTAATACGGGCTTGGCGAAGTTGATATCCAGTGCCTTGTGTGTCAACTGTTGGGTCAACGAAAGTTTGCAGACGCTTAATTTGGTAGTCACTAATGACCCCTGTGTTGGTTGCAACAACTGCTCCTAAAGCTGCAACAAGTAATAGTCCTACAACCCACTTAGTTGGTGAACCAGAAACTGCAATAATTGTTACTACTGATGCAGAGATGATAAAGACAGTTCCCATGTCAGGCTGGAGCAAGATAAATATGACAGGAATTGCGGCAACAGCTAAAGCTTGTAGAACATCTCTAGCGGTTGGTTCATCACTATCGTGAGTTCGTTCGGATAAAATCATGGACATACCAATAATGATGGAGATCTTTGCTAGCTCTGCTGGTTGAATCTGAAAACCACCAGGAAGTCCGATCCAGGCTTTAGCACCGTTGACTTCACTACCTAAACCTGGAATCAAAACAATGATTAATCCAATGACTCCTAAGCCCCACACAATCGGTGTGTAGGCACGCAGTAGACGGTAGTCAATGACCGTTGTGCCATAGGCTAAAAGCGCACCGATAGCGATGTTAATGACGTGGCGCTTTAAGTAATACTGCGGATCTAAACCATTGCGTGCATACCAATCACGGGTTGCTGCATAAACCAGCAAGGTTCCTATGAGCAAGAGCAGCGCGACAGCTGCAGTTAACACAGGATCAAAGCCGTGAAATATTGAGCTTCGTTGGCGGCGATAAAGGCGTTGACGCGCAGCTATTTGGCTCATGGCGTCTCCTTAGGCTTTGTAGCGGGTGAAATCTTTGGCAACGTTGTTGGAGGCTTTCCATTTGGATAGATCGCAGCTCCTGGAACAACTTTATTGCCTTTAACGCCAAAAATTGCTTCATAGATGTGTCTGACACCAACACCAGATGTTGATGCACCGAACCCACCCTGGCCAACCATCATGACAACTGCAAAGCGAGGATTCTTACTTGGCGCAAAGGATGCAAACCAGGATGTGTCATCTTTTTGAGTTCCGTTTGGGTTTCGACCAAAGACTTGGCCAGTTCCAGTTTTTCCACTTACTTCTATTGGAAAACCAGCAAATACTCCAGCACCTGTTCCGCTCACAACTACTTCACGCAAGGCACCTTGCAAGAACTTAATTGTCGATGGTGCAGTGTTAAGGGTTCCTAACTTATTTGGCTCTATGGTCTTAATGACAGTTCCATCTGTCTTAACAATTGCCTTGGCAATAGTTGCTTGCCAAATAGTTCCACCATTGCCAATTGCTGCATACATCTGAGTTAACTTAAGTGGCGTTACGACTGTGTCACCTTGGCCGATAGAGAAGTTCACAGCATCTCCAGCTCGGACTTTGTCACCGTCTACGCAGTTTTCAGCAGCAAGTTGAATGAGAAATGGAGTCTGTTGGGCTTTAGTGGCACGAGTTTTGTAGTTGCAATAGAAATCTTTGTTCTGCTCAAACCATCTCTTCTTATAATCACGATCTGCCAAACGTGAGGTTGATTCAGAAGGCAGGTCAATTCCCACTTTTTGAGCGATGTGGAAGGTTTGTGCCGCTTTAAAGAAATAGTCGTTGGGGTTGGATTTCGGCCTCAAACCTCCATCGCGAAGCCATTCGTCAAAGGCGATTTGATACCAAAGCGTGTCACACGAGACTGCAATGGCCTTCTTTAAATTCATTCGCCCCTGATTTTTACTATCGTAGTTTTGAAATGCGCGAGTACCTACTTGCACTTCAGAAGGACAGCTATAGGAGGCCTCAAGGTCATATCCAGCAGCTGCTGCAGCAACAACTGAAACAGACTTAAAAGTTGATGCCGGTGCAAATAGGCCCTGAAGTGCTCGATTGAGTGCGGGTACAGATTTTTTCTCACTAAATAGATCGGAAGCTTGTTGAACCGTTAAACCTTTTTCAAAAGCATTAGGGTCATAGGTTGGATATGAAGCAAGAGCCAAAATGCGCCCTGTTTTGATATCCATTACAACTGCAGCACCTGAGTCTGAGGTGTAACCATTTGCTCGTCCGCGCCTAACGGCATCAGCTAAAGCCTGTTCCGCTGCGGCTTGTAATCTGATGTCTAAACTTGTTACCAAGTGATCACCGGCAATTGGTTTTGTGTTTTGGGATTCTCGTGTGATGGCTTCTTTTCGATCAACGATAAGAGTTCTGATGCCTGGAATACCACGAAGATAAGAATCGTATTGGATTTCAAGTCCAGCTTTACCAATTGATTCACTTCTGAAATATTGCTTGCCTGTATCTTTCGTTAAATCATCTTCAGTTAGTGGCCCTACATATCCCAACACATGGGCTGCATTCACTCCCACGATGGCTGGATAACTACGGATTGAAATTGGTTGTGCATCTACTCCAGGGAATTGATCTGGGCGTTCAACAATTTGCAACGCAATATCAGGATCTGCTTCCTTTGTAATTGGAATGGGTTGATATCTAGACCCAGTCCAGCAGCCAGCACGTTGACCAACAGGAAGTTCTCCACACAAACGAGTATTTGTATACACATCCATGTAATTGAGTTTGAGTAGCTTTGCAAGGCGCTGCATTACAGCCACACCTTTATCAGGCTGCTTATCAATTTCAATGCGATCAATAGTTATGGCTAAGCCCACCTTGTTAAGAGCCAGTGGGACGCCAGAAGAGTCAACAATGAGGCCGCGATTAGCCGGTGCTACTACATCTCGACTTTGAATACTGAGTGCTGCATCACGATATTTAGGTCCCGCAGCGATTTGTAAATAGAACAAGCGACCTAGAAGTGACACTAGGAGTGAAACAATGAGAATTTGGGCGACAAGCAAACTCAATCGTGAGCGCTGGTTCATAACACTGATCGCGTTTCAAAGACAAAGTTGTGCATAAATGAAAATGCAGGCAGCACGATAGGGGTAAGCGCTAATGTCCATAGTGAGTTACCAAGCAGAGTGAGAAGGATTTGTCCGAAACTACCTGTCGTGACTCCTAGCAATGCACTGCTTGCGAGAAAAAGCAGGCCAGTTATGAGATTGGCAATAACAACAAAAAACACGACACCAACTGGATTTCCATTGATATTGCCATCACCGTAGCTCAAGTATGAGACTCCATAACAGACAATGATCATGATTAATGTCCACTGGCCGACGGGGCCACCTGCACTCTGAGACATATCCATTAATATTCCTGCGCCAAAACCAGTTAATGATGCAATTTCTGGTGTGCTAATTTCCGCCCAAACAAGTGCAAAGATCACAAAGAGTGAGAATCCTCCGCCTGGCAGTTTAAATTGATTAACTACCGCTTCTTGGAAAAGGAAGATAAAAAGAAATATTGGTGCAGAAAGTGAAATCTGACGGGTCAACATCGGCAGCTACTTTGTTGGAGACGGTGATGGTGTTACATAAACCGTTACCGTTGGAATGGGAGTTGGGACTGGCTTAGGTGGAACAAGTGCATCACCTGGATTAGAAGATGAAGCTGCAACTACAACTGCCAGAACACCAAGTCCACCAAAATTTGTGTAGTAACGAACTGTGCTACTTTGAGCGATTTCTCCAGCAGAGTTATCAACTGCAGTTACATACCCAACGGGAACTCCTGGAACAAAGGGACGATTTGCAACACTTCCGCGTGCTAGTAATACATCGCCTACTTTTACAGTAGTTAAATTATCAAGTAATTGCAGTGAACCTGAGCGTGAGCCCCGACCCGATAAAATACCTATTTGCTGGGTTCCCGCAATTCGAACACCGATCTTAAAGGCTGGATCTGTTGCAAGCATTACTAAGGCACTTGTTGGATAAACCTCTTTCACAACTCCGGCGATTCCAGTTTGTGAAAGCACGGTCATGTTCTTCTTGATGCCAGCATTTGAGCCACTATCAATGGTTACAGTTTGGGAAAATGATTGACTAGAGCCTTGGCTGATGACACGGGTGTTGACTATTTTATAGCCAGCAGTTCCTGCTAAATCTAAAATTGATTCGAGTTGCTTGAGCTGTGCATCAGCGTTCTTACGGTTGAGTAAGTCTGCTTTTAGTTTTGCATTATCAGCACGTAGCTTTTCAATTTGATTACGAGTGCGACCTAAGTGCGTAACATCGCTAACGAAACTCTTGACCGGTGAAAGCAGAAAATTTCCAGCCTTTTGGAAAGGTGAGAGAACTGTTTGAGTGCCTTGGCGAGCACCATCTAGAACTGCAACACCACGTAAATCTAGGGTGATTAGAAAAAGGGCAGTAACGATTAAAATGATTAAGAGAAGACGGGTACGACCCTCTCCGCCGTAACGCATCTTCTAATAAACCTATCGACGAGGTTCGGAGATTAAGACCTTCTCTAAAGCCTCAAACTCTTCGATACATTTTCCGGAGCCTTCAACTACTGCATCCAATGGACGCTCAGCAATATGAATTGGCATTCCAGTTTCTTTACGAAGACGCTCATCAAGACCCTTGAGCAAAGCACCGCCACCAGTTAGAACAATTCCACGATCCATCAAATCTGATGCAAGCTCGGGAGGAGTCTTATCAAGTGTGCTCTTAACGGCGTTAACAATTGCATTAACTGGCTCTTCCAATGCTTTGCGAATCTCTGCTGCAGAGACAACGATTGTCTTAGGCAAACCTGTTGCTAAGTCACGTCCACGAATTTCAGCATCGTTTTCACCAGCTAATGGATAAGCAGAACCGATAGCCATCTTGATTTCCTCGGCTGTTCGCTCTCCCAAAAGTAGTGAGAATTCGCGCTTAACCCAGTTAATAATCGATTGATCGAGCTCATCTCCACCGACTCGAATTGAAAGAGAACAAACAATTCCACCCAGAGAGATAACTGCAACTTCGGTTGTACCTCCACCAATATCTACGACCATGTTTCCTGTTGGCTCGTGAATTGGAAGACCGGCACCAATAGCTGCTGCCATTGGCTCTTCAATGATGTAAACCTTACGGGCACCGGCAGCATATGCAGCATCTTTTACTGCGCGCTGTTCAACACCAGTGATACCTGATGGAACACACACAACGATTCTTGGCTTAGCCAAGTAACGACGACGGTGCACCTTTTGAATAAAGTAACGCAGCATGCGCTCAGTTGTCTCAAAGTCTGCGATCACACCATCTTTTAGTGGGCGAATAGCAACGATATTGCCTGGAGTACGGCCAATCATCTTCTTGGCTTCAAGGCCTACGGCTAAAATTCCACCGCTATCTTGATTGACGGCAACAACAGATGGCTCATTCAAAACAATGCCACGTCCACGCACGTAAACAAGCGTATTTGCAGTTCCAAGATCAACGGCCATATCACGACCGATGAAGGACATTCTGTTTTGTGAACTCATACTTTTGTACTCCTTGATTATTTAGGGAAGAAAATTTGTATCTCGCGCGCAGCCGATTCAGGTGAATCTGAGCCATGCACAATATTCTGAACTACTTTGGTGCCTTGATCGCGAGCTAAGTCACCACGGATTGTTCCGGGTGCTGCAACTGTTGGATCAGTAACTCCAGCTAGGGAACGAAATCCTTCGATAACACGATTACCTGAAGCCACCATTGCAACGATTGGTCCTGACATCATGAACTCAACAAGTGGTTCATAGAATGGCTTACCAATATGTTCTGCGTAGTGTTGTTCAAGCAATGCGCGATCAGCGTTAAGTAAACGTAACGCTTCGATGGAATATCCCTTTGTTTCAACACGAGAAATAACTTCGCCCACTAATCCACGACGGACTCCGTCTGGCTTAACCAGGATCAAGGTTTTCTCAGTGCTCACCTGCCTAGTCTATTAGGCCTTTTCCCCTGCTTGCGCCATAAGAGCCGCACGCGCAGCTTCTCCCTTGCGGCCCACAATGATGGCTGCGGCCCATAGTCCTATGAAAATCACCCCAATGAGAAAAAAGGATGGGACGAAAAAGCCGAAACTGAACATGAAAATCTGTAGGACTGAGCCGATATATAAACCTGAACGTCGCTTGAGAATGCCGGCGCTAAGAAAGAGAAGAAGTGAAACGAGGCTGCCATAGATAATGGCAGCCGTAGGTTGGTCTTTAGTTGCAAGCAAAATAGCAAAACCTAAACTCAGGCTCTCCATCACAAGAACAGTTGCTCCTAAAACTTTCATTGTACAAACTTCTTTCTCAAGTAGGTTCGTGCTTCACCAACTGTAACAACTGAACCAGTAACAATAATTCCAACTGTGTCTTCACTTAAAGGTCTGGTTGCATCACCCACAGCGCGATCAAGAGCAGTGCCTAGATCTTTGACTTCAAAAACTCGATCATTACCAAAAACAGAAGTTGCTAGCTTTTCTAAATCCGATGATGACATTGCGCGAGAAGAAGAACTTTGTGTAACGATGACATGATCAACAATTGGCTCTAGCTCTTGCAAAATCCCTAGGGCATCTTTATCGCCAAAAACACCTACAACTGCCACAATCTCATCAAAGTTAAACTCATTTCTAAGTGTCTGGGCAAGTGCTTTAGCACCATGCGGATTATGTGCAGCATCTAAAATCACTGTTGGATCACGGTGCACAACCTCACAACGACCAGGTGAAGTCACTGCAGCAAAGCCAGCCCGTACCGCTTCAATATCTAATGGTTGATCACCAAAGAAGGCTTCAACTGCCACAAGTGCACTTGCAGCATTAGCAGCTTGGTGCTTGCCATGTAAGGGTAAGAAGATTTCATCGTATGTATCGTGTAAACCTTGAATGGTTAAAAGCTGTCCCCCGACTGCAATGGCTTTAGAAGCTACTGAGTACTCAACACCTTCGCGCACAACATCTGCGCCAACTTCTGCAGCTTTGCGAATCAACTCTTTGGCTGCCTCTGGCTCTTGTTGAGCCAAGACTATAAAGCCGCCTTTTTTAATGATTCCAGCCTTTGTTGCAGCTATTTCATGGAGCGTATTTCCCAGATATTCCATGTGATCAAAGCCAATAGGCATGATTACTGAGACATCGGCGTCAACAACATTGGTTGCATCCCACTGTCCGCCCATACCAACTTCAATCACTCCAACATCTACCGGGTGCTCAGCAAAGGCCACGAAGCCAAGTGCTGTGATTGCTTCAAAGAAAGAGATTGGATGTTCAAACTTTTCATCCATTAAATCTAAATAGGCAGCAATATCGTTATATGCAAATATTAAATCTTTAGGATCAATAGGTTCACCGTTAATTGCAATGCGTTCACGATAGGTTTCAAGATGTGGGCTGGTAAATCGCCCGGTGCGCAAACCATGAGCAAACAACAAAGAATCAATCATTCTTGTCGTCGAGGTCTTCCCATTTGTTCCACCAACATGAATTGTTGGATAAGTAAGTTGTGGTGAACCCAAAATATCAACAAGGGCGGCAATACGCTCTGTTGTTGGATCAATTCTAACTTCTGGCCAACGCGCTAGTAGTGCCTGCTCAATAGCATCAACTCGCTCTTGATCATCAGGTGAAATAATCATGCTTGAGGTAGCGCGCCAAGCTGGGCAGTTATGCGTTCAATGTCTGTGCTTGTTTTAGCTAGACGCTCACGGATTTCAACAACAACACTCTCTGGTGCTTTTGCCATGAAACCATCATTATTCAACTTCACTTCTGCGGTCTGCTTGTCTTTAATTGCTGCAGCTAAGTCTTTTTCTAGTCGAGCACGCTCTGCAACAACATCGATTGATCCAGTTAAGTCGAACTCCACTTTTACTGAACCGATTTCAACTTTTGCACTTGGCGTAATATCGCCTAGCTCAAGACGTAAAACAAATGCCATTGCACTTGCATAATCGCTAATGGCACCCTTTGCCACAAATCTGGCAGGAATCTTAAGAGAAGTCTTAATTCCTTGGTCATTTCTAAATCTTCGAACATCAGTAATAATCTCTTGCATCTCAGTAACTAGCTTCTCTGATGCTTTATCTACGTGCCTACCATCTGCCACAGGCCACTTAGCTATAACAAGTGATTCTGCCCCAGTTAATGTAGTCCAGAGCTGTTCTGTGATAAATGGCATCACTGGGTGCAAAAGACGTAGGAGTTGATCAAGAACGTGACCAAGGACGCGCTTAGTATGTGCTGAATCATCTGCTGCAAATGTTTCCTTAGAGAGCTCCAAGTACCAGTCACAGAGATCATCCCAAGCAAAGTGATACAAAATCTCACAAGCACGAGCAAACTCATACTTTTCAAGTAGTGAATCAACTTCAGAGATTGTTTCTGACAAACGGCTAAGAATCCACTTATCAATAGCATTAAGGGAATCAAGGGCTGGAAGATCTCCCTCAACGCTTGCCCCATTCATCATTGCAAAGCGGGTTGCATTCCAGAGTTTGGTAGCAAAGTTTCGTGAACCACCGATCCAATCTTCAGCAAGTGCTTGATCTGTGCCTGGATTAGCACCACGCGCCAGCGTGAAGCGCAAAGCATCTGCGCCGTACTTGTCCATAAACTCAATGGGATCAATAACATTTCCGCGACTCTTAGACATCTTTTTACCGAATTGATCGCGCACCAAACCATGCAACATGATTGTCTTAAACGGTGGAACACCATCCATTGCAAAAGTGCTCATCATCATCATGCGCACAACCCAGAAGAACAAGATGTCATAGCCAGTTACTAGAACTGAAGTGGGATAGAACTTAGCTAAATCTGCAGTTTTTTCTGGCCAACCAAATGTAGAAAATGCCCATTGGCCAGATGAGAACCATGTATCTAAAACATCTGGGTCTTGTGTGTAGCCGGCCGGTGCTGATTCACCTGGACCAACAACTACAACTTCATCATTTGGTCCATACCAAACTGGAATACGGTGACCCCACCACAACTGGCGAGAAATACACCAGTCATGCATGTTATCTACCCAATCAAAATAACGAGGCTCTAACTCTTTAGGTTCAATTGTTACCGAACCATTGCGCACGGCATCAGCTGAAGCTTTAGCAAGTGGAGCAACCTTTACAAACCACTGCTTTGATAAACGTGGTTCAACTGTTGTGTCACAGCGTGAACAGTGACCGACTGCGTGAATGTATGGACGCTTTTCAGCAACGATACGACCGAGTGAGCGTAGTTTTTCAACTACTGCTACGCGCGCTTCAAAGCGATCCATACCATCAAACTCAGTTCCAGTGCCATCCATAACACCGTGCTCATTCATAATGACAACGAATGGAACGTTGTGGCGTACTGCCATTTCAAAGTCATTGGGATCATGGGCTGCAGTTACCTTTACCGCACCTGTTCCAAAGTCAGGGTCTACTAACTCATCAGCAATGATTGGAATCATGCGATTAACAAGTGGCAAAAGTACTGATGTGCCAACCATGTGTTTATAGCGTGGGTCATCAGGGTGAACAGCAACTGCGCCATCGCCCATCATTGTCTCTGGCCTTGTAGTTGCAACTGTAATACTTTGTTCGCCTTCACCATAGCGAACTGAAACAAACTCACCAGAATCATCTTGGTGCTCAACTTCAATGTCAGAGAGAGCAGTTAAACAACGAGTACACCAGTTAATAATTCGCTCGGCGCGATAAATCAGACCGGCATCATGCATCTTCTTAAACAAAGTAACTACAGAGTTAGACATCGCTTCATCCATCGTGAAGCGCTCACGTGACCAATCAACTGAAGAACCAAGTCGCTTCATCTGTTCAAGAATTGCTCCGCCAGATTCAGCTTTCCATTCCCAAACTTTCTTAACAAATTCTTCACGTCCTAAATCATGACGAGACTTACCATCTGTTGCTAACTGCTTTTCAACAACATTTTGTGTTGCGATGCCTGCATGGTCCATTCCAGGAAGCCACAAAACTTCAAAACCCTTCATTCGCTTCATGCGAGATAAACAATCTTGAAGAGTTTGATCAAGTGCATGACCAATATGTAATACACCGGTCACATTTGGTGGTGGTAGAACAATTGAAAAGGCAGGTTTGCTAGATGCAGCATCTGCGGTGAAGTAGCCAGCACTGACCCACTTTTGATACAGGGTTGCTTCGATATCAGCTGGTGAAAAACTGGAAGCTAGGTCGCCGGACATGAGGAGCAGTCTAGATTATGCGCTCTTCTCCTCTTGACCCTTTGCTGCGCGTGAGCGCTTTGGAATATCACCAGTTCGTTTAATAAATTCAGGTTGCGCCCCATTTTCGATGCAATCTTTGTTCACAATGACTTTTGCTACATCGCCACGGCTAGGCACGTCATACATCACACTCAAAAGCGTTGATTCCATGATCGCGCGAAGGCCACGGGCACCAGTTCCTCGATCCAAGGCAAGATCTGCAATGGCATCGAGTGCTGGAGCATCAAACTCTAATTCAACGTTATCTAGATCAAAGAGGCGTTGATACTGCTTCACGAGCGCGTTCTTTGGCTCAGTCAAAATCTGCATTAATGCTTCTTTGTCCAAGTTTTCAACACTTGTTAAAACCGGCAAGCGGCCAATGAACTCAGGAATCATTCCAAACTTCAATAGATCCTCTGGCATTACATCAGCAAAGATATCTTTGCGGTTCTTATCGGCTGCATCTTGCAGAGTTGCATTAAAGCCAACACCTGATTTGCCAACGCGGCTTTCGATAATCTTTTCAAGGCCAGAGAATGCACCACCAACAATAAAGAGAACATTTGTTGTGTCAATCTGAATGAACTCTTGGTGTGGGTGCTTGCGACCACCTTGTGGTGGAACAGATGCAACAGTTCCTTCAAGAATTTTCAACAACGCTTGCTGAACTCCTTCGCCAGACACATCTCGAGTAATTGATGGGTTCTCAGATTTACGAGCAACCTTATCGATTTCATCGATATAGATAATTCCTGTTTCTGCCTTTTTAACATCGTAATCGGCAGCTTGTAGAAGCTTAAGCAAAATGTTTTCAACATCTTCACCAACATAACCAGCCTCAGTTAATGCAGTTGCATCTGCTATAGCAAAAGGAACGTTGAGCATGCGAGCAAGAGTTTGAGCCATCAGAGTCTTACCGCACCCTGTTGGGCCAAGTAACAAAATGTTTGATTTAGCTAATTCGATTTGATCTTCACGGTTGCCACTTTGAACACGCTTGTAGTGGTTATAAACGGCAACAGAGAGAGACTTCTTTGCGCGGTTTTGTCCGATGACATATTGATCTAAGAATTCAAAGATTTCTTGTGGCTTAGGAAGCTCTGCAAGACCGAGGGAAGATGCTTCCGAGAGCTCTTCAACAATGATCTCATTACACAGTTCAATACATTCATCGCAGATATAGACGCCAGGTCCGGCAATGAGTTTTTTTACTTGCTTCTGAGTTTTTCCACAGAAGGAACACTTGAGCAAGTCACTTGTTTCACCGATTCTGGTCATGGGTAAATTTTAGATTCTTTAGCGATTTTATGTGTGGCTTTTTACGCTTATCTCTGTTCGCCGTGAGAATAATTAGCAGGCATCTTCATGTCTTTTACCCCAGGAACTCGAAGAATCGCAAAGCTCACCAGCACATGAAAGATTGATGCTCCAACGAGTAGTTCTTTTTCGCCAAAAAATGCAACAGCAGGACCAATTAATGCCATTCCAATTGGCATCAATCCAGCTGAACCCATGTGATCAATTGAGAATACGCGACCTTGTAGATGTGATGGCACTTCTCGCTGCACAGCAGATGACCACCATGCCTCCCACGGTCCAACTGAAAATCCAGCAAATAAATATGCGATAACAATGAAAGTTCCTGAAACTGGAAATGCCAATGCCAACGGAGCGATGATAATAAACATCCAGACAAAGATTGAAACATAGCCTTCATGTTTAACTTTTATCTTCACACATAGCAAAGCTGAAATGATGCTTCCGATTGAAAAGGCAGATGCTGCCAATGCAAACGGTGTGTTTGAATCAAATTCGCGGCGGCTAATTACCGGCAACAATACAGTTTCTGCTGCAAGCACAACCATAAGCTGAACTGAGACCATAAGAATAAAAGCGCCAATCCAAGGAATATCTCGCACAGCACGCAAGCCCTCTCGAAGTTCAACAAAGAAAGGCTCTTGCGCACGCTTATCGCTGTTGATGTCTTCTTCAATCTTAAAGAGGAAGTAAGTACCGACTGCAAAAGCTATTGCAGTAATAAGGAAAGTAAATCTTCCACCAATCAAAAACACTGATACGCCGCCAATACCCGGACCCACGATAGTTGCACCCTTTGTCATGATGTTTCGTGCAACATTTGCTGCAGGTAGTTTTTCATCTGGCACAAGACTTGGAATGATTGCTCCGGCTGCTGCTGCGCCAAATGCATCGCCAACACCCACTAAGAAAACTGCAAGCCCTAAGAAGACATGTGGCATTGATGGTGCTGATACAAAAACCATAGAGACTACAACTGCGGCTCTGAAAAGATCTGCCCCGATCATTACATTTCTGCGAGGCAACCTATCTGCCCACACACCAGCAAATGGTGCAAATACAACACCAGATAAGACACGTGCTCCAAGGATTAAACCGAGAGAAGTTGCCGTGCCTCCAGCATCTAGAACAGTGACGGCTAATGCAATAGGAAATGCCGAAGCACCTAAAACAAAGATTGCATTTGAAAACCAAAAGAGACGGTATCCCTTGTAAGAGAAAAGGGAGCCCGCCTCAAATAGTTTCATAGAAAGATTACTTAGTTGGCTTGGCCTTACGTGATGCCAATACCTGATCGATGATTCCGTACTCAACAGCTTCTGCTGCTGTAAGAATCTTGTCACGCTCAATGTCTTTGCGAATCTCTTCAGAAGACTTCACAACGTGGCGTGATAAAAGATCTTCTTGCAGACGAGTAATTCGATCGATTTCGCGAGCTTGAATTTCGATATCAGATGCCTGTCCGCCACCTTCTGATGAAGGTTGATGAATCAAGATGCGAGAGTGCTCAAGTGCATAACGTTTGCCCTTTGCACCTCCTGCAAGGATTACTGCGGCAGCAGATGCTGCTTGACCCAAGCAAATAGTGCTGATGTCTGGGCGAACAAACTGCATGGTGTCATAAATCGCTGTCAGAGCTGTGAAAGATCCACCAGGTGAGTTGATGTAGATCATGATGTCGCGATCTGGATCCATAGATTCCAAAGTCAACAGCTGAGCCATAACATCGTTTGCAACTGTGTCATCAATGGGTTGGCCCATAAAAATGATGCGCTCTTCAAATAGCTTTGTGTATGGATCTTGACGCTTGTATCCATACGCAGTTTTTTCTTCAACAGTAGGAAGAACGTAGCGTGAATTAATCTCTTGAATAGTCATTACGCTTTTCCTCCAGTGATTTGTCCCAAAGAAGTAACTACATGATCCACAAAGCCGTAATCCTTGGCATCCTTGGCATTGAACCAGTTATCGCGATCTGAGTCTGCAAGAATCTTTTCTAGGCTTTGGCCAGTGTGCAAAGCATTTAGCTCTGAAAGAGTTTGCTTTGTAATCGCCATCTGTTCTGCCTGAATACGAATATCAATGGCTGTTCCACCAATTCCACCAAGTGGCTGGTGCATCAAAATACGAGAGCTATTAGTTGCATAGCGCTTGCCCTTGGTTCCAGATGTGAGAAGGAATTGACCCATTGATGCAGCCATTCCAAAGGTAACTGTGGCAACATCATTTGGAATTAACTCCATCGTGTCGAAGATAGCCATACCCGCAGTTACAGATCCACCCGGTGAGTTGATGTATAAGAAAATATCTTTCTTTGCATCCAAAGACGATAGAAGAAGTAACTGAGCACAAACCATGTTGGCCATGTCATCGCGGACTTCACCTGACAAGAAAACAATGCGCTCTTCAAGCAAGCGGTTGTAAATCTGGTCCTTCATTTTGCTGTCTAAATCCACGTGGGTATTCCTCCTAGTTGCAATGTATTACCTGTAGTGACCTTAACAATGTTGTGGACTAAATGCTTCCCAATATTGTCAAAAAGGAGCGTGAACTGGGCGATGTTCGCTCAGGGCTAAAGAGTTTTAAGCCTCTTCGACTAAATCAGCAGGTGTTGGCTGTGGCCGCAACGCTTCAAGATCAATAACAGCACCTGATGCATCTTTAACCGTGATGCGACCAAGGACTGATGCCAACGCCTTTGCGCGTGTTACTTCGGCAACTAGCTGTGAAATTTGGCCAGCTTTTTGTAGTTCTTCAGCAAATTGCTGAGGAGCCATTCCATAGCGCTGTGAAGTGCGAACTAAGTACTCAGTTAGCTCAATTTCAGTGACCTGAACTTCTTCAGTTTGAACGATTGCATCGAGTAGGAAATCTGATTTAAGGGATGCACGGACTTCACCATCTACTTCAGCGCGATGAACTGCATCTTCCAAACGGCCTTCACCTTCAAGGTGATCATTTACTTCCAGTTCAACCAAAGCATCTGGAACTGGAATATCTAGTTCTGCCAAGAGTTTTTCAACAAGGCGATCGCGTGCCTGTGTTCCTTGCTCCATCTTCTTCACGCGACCTAAGCGCTCGCGGAAATCTTCACGAAGCTCGGCCAAAGTATCAAACTCTGAAGCCAACTTTGCAAAAGCATCATCAACGGCAGGAAGTTCGCGCTCTTTCACAGCTTTAACTGTGGCCTCAACTTCACCCTTTTCACCCTCTTGCTGTCCAACAAGCTCAGTTTCAAAGCGCTTGGTGTCGCCAACATTCATACCAATCAAAATCTCATCAAGACCAGCAATCATCTTGTCTGAACCAACTTCATATGAAAGATCATTTGCTTGTCCGCCTTCAACGGTTTCACCGTTAATAAAGGCATTCATATCTAGAGTTGCAAAGTCACCGTTAGCAACTGCGCGCTCCACTGTTGTGAGAGTCCCAAAGCGTGTGCGCAAAGATTCAATCTGCTCATCTATATCTGAATCAGAGACAGTCACATCATCAACTTCAACTGTTATCTTTGAGAAATCAGGCAAAGTTACTTCTGGACGAATATCTACTTCAACAGTAAAGACAAGCTTCTCGTTATCAACGAACTCTTTAACATCAACAACGGGACGTCCAATAACTGCCACAGTGTGCTCACGAGCTGCCTGACCATAGAAATCTGGAAGAGCTGCGTTGATTGCCTCATCTAGAACAGTTTCGCGGCCGACGCGCTGATCAATCATTGACGCAGGAACTTTGCCTTTACGAAAACCAGGAATGTTTACTTGTGTAGCTACCTTCTTATAGGCATCGGCAACATGCGTAGTCATTTCACTATAAGCAACTTCAATATCAAGACGAACGCGTGTTGGGGAAAGTGTCTCGATAGTGCTTTTCACAATTACTCCTAGGTGAGGTAACAAGTTAAAAGGAACTGGTCGGGGCGGGGAGATTCGAACTCCCGATCTCCTGCTCCCAAAGCAGGCGCGCTAGCCACTACGCTACGCCCCGAGGCGCAAAGCGAGAGTCTAGAGGAGATTTCACTCATCTCTTACCG
>Ga0209191_1001405_pt1 | contig 15962 bp, 27 predicted proteins | sample S_130626_EF_Meta_FD_187320 | JGI IMG/M metagenome (GOLD analysis project Ga0209191, IMG submission 187320) | Freshwater microbial communities from Lake Simoncouche, Canada to study carbon cycling - S_130626_EF_MetaG (SPAdes) (version 2) | ecosystem: Environmental > Aquatic > Freshwater > Lake ...
GTGTCGGACTGTGCTAAAAAAACGCCCTGTGAGCGACTCCCTTTTCGTGAGTTGCAAATTTTACACGCAATCACCATGTTATCTAAGTCCATGGCAAGGTCTGGGTGATGCTTGATGCTGAGAACGTGGTCAATGGTTAAGTCATCACTTGATCCACAATACATACACACATGACCATCACGATTGAGTACCTTGATGCGAGCAGCGCGGTAAGCGCGTGTGTTACGCGGGTCACCCTTCTTGCTACTCATTGCCAACCCTTAACTCTTAGATGATGTAATGCCTTGCAATAGTCAGGCTCATCATACTGTGTAGTGCCGTATCTATGTGATACATAAGACCAATACCAATAGAACTGGTAATCATCTGGTGCGCCTTTAAGCGCCTTACTTTTACCTTGATAGTAACCATAATGTGATCCATTAACAGCATGTCTGTTATTACTAGACTCTTTGAATGTAATGAGATTATGACAATACTCTTGCTTCTCAGTTAATTGAATATCAGCTAATTGCATAATATCTTTTGGTTGCTTGATGTCGCCATTAGATGCCTCAGTAGGTAGGCATAGAGCTCCCACTAATGCGACTGCAACCCCGCAAGCAATCCGCCTAAGCGGCTTGCGGTGAGCCCTTGATGGGCTCTTGCAAGAGAGCATATCATGGCTGTCAAGCATGTGGATAACTCTCGCATTGATTGACTTTTTATGGCGTGTTGTCCACAGATGTGCATAACTATTTATCTGTTGAATAGAACCCTTGACCTTTGAAATGAACCGATACACTCGAATACACCTTTCTCATAAGTTCATTACAGAAGGGACATTCAATCCCATCTTGAACCTTTGATATAGATAGCTCTTTTTCTATTCTGGCGTCTGCCTCACATAAATCGTTATCGCATTGAAACTCATAGATTGGCATTACTTACACGTCCTACATGGCACATTAACCAACTTCCACGATCCGCATTGTGCGCATCTCTCAGGTTCTAATTGTACCGAGTCTGTCTGGATATCGCCGTAACCAGCCTTTAACATTAAATCAACCAAGTCTTGAAACCGCATAAACGCCAGATACTGTGAAGCATCTTCGCCTTGTCCGTTTAGTCGGCACACCACAGCACTCAGCTCTTTGCCTTGTGCTCTCTTCTCGACTTGCTTGATCCATGCCAGAGGTGAGAACTCAGAACGAGCCTTTATCTCAATGTCGAACGGGACATTGTGGATATCCTTGCCCGCACCTCTACCGACGCTTGCGCTTCTCCACCAAGTTTGTAGATAGGAGACAACTACTCGCTCAGTACGAAAGCCTCGGTCTTTCCTGCTTCTAGTCATAGCAACCTTGGCTATGCCTTTCCAGCAGAATTAACTGTGCCACAATCGGCGCAAGTCCATTCATGTTTTAAGTAACGTTCACGGATCTGTTGCCTATTTGGAAACTTATTGCACAACTGGCAGATAAGCTGATAGCCAAGTTCTTCAAGTAACTTTGCGTTCTCTCTGAGATTGGCTTGCTGTTCCTCATTTGGAAATTGCTCCCATTCACCATCTTGGTTCAAGAATGTAACGTAACCCATTAGCGCTTCACCTGTGGCTGCCATGTGCCGTCCTTGGCTACTTCGTACCAAATAGGATCACAACGTTCTGCATCTCCTAGAATCTGAGCCATGCACTTCCAATGACCCCATTGACCGCCTGTTTTTTTAGTCCCTGTTTTCCAAACACGCGCACCATGAACACAGCTCTCGTCTGGGTGAGTGCCACCAAGGGCAGCCTTCACCGTCTCGACTGCTGACTCCATAGTCTGAGGTGCTGGAGATTCCCAAGTTGTCCATGGATCACTTTCCTTTGCTACTGGGATATATTGTTGTGAAGTGTCTGCCATCTTAGCCTTTACTTCCTCAACTTTAGCCTTTACCTCATTGTGCGCTTGAACCTTTTGCATGTCCTCGCGTGTTGGTTTCTTGTCTGTGTCTAAAACAAGGCTTAAAGCTCTACCTACAGCGCTTGTGACCGTATCTTCTACATAAAACTTACGCATTGACTGTGGGTATGTAGCTGCGATCCCAAACGCATAATCCACACCTGCTGGCTGTGTGTCTTCATGCTCACGATAAACCTCTGCCATAGCTAGGACTTCACCCTTTGAGTTATCTAGGCTTACAACCTTCGTGGTTATTCTTCCGCTTGCGTGCAATTTTTGGAAACGTGCAACACGATCGGCAACGGTTTCATACGATTCTAGGTTAAACATAAAGTTCATTCTCCTCGGTGTGTAGTTGCGCCGCTAAACTGGTGTACGCGACGAGATCGACGTAAGTGTCTGTCTTAGCAGTTTCCATGCTTCTTGCGATTTTGACCAATGCCATACACATTGCCACCTGATAATCGTTAATTGGCATTTCGAGGTATGCGCTCCAGAGTGAGGCTGTTCGCTGCATGTTGTCGCTAGGGTGACCGTAATCAACTCCTCGGTCTTGGATAGTAGCTCGCGCTTCGTTGAGATAGTCTCTAGCATTAATTGTCGTAACCTCCTACATTAGTGAGGTTGCGCTGAGACCTGCGATAAGCAATGCGTCCTGCGACCTTGCCATGTGAGTGTCCTTGGGAGTATCCCCAAAGGAAACCAACGATCCCGCCAAGTGCGAGTGAAGCAATAATGATGTGATCGTGGTTCATTATCGCCAGCTTTCAGTTGCGTAAGTTGAAGTGATAATCCATTGTTCCATGACTGAATCATAGAGAACAACGAAGTCTTCCTGCATTCCCTTAAGTAAAGCCTTAGCCAGAACAACGTCTGAGTAACGTTCAAACCAGTAAGCAACCTTGTGACTATAGTCAATGACGCCATCAGTAAAACGACCTTCTTGAGCTTCCCAATCAGATCCATGGAATAGCATCGAAGTCTCTGTCAAGCGTTCAAAATCTAGTTCTACTTCTTGCATTGTTGATAACATTTTGAGCCCTTCTGTAGTCGGTGTCTCCGCTACAACAAGAACTTTAGGGCATACGAACTAAACAACAACCCCTTTTTGATAACGAAACGATAACGATTTCGTCCACACTTTCGTCCCCGAAGTCGGGTCTAGCGAACCCTTCCATGCACCTTACCGTTCACAATAAATGTGCCATTCTTTTCAATATGAATGAGATCGACCTGAACGTTCTTGCCGTGGACGTACATGATGGCGAATGCTTGCTGCCAGTTCATTACCCCATGCGTATAACCCGCCTTCGTTGTCTGCATGATGTGTCCGCATTCTACGCCCTGCAAGATACGCCCTACACGACCCCCAGAAGCCTCTGTAAAGGCACTACGACCCGCTCTGTGAGTGTGACCCGATATAACGTTCTTACCGCGCCTACGAGCCCCCTCAAGGGCTGAGAGACCCCCTTGGGGTTTGATTGGTGTATGGTCGCCGTGGACTGCTATCCAGTTAGGCGCAATGTTCATCTCGTCCTTGTGGAATGTGATACCCAATTCGTCCATTTTGAGGAATCGCTCGAAGCGCAGTTCAGGCAATGAGCCGAGTGCTGGAATCTTGCTGCTTATCTGGTTATACAAACGATCCGTGTGGTTGCTACGAATCATGTCAGAAACGCCAAGTTCCCACAGAATATCTACTGTCATGTTTCGGTTATCGTCTAGGGTCTGAGCGAACCAATCGGCTTTGCCCTCGCTCCAGCGACCAAGCTCTGTCATGTCCATCTCGTCGCCAAGGGTTACTGTCTGGTCTGCCTTGAATGTCTTGCTAAATCTAATAAGGTTAGAAACTACATGTGAGTCATGCAGGGGAATCTGAAGATCTGGAATTACCAAAATCTTTTTCATTAGTCCTCGTCGTCGTCCTCGTAGGGTAGGTTATCGATTCGATTGGGAAGGTTTGGAATAATCCAATCAGGAAAAGAATCACGATCACCGAGTATCCAGAAGGCGTGGGTTTCTGTGAACCCTGCCTTGCGTAAAGACTTGTAATACTCATTCAAAGCTATGCAGTAAGCATCAAGAGCTGAATAAGTATCAAGGTCTATGACTGGTCGCTTCTTCGCCATGGTTTTATTATCGGTCTAGAAGTATGTTGTAAATCTCATCGACACGCGTATTGAGTCGCTTAATTTCACCCAGTAAATGAGTAATGACATAACCTGCCAAGCCGCCTAAAACTCCAAGGCTGGCGAAGTAAAGTGTAAAGAAATCGCTCTGGCTCATTTTTTAGGTGTTGCGTAACCAAAGACGCCAGCTACTAGGGAACCAAGAACAGAACGATAATCCAGCGAGAAGTTTGAGGTTGTACCCCAGACCGCTAGGAAAGCGCCAATGCTCATAATGTATGGATTCTTCATGTTCATGCTGTGCCGCCTATCATCGGGATATTAAAGAACGAACCATCTGTATCGCCTTTTTTAGTAAAAGAAACATGGCAATGTTTAACATGCGGATTGATTCCCTTATATGCGACCCAGCGCCAAAGGGATTTTCTGGAACATATTTTGTTGTTGAAAATGACGTAAGCGATTCTTTGATCGCCACGTTTAGCGCAGAGTCGAATTTGATCTGCAAGGTCAGGCATGAGGTCTGGCTCTTTTGCTCCAGATAGATTCCTTGAAATATCAATCGCTCGTACGATGCCATTTGCGTCAGGGTTGTGATCAGAAGTACGAGATGAGTGACGTGTATCGCCGAGCCAGCCGTCGCTGGAACGCTGGCGGTTACCGAAGGCATCGTCCACCTGAAGTCTTAATTGTTGTCCTGCTTTACTCAGGATAGGTGTGTGCTTCATTAGAACACTCCCAACGCTTTTCAGTATTTAGCAGAAGCTCGTCATGCCCACAATTAGGCATTGGAGCAATGAAGGCATCATCTACTGAGTCGTATGTATAGCCGACCCCTGCATAATTGAATCTAATGCGCCCGTTGTAGCTTGTACGAACGCACTTCTGTCCTCTAAATTCTCCGTACCAATCTTCAGTAGTCTTGCCTTCAATGAACTCAGTTTCGTCAATGCCGACGATTACTTCTGTGACAATATCGTTGTCATCTAAGAACGCGTAATGAGCCATTAGAATGTCACCGTTCCTGTTCCAGCTGTGAGAGTAGTTGTCTTAAATCCTCCAGCTGTTGATGTAGAGGAAGTTAGTCCACCGCTTACTGTTGCTGTGTAAAAGTCAGGGTATTTAATAATAACAACGCCTGAACCACCGTCGTAACCTACAAATGACCCAGAACCAGCTCCTCCGCCAGCTCCTCCGCCTTTATTAACAGCACCGCTACCACCTGAAGGTCCGCCAGAACCACCGCCACCGTTACCTCCTGCGCCCCCTGAAGGTCCACCGCCGCCGCCGCCGCCGCCAGCGTAATAAATTGATGAGCCACTAATCGTAGTTGCTACGCCAATTCCACCAGCAGCACCAGAAGTTGATGTTGAGCCAGCACCAGCAGCACCAGCTCCACCGCCGCCAGAACCACCGCCGTTAGTAAATGTAGAAGTACCGCCGTTAAAGCCTTGGTTTGCAGTTCCAGTACCACCTGAACCAGTACGGTTGGCATTTACTTTGCCACCGCCAGAACCACCATTTTGACCAGAACCTACAGAATCAGAACCGCCGCCGCCGCCAGCAATAGATGTAATAGTTGAAAAAACAGAATTGTTACCGTTTGAACCTTGAACTAAACCGCTTGTTGAACCTGCTCCACCTGCACCAATTGTAACTGTGTACGCCACGCCTGTCGTTAGAGATAATGCAGTTTCTAGCGAGCCACCGCCGCCAGTTGCACCAACGGTACAACGAAGACCGCCAGCTCCTCCGCCGCCTGCAGTATCGTATCCACCGCCGCCGCCGCCTGCGACAACAAGGTAATTAACAGATAGTGCAGGAGCTGGAGGTGCGCCTATGCCAAATAGTCCTGCTGTGATTGCGCCAATCATTATGCGATTGCACCCACGATAGTCCAGCTGTTAGCTGAGATACGGATTGCAACTGCTGTCTTGTATTGTGCCAATGTTGGTGCGGCTGATGTTGCTCCAGCTGAAACGATAGTTACGCCAGCGCCAGCAGCAAAAGTCAAAAGTCCTGCGCCTGAATTAAGAAAAGTAATTGCTGTTCCGACACCCGCAGAAGTAAGGGTTGAATCTGGAGCAATAGTAATGACCTTGGTTGAAGCGTTAGTTGCCTGAACAATGACCTGATAAATGTCTGAGTTAGCTACTGTGTAGGTAGTACCCGACTGTGCATTCAAAGTAAATTGAACAAGGGAATTTACGGTTGCAGCAGTCAGGATATCTCCTGTGCTTGAAGGTAAGCCAGACGTCATTTGTTTCTCCTAGTATCCCAAGGTCGATACACCTATTGTACCGTAGCCATAAGTATTTCCGACAATAAATCCATCAGCGATAGGCTCAAGTGTCGTAATTGCACAGGTTAGCTTTGTGGGGCTGATGCTCCAAGCAATACCCTGATATTGCAAATTCTTTGTGATGGTCGAACCATCGGGCTGAATGTTGGTAATCAGCAAGTTTGAGAAAAAATCTAGTCCAAGCATTGTGTCAGTTGGAACATTAGGATCTAGTAAATCAACAGTCATCTCGTCAATACGGATAGTTGTCTCTTTGCGGGTTGCAACATATTCCTTAGCAATGTTGGTGACGATTGCATCAGTCTCAGCCACAAGGTCTGTCTGAGTAACCGAGTGAGGGAAATACTTGTCAATCGAGGGTTGGTCAAAAGCCGTAATGGTCGCGCCGCCGACCTTGGCAAGATTTGCTTGATTAATAATGAGTTTGTCATCAAAACTAAATTTGAGATTTTTGTACGGTATGCCGCCGCTTTGATTGAAGACTGTGGGATTGGCGGCAAGGCTAGACATGACCTGCGCTCTGGACTTAAACACAGCTGTGCCTGAGCCGTCCATGTAGAACGCGCCTGTCTCTGAGAACTCTGCGTTTTTAATTGCGGCAAGGCTTGTTCGAGAAGTTGCTGGATCAGCAAGGCAGGTATTTGCCCCTGTCGCTATCGTACGCATTGAAGCAGGAAATGAGACCTGATCTAATATCTTTCCAATACGAGTGCCAGTATCTTGACCAGCCGTTCCATTGGTAACTGTGGTGATGTTGGCTAGGTTGAAGAGCCTAAAAGCATCGCTACACACGATATCGACAAAACCTGTTTCTTGCCCCTGTGGGTAGAAATACTTGTAGTCGGTAACATACCCGCTGAAGAGGTACTTCTGAGTAGTTGCTGTTGTTGCAGATACTCGCAGCTTACGCAATGGCACCAATTTACCAAAAAAGGGTGATGCTACATTTTGGGGCGAAAAGTAAGATAGAGGATCAAGAACGCGAACAGTACAAGTACCTGCTTCGTATTGGTCTCTTTGAATACTTCGTCCACGGACGATATTGATTTGATATACATTGGGAGTTAAATCAACTGTAGGTTCTGGCGAAGTTGAATCTCCTAAAGTGCTAGTCCCTAGAATTCCATATTTAGCATCGCCAATAACAAAGCCGTTATAGCCAAAGGTAGCGCCGTTAGAAAAGTCAAAAGAAACGGCTATCTGCGCGGGAAGTGCCATTAGCCGAACATACCTGCAATTCTACCAATTTGAGATGGTGAACCTGAAAGGCTGTTAGATCGAAGACCACTCTGGATTGCATCGACCAGTTCCTGCTCTGTAACTACCGAGCCTGAGACATAGACCTTGACGTCCATGCCAGTAGCAGAAGCAGTTGAGACAAAGCCAGAAGTTGATTGCATTCCGTAAAGACCGTTGCCAACATCGCTAGGTGATTGGTTTGTTACGGAACTAGCAAAGTCGCCATATCCTGCCACGACTCCAATAGCCGCCAGCGCTGGATCCATGCCCCCTGAATAGGTGCTTGGCTTGGAAAGGTCTGGGATATTGAGGGAATTAAGTTTATTTTGGAACTCCACAACCCACTTATCCAAGAACTCAAAAGGATTCTTAATCTTGGTATCGCCAATGGTCAAGAAGTATTGATACAGCTTGCCTGTTGAATCTTGAGCCATAAGAATTTGCTTTGTAAGCTGAGTAGCCAGCACGTCATTGTCATTGAGAAGAGCCAGTTGAGCTTCAGCCCGCAACTTGTCATCGGCAGACAACTTGCCCTTGAGCGCAGCAATTAAGTTGATTTGCTCTAGGTCAAAAACTGTTCCAGCCTTCTTCAGGGCTGCTTGCTTCTTCTGCTCGGCTGTAAGTTTCTTATTGCTGGCGATGAGAGCGTCATTTTGTCTCTTGCGATCATCTTCAATCTTCTTCATTAACTTTTGATACTTATTTAAAGTAGTTTCAGGCTTGGCAGCGTCAGCAGTTCCTCCCTGTGGGTAAGGGTTGAATTTGCTTAAAAGACCGTTCTTTCCAGTAATGTCAAAGAGTCCAGCGATTGTTTCCTTGCCCTTGCCAATCAGCTCAATAGCAGAGCCAATCTTATCAAGGGTCGCGGCTAAAAGGTTTAACTTTGTTCCGTTGGTGCCATCGCCAAATGAAGCCAAAGTGATAAGAGTGCCGCCCACCTTCTCTTGGAAGTTGCCCCAAGCAAGGCTGAGAACCCCAACCTGACCCGAATATGTGTTGAGATAAGCAACACTTGAGCCAGTAAATTGATTGTTCATTATCTTTTGAATGTCAGTAAATGAAGCAGCTTTGAGAGCAGCTTGGTCAAGACCTAGGTAATACTTCTTGAGTCCCTTTGTATTACCCACATAAGCCTGTGCTAGATCAGCAGAAGTCTGAGCCAAGTCATAACCTGAACCGCGGCTCGCTTCGATTGCTGTGTTAAGAATTTCTTGAGACTTAGTAAGGCTTCCTGTCGTGGTCAGCAAATTCTGAAACGCTGGTCTCAAATCGTCATCAGCGACCTTGCTGGTTGCTTCTAGTTTTGAGATGTAATCAGAAATGTAAGGGTTAGCAAACTCAAGACCAAGATTCTTGACGGCGAGAGACAGCTTGTTAGCTGATGCTTCATCGGCAATAAAAGCGCGTACTGAAGACTTAGCAAAATCAACGGCAGCATAAGCTGAAGTTGCAATGCCTAAAGCCTTGACTGTCTTTGTCAGTTTTGTTGCGGCTGTTTCAGCCTTCTTAAATCCGCGTGTATCGGCTTTGGAGCCAATTAAGATTTCTTCTCTGAATGCCATTAGGCTGCCTTTCCTAGTTCGCCTTTGGCTGCGTTAGCCTCAAATTTAGCGATTGCCGTGGAGATTGCCTTCATAGCTGCGCCTTCGGCTTTGCCTTGATTAGAAGCCCATGCTCGATAAATGAGACGACCTCGACCTTTAAGGCTTGATACCAATGGCGGAAGGTTCTCAATGAACTGAGCGCCAGCGCGAGGGTTTGTGGACTTGCTGACCTTGTTGCTCTTGCTGCCAGTCTTTGCTCCAACCCAAGGCTGTCCTTGTGGGTTAGCGCGTCCTGCGCCTTCGTAGATACCTCCAGCGCGGCTCTTGTTCTGGATACTAGCCATTGAGCTAAATCCATTTTCATTGATTGCGCTTGGAGTGGTTCTATAAACAATGCCAGCTTTAATAATGGTTGAATTGTAAAGAGGAAACTGACCAATTCTAAACATAGAACTCTTGGCTGTGATGCCTTTGGCGCTTCCTCCAGCCCAGCCAGACATAGGGGAATCGCTTGTCACGAATCCCTTAGCCTGACGGACAACTGGAGCAAGAGCTTCTCTTAATTCCTTTTTCAAGGCTGCTTCTAGATCAGGAGTAAAACGACCCATGGCTTTACGAAGGTCAGCGTTTCCGCGTATTTCGATTTTTACCGCCATCGGTTCGCTCCCTCGCTATATCTTTAAGAACTTCTAAATGTGCCTTGAAAGCCATCGGCGGTAATTCGACAATGGTGTTGAACGGAACCCCATACTCGTAACTCAAGCGAGCTGCGAGATAGGTGACAGAGTTCCGATCTATCCTTCCAAAGGGTCAGACTCTAAGACCTCAACTGACTTGAGGGTCTCAAGGAATGTTTCCCCGAAAGGTGTGACTGTCTCACCCGAACGTCTAATTGCTTCCCAACATAACCAGTACACATCGCTGTTTTTCTGGTCTTCGATGAGGGCTTTGTGGAAGCCCTTGCTGGCATATTTTTCAAAGCTATATTCCAAAACAGGAGTTATTTCAAACTCTTGCACTTGTCCATCAGCCCTTGTAACTTTTAGTTTTGCCATTTGTAGCCCCTTTAATTAGATGTTAGAAAGTACCAGTTTCAGTCTTTGTGACCGCACCTGATACGTTAAATGTAACAGACTGTGTGCTGAGATCGCCTACAGCGCCGTTGATTGGAGTAATGTTGTTAATCAACACTAGACCTGTAAAGAATGGGTTGCTTGCTGATCCTGCTGCTGACTTGTTGTTAGCAACCTTGAAATAAGCGTTTGTTCCCAAAAGTGTGTTGAGTGTCTGCAATACTGCCTGTGAAGCATCGTCATTGATAAATTCGATTGTCAAATTTGAGGTTTCTAATCCAGCGATCTGGCGTACCCCAGAATCTCCCATCGCAGTCACGTCAATTTCATTAAAGGATCTGTTTAGGGTAAAACCTGTGCAATATGCTGATAGATCGATGTTCGCTGGGTCGGTTGCGCCGAGCTTGACGCCGACCTTGTTGTTGATGAATTGTGCCATTTTATTCTTCTTCCTTCTTTGTCGGTGTCGCTGGCTTTGTTACTTCTGGCTTAACTTGACCAATACGTTCAAGCCAAGCCGCGTTTGATGAATCGGTCATGTCTAGCTCCATTCTGTGAGTATTGAGATATTCAATGTGGCTGTCAAAAAGTCACCTGCTGCTGTCTCAAGAGAGCCAACGCTTGTAACGGAACCCACATTAAAACTTAGAGTTGATGCTGCGAGCTTGTTAAAGACTGCAACCATCATGTCTTCGATGCCAGAAAGATTCCCTTGGTTATCGAGCAAAGGCACATACATACGAATTTCCAGATGAGCCATAGGGCTGATAGTCGCGTACTGGTTGTTATTAGGAGTTAGATAATCCCCAACGGCAGGAGCAACCACAACGCTATTAGCAATAATCGTTTGTGGTGGAAAAGAAAAAGTAGAGTATTTTGTATCGTCCTGAAGAGCTGACGCAATAGTAGATCGTAGGGTTGTTATCGCTGTCATTTAGCCCACCATTGAATTAGGGCTTAAATATGGAGCAAGTAATCCACGGACGCGAGCAAGTAAAGTATTTCCCATGCGGTAAGGGCTTGGAGTGTATCCATCAATGGAAACTCCACCTGACGCTGGCGCCTGACGGCTTTGCCAAATATCAATGCAAATCATCAAGCTAGCCTCTTGTATAGCTGGGATAGTTGTGTAATCTACATAAGTCTCAGCTGCGGCTGTGCCATAAGGCGCAACAGTATGATAAGGATTGTCTGATGTATGAGATGTAGTTACGTTAAATGAATACGCATCAACGCCAGTAATTGTCTTAGTGCCGTTGTATTTTGTGCCAGCGTTGCTGATAGTTACAGACTGACCAACATAGAACACGTCTCTAATGTCTTCGTTAAAGTAAAGAGTTCCAGTTGTGCCTGTATTGCCATGAGCAATGATTGGCTTGTCGTTCTTCCATAGAAAGGGCAACAAGACATTATCGGCAGCATTTACAACCTCAGTCAAAATTGCATCGCTGTAGAGCGTGCCAATTCCAAGTGCGGTTCTAAGTGTTGCAATGCTTGTGATTGCCATTGTGATCCTTTCTAAAGACTTGAGGGGACTGCAAGGGCTCTGGCAGCCCCCTCAAGCGACTTAGGGTGTTACTTATGCAGCGTTATTGAACTTGAATGCTCCACCTGCTGATGGAACCTTAGTTGCGATTGCGCCGTAGCCGTAGTAGCCAACTTCGACCTTTCCTGTACCGACCTTGTCAGCACGAAGCTGAAGGCGGCTTGACTCGTACCATGTGAATGACTCACGGTTTACAACAATGAGTGATCCGTCAGCTACACCTGTGAGTGAGTAATCGACATAAAGGTCAAGTCCAAGGAGTGATCCGCGAAGTGACTGTGAAACGTTACCTGCTGCGTTCTGTGGCTGTGAAGCGATGAACAAAGGACGGTTCTGTGAATCGACCATGCCCATGATGTTGCTCCATTGTGTTGGTGACACGATTACGCCAGATGCAAAGCGAAGTGTGTTTGTGTAGATGGAATCAGAAGCGCGAGCAATAAAGCCAGCCATTTCTGCGCCGTCCCAAGGAAGTGTGATTGTTGTTGCGTCTGCTGTTGCGCCAGCCTGAAGAGCTGTGCGAACTGCAACGTTTGTTGCCTTAGCATACGCATCTGCCATGAGGCTCTGAAGCTCCGAGAAGAACGCAGGACTTGTGCGGTCCAAGACCTCAACATCAAAAAGTTGCATTCCTGCATATTTCTTGACATCAACGTCAAGATATTCAATTTCAACTTCGGTATCTGAAAACGCGCCGCCTTCTGCTGCTTCTGCAACAGTTGGAACTGTCTTTACGCGTGGAATCTGGAACTTCATGCCAGCATCAGGAAGTGTTCCTGTTGAAATCGCATCGATTGATGGACGACCTGCTGTGGACTTGTTGTTAATGATTTCTGTAAGCTGACGTGTTGGTACAAGACCAGCAACGTCTGTTGTTGTTACATCTGATGCAGCAGCAAGGTACTGACGAGCATTCTCATCACCAAACTGTGCGCGGATTGAGTTTTCAAGAAATGCCTCGTTTGAGAGGTCAATTCGTGGCTTTGTGTAAGCCATTGCTGTAACTGTAGGGCGAGCAGCTTCCACAGCCGCGGCTTCTACTGGTGTTGCTTCGACTGTTGTGTCTTCCACGACTGTCTCGCTTTCTGTAGGTAGGGTTTCCTCGACAGGGAGTGATTCCTCTGCCGCGATCTCTAATACCTGAGCAGACTTAAAGGCTGGCTCTGTTACTAGAGAAACTTCTTTTAGTTTTGCAGCTGTGACAACCATGTGTCCGCTGCGTGACGGCTTTGATGCAAGAATTTCAGCGCCGATAGAAAGACCAGATACTAATCCTTCTTGAGCCTGAATAAGTGCATCGTTGCCGCCTGTTGAACGTGAGAGCTTAAAGGTTGCGTAGATTCCGTCTGGACGAACTTCAGCGGCAGTCATGCGACCAACTGGCTTCTTCATGTCGTGCTGTGATAGCAACTTGATCTTAGAAATATCTGTTACGTCGATTGAGCCAGCTTCAAAGACTGCTCCACCGAGATTGGTATGACCGACTTCGCCAGTTCCCATTGGAACAATGAGTCCAGAGATTTCGCGCCGTTCTTCTGAGCATTCAATAGATGATGCTTCGATGTATAGGGTTTCCATTAGCTTCCGTTTCCGTTAGGAGAGAGGTCTTCCATTTCCATTGCTTGCTCAGTTGTAATCAAGCCAAGCGCAAGCATCTTTTCAAGTACAAGCAAGCGCTCCATTGGTTCTGTGCGCAAGAATGAGTCGTCTAAGCTGAATTTTACATAATGTCCATCGGTTGAGACGTCGTTCATTGATAGGCGTGACTCAATCGCTGAGATATAAGGCTGCAATGTAAAAGCAACCATTTGCTTGCGCTCATCTTGAACGTTGGCATAAGTCATAGTTGTGTTCATTGATGCTGAAACATAATAAGGATCTACTGAGCAGAGTCGGGCGCATTCTGTCGCGAGGTTCTGGATTGCTTCGTTGTAGAGCATTTCTTTAGGAGAGAACCCAAGATTTTGCGCATCGAGAGTAGAAGTCAAATAAGCAGTTGATCCGTTGCGACGAGCATTCTTCCAAGCTGATAGAAGACCAGAAACTTCGTTAGGTGGAAGGTCTGCTCCAGAATTTTTCAATATAGTGGTCGCCATGGGCGTAGCCGCGGCTATCGCGGCGGCTTTCTGTACATCGACAGCAGCTTGAATAGTACGCGCTCCTGTTGCAAGGATTCCTTCATCTTTTTGGAAAGTAATAAGGGAGCCAATGCCTGACATTGGAACAGCAACGCCATCGATGTAATACTGAGTGACGTAATGGCTTAATGGATCTGTCATAAAACTTACGCGACTATTGCCAACCCATTCAGCGTTAGCCATGCGTCCGTCTTCCTGATACACGTCAGTTATACGCCAGTATGAGACGCCAAACATGAGGAGGCTGTCCAATGTGTAATAGAGTGTTTCAAAACGTGGCTGTGACTTTGATGGTTGTTCAACCCATCGAGGAGAAGTAATATGTTCTCCTGTTGATTTCTTGTAATACTCAAGAGGAATGCTGGCGATTGTTCCACAGATTAAGTCACGGCATCTTTTGATGCTGGGTACGGATAAAGCTAGGTCGCGTCCGATTGTTGGCGCGTAAAAATTGTTGTAGCCATAAAAGCCATCGGTCATAAGTTGTGGAGCGGCTTGCGCTTCAATGATTTGCGGCTTGCGCGAAAAGAGACCCATAGAGGGCAATTATACACTACATGTTGTGTTATTCGCTGTAGATAGCCGCCATCTGTTGTGGTTTGTAAAGCATGTGAATAACCATGGCAGTTGCAATAGCTCCAGATACATCTCCTGCGCTTTTGCGTTTAATAATTCTCCATGAGGAGTCGTTGGTCTTTGCCGCGCAGTTGTTCATTTGCTGAATCCAGTTCTCTTGACCTGCGTGGACTAGGCGACCATTGACCAGCGCGTCAAGTAGATCGCCGCAAGCCTGATAAAACGCGGCTCCTGAAATATCTTGCGTCATGCAACCCGCATTGCTTAATTTATCGGCTATTGACTGAGCCGTGTACTTGTCAAAGCAGATTTGTCGGGGTCGGTAGTTATCCGCCCATGCCTTAATATCCGCTGCGATTTTTAGATCATCAACTGAGACTTGAGACTCCCATGTTTGGAGAATCCCGACTCCAATTCGACCATCTGGCAATATTTGTCCAGCAACCAAAGACGCATTTCTGCGAGATGGACTAACATCGAATGCAAAAACAGTATAACCGCCCACAGGAATCGTGAGTGTTGCGTCGCTCGTATCTTCAAGAACCCCATGAGGGAACGGACTACTGAGGCTGTCAATCCATTGACATAACAGCTCAGTTCTAGTGTTTTCAATAGGACTCGTAGCAACAGCTTCTTCAAGGGCTTCCTCCGTGATCGTATAGCCAAGTGCAGGGTTCGCCTGAGCCCATGCTGCTCGGTCAGTTATCTTGCAATACTGTGGGGCGCTGTATTCGTAGAACCCAAAAGACTTTGGCGGGTTATCTAAAGCCCTTTCTCTCATGCCGTTTAATACTGTGGAGAAAGCGTCTCCTGCATTTGAAGTAAGAAGCGTCTGAGAATTTGGGCGCGCTCTAGTCGTTGGAATAGCTGCTCGGTATCCTTCTTCATCGATTTCTCTAAGTTCATCGATGTAGAGGAAATCCGCAGTTCTTCCGCGAGAGCCGTCTCTAGTTGAAGCAACAACGTCAAGCCTTGTTCCGTCAAGCATCTCAATGCTTTCTGTTCCATTAGCGTAGCGGATTTGTTTAACGAATCCCTTGAGATGGTCATTTGACTCCAATGCGTGAGCTACTTGTCGGAAAGTATCTAAAGCCATGCCTCTGTTGGAGGACATAATCAAAACGTTCTTGCTATCCCATTTCAAGAGGTGCGCCAGTATGAGCATTCGAGCTAGGTGAGTTTTGCCATTTTGTCTCGACAAAAGGGCGAGGCAGGTACGTCTGACCCACATGCCCTGCTTGTCCACGGTCAGCATGTCCTTGAGAACATACTCTTGCCACGGCAATAGAGGCATCTGAATAATCTCACAAAGGTCTTTTACATCTTGGAGTTTATTCTCGCCCTTCAAAGGTACTGATTGAAGCCTTGGTTTCGTTGCCCCTCGTAAGGGTTTGGATCTCTTGGTTGCCATCGGTTTAGTTCTGGACTGGCTTGGCTGTGAATGGACTGTCTTCGTGTAGCTTCGACTGCATCGGGGAGATAAAGGAAGG
>Ga0209191_1001408_pt1 | contig 15937 bp, 38 predicted proteins | sample S_130626_EF_Meta_FD_187320 | JGI IMG/M metagenome (GOLD analysis project Ga0209191, IMG submission 187320) | Freshwater microbial communities from Lake Simoncouche, Canada to study carbon cycling - S_130626_EF_MetaG (SPAdes) (version 2) | ecosystem: Environmental > Aquatic > Freshwater > Lake ...
TAATTTGGGAAAGTATATTTACTTGCGAGGCGAGAAGATATCAGGGATATCGTGGATACTACTTGTTCCTCTGTCATATTTTGTGGAATTTTCATTGACTTTTGCTTTTCCTTTGGTTATAATACCTGTGGGGTCGGGAACATTTAAATCTGCGGCCACACTTTTCGACAACTCCTGTGAAGAAATCATGTTCAAGCTGGCGCTTACACTTACGGGATTATTTTTTCGCATACGGGACAACCCTTATGAAGAACACAACAATATTAAATAGTAATTATACGCATTTGACAATTGTTTCATGGAAACGGGGCATTAAATTATTGATGTCTGGTAAAGTACATCCTGTAGATTTTTACGATGGCTGTGAGGTTTTTACAACTTCGGGCGAGGCATATCAAATTCCCAAGACTGTTGTTCTTAAAAAATATGTTAAGTTGCCCGATAAGATGTATAAGCCTAACAGGAGAAATATTTTTCTCCGTGATAATTATACCTGTGTGTACTGCCAAAAGCAACTTAATAGTGAAGAATTATCTGTAGATCATGTCATACCTAAAAGTAGAGGGGGGAAAGATACGTGGGACAATCTGGTTACTTCGTGCAAAACGTGCAATTGCTCCAAAGGCGACAAGACGCCCGAAGAAGCAGGACTAATTATCAAGCGACCTTAGAGAAGTTAATAATCAAGGAGCTGCTCAGTCAGTATGGAGGTAGAGACGAGGAAGTTGTTATTAGAAACGATGTTTATTGCTATACAGAGGTTGAAGATCTCCGTATTAATTTTGAGTATCTGGGAGCTGCATTTGGGAACTTTAAGGAGCTGAGGGTTGGGAGGTTTGGCTTTCATGTAAGTTATTAGTCTTATTAGATAGGTTGATACATTATAATTTTAAAGTGGTGGTTTCGTGAGACCCACCCGCCCTTTTTTTGGTAAAATAGGGGGGTTAACTAATGAACAAAAAACCACCACCCCCTACCTTACCTATCCCTCCTAAACGGTTCAAACATCATATTCGCTACCATCATCATATACACCCCAACCGGACACCCCATCACGACTATCATCATCACGTAATTGTTCATCTATCACCTGACCTTTCTCTATATATTGTATCGACATAATCAGCAGATTACAACAGCAGAAAGCGAAAAAAGTATTTTGAGATTCTTTGAAAATAGAGGGTGAATAATCTTGACGATAGGCCAGTGATGTGCTATATTGTATATATAAGGAATGAGGAATGAACCTCACCTAAACGACAAGAAAAGGGAACGATACGATGAAGAAGTCAAACAAAACCAACATCACCTCAGCACTAGTCAACGACAATGCTCGGCTTGCCACCTGTCCTCAAGGTGCATACAATGTTGTATACACCGCCCTAGGCATGAATGTCTATATGACCAATCATGCCGAGGCTATGGAATTGTTTGAACTTGTCAATGTTGAAGGTTTAACAGTTACAGAACTAAAGGCTTTGGGCTTTGCTTGGTGATAAAAATACTTCGGAATTCTCTTGTATGTTTTGGGTACATGTGGTATCCTATACATATAAGAGATGAGTGACAGATACCTAACACAGGGGGATAGATGATGAGCAATGCATACGTGACGGATTGTGATTACTGCGGCGAGATGGCCCTATGCGTCAATGACGCATCTGGCGGTACATGCTGTCAGGCATGTGCGGCTAAACAAGCCGCTCGCCGCAAGGCAGAAGAAGAGGGCTAAGCCCTCTTTTTTTATACCTATCATATCAACGTATGTATATATGTAATTAAATACAACTGATATAACTCTTTACTACGACCGGACTTATGGCGACACCCGCCCCCCTAGGCCCCCCGCCGTAAGTTCGGTCACAGTAAGGGGTTATGAAATGCAATTGCATTATAATGTATTGCAATTGTAATAGGACATAAGGCTCTGATTAGTGTACAAATACAACTGTCGTATACACGCACCTAGTGTACAAAAATACTTTCGAAAATCTTTCAAAATAGTCGAGAATCCTCTAGGCAATAGCCGATATATATGGTATCCTATACGCATAAGAGATAGATGACAGTAACCAACGCAAGGGACAGAATCATGAACATGAACAAAGCTCAACTCATCGAACTAGTCAAAGAACTGCAAGCCAAGTTGGCAAATCCAACTCCAGTTTGCCCATGCTGTTTAGCACCTATGGAGGTCGTCTCCTATAGTGCTAGATACGACACTCCTTTCGATTACTGGCAATGTGCTTGCCCCGATGTCATCCCTGTAGAAAACAAAATAGTCAAGAAAGGTATGTTTGTTGAGTAATGGGCTTGATGTCCATTGCTTGATGTGCTATACTGTAGTAATAGTGAATGACGGACACCTAACACAAGGGGCTTGATATGAGCGATTTTCTGAACGACATGCAATGCGACGAACTAATCAACGGTCAATCTTTCGATGGTCAATACGTACCTACTGAACAGGATCTTGCCGATATGAATGAAGCATGGAGCAACGAAGAAAATTTCTTTTGTGCCAATTGTGGCCATGTGGAATTGGTGGGCTATGCTCTATCGCCTGACAGTAGTCTATGCTGCGATTGCTATCAATATAATCGCGATAATGATTGTGACGATTACATCGAAACGGAATCCGATGTATATCAGGACTCATCATATGATGACGAGCCTAATGGGTGGAGCGATCACCTAGAGGGATATGGATGTGACGACTAATGTAAGAGGGGCTTAAATGCCCCTCTTTTTTTATAGGTATCATATCAACATATGTTTATGTAATTAAATGTAAATGCAATTGCATTTCATAAGTCTTTACTACCACCGAACTTACGGCGGGGGGCGAAGGGGGGCGGATGTCGCCGTAACTACGGTAGCTGTAAGGGTTTACATACATATACATATGTGTAACACTTTATGTAATCAGCTAGGCCGACAGGTGTAATGGGATAAGAACGTCTAATTAGTGTACAAAAATACTTTTAGAAATCCGTCAAAATACTTAGGAATTATGTAGACATAGGCCAGCAAATAGACGATACTATATATATAAGAAGTAGAGAACAGTAACCAAGAGCAAGGGACAGAAACATGCAAGCAACGATCACAAACAGCGGTTGGATTGTAAGCCGGAACAAATTTGGTCAATACTCATACACCAAGGTTGACGCCAAGCGTATGGGCAGCGTATCCGAAACACGAGACTATGGTTTCGTGCTGACAGTCACATCGTTGGTGACGGGTAAGACTTATAAAGTCTGGAAGATTGCCACTTTGGAAGATGCTAAAAATATCTACCAAAATAGTTGAGAATTATCTTGTAACCTATGGGTACATGTGGTATCCTATAGGTATAAGAGATAGATGACAGTAACCAAGCAAAGGGAAGAAAAGATGAGCGAAGTATATGTGGTGACGGATTGTGATTACTGCGGTGAGATGGCCCTTTGCGTCGCCAACGACGCCGGGGGTGGGACATGCTGCAAGGCATGTGCGGCTAAGCAAGCCGCCCGCCGTAAGGCGGAGCAAGAGGGTTAAGCCCTCTTTTTTTGTAGGTATCATATCAACATATGTACATATGTGATTAAATACAATTGATATAACTCCTTATGTAGACCGAACTTACGGCGACACCCGCCCCCCTAGGCCCCCCGCCGTAACTTCGGTAGTAGCAAGCACTTATGAAATGCAATTGCATTATAATGTAATACAATTGTAATACGATAGTATTATCTAATTAGTGTACAAATACAACTGTAATAGGACGTATGGCTCTGATTAGTGTACAAAAATACTTTCAAAATAGTTGGGAATTATGTGGACATAGGGGACAAAATAGACGATACTATATATATAAGAGATAGATGACAGTAACCAAGCCCAAAGGAACGATACGATGAACGAAGACACAATGAAGAAATATGATCTAGTCCAATTGCTCTTGAGCATTTCTAGCGAAATCTCTTGTAGTCAAGACGACGACGACAAGCCAGCTAAATTGGTGGTTGACGCCATTTCTGACAAGGTTCACGCCATCATCGTCAAGGCGTTAAAAGATATGGGCGAACTGTAAAAATAGTTGAGAATTTTCTTGTAAGATGCCGATAGATATGGTATCTTATACGTAGTGATAGAGATGACAGTAACCAGCACAAAGGAACGAATCATGAAAAACAAGAATGCCAAGCGTTACACAGGTCAAGCGGTTGACGGGGCCATCATCCTAAATTCAGCCACAAATAAAAGTGGTGATCTGATTACCATGCTAGTCGATCTTGACGATGTTTTTGGCTTTCCTTATGTCGTTCGCACAGGCGATCCACATACGACAATCATGGCACGTAAGAAAAAACAAGCCCAAAAACACTTCGATAAAATGTTGAACATCTAACCTGAAAGGATCGAATCATGAACGTGAAATACTCAAACAAAGTGGTAGTCAAAAAAGCCTTCGAAATTCCAGCGGGGGAATTTAACTTACAAATGGAACCTATCCCATTCAGGGTGGGCAATGTGCTTTGGAAGTATAGCGGCAAGTATAACAAGAGATGCCCATTCTTCGTTAAAGGTGGTATGGAATGGGGGGCCTCATGGTGCGAAAGTGGTTATGTAATTCCGATGGAATACTTGGAAATAGTTTCGGAATTATCTTGATGGTTCGTGTTGGATATGCTAGAATATACGTAGTGATAGATGACAGTAACCAAGCCCAAAGGAACGATCAGATGAGCAAAGCTAAGACCCACAAACAATCCGCCGCAAAAAAACAACTCGATCTTTACATCGAATTCCACATGGCAATTGATTCATTGCTAATGTATGACGCTGAAATAGCCGATGGGTGGGATGGGCCTGATGCAAGGGCTAACACATTGGAAGCGTTGAAGGCTTTAATCAAAGGGGCTAAATAATGACCGTATCTGAACTAATCGCTGAATTGTCCAAACTTGACCCAAACGCCAAAGTTTTGGTCAATTGTCCCTACGATCACACAGTGATTGAAGAGGACGTGGTTGAAGTGAGAGTGGATAACAAAGGCATCGTACACATTGAGGTAGAATAATGAAGACCGCTACAAAGGTAAAAGACCTAGACAGATCACACGGTGTAGTAGCTTTATATAAGCTATCCGAACGATTGAAGTTTTACAACTATGTAGTTGTGAGTTCCGCCAACGTGTTAGAAGAAGATGAGACCTATATATTTGGATCTGATGAAAATGGGGTAGTTATAGACTGGATTGAATTATCCGGTTCTACCCGTGGCGTTTACAATCATGAAACGGTTTTGAATAACGCTGGATATGAGTTGAAATAATAATATGATGAAATGCAATTACAATTGCATTTCATTTATATTACATATCTACATATGTTTATATGTACATAATGCAATTGATATAACTCTTTACTACGACCGAACTTATGGCGGGGGGCGCTCTAGCGAGCCTGTCGCCGTAAGTACGGTGACAGTAAGGACTTATATCAATTGTATTTCCCTATATAATAGGGGTGCGAATTTACCTAAACTCTTACACAGTAAGGCTTTATATCAATTGTATTTCAACTGTAATCGGATATATAGGTCTAATTATCTTATTAGTATTTATACATATGTAATAATTGAAATCGGATATATAGATCCAATTGTAATTAGATAAATAGGTGTGATTAGTGTACAAAAATACTTTTCAAAATAGTTAAGAATTGTCTTGGTGATTGTCGATATATATGGTATCTTATATGTAGATGGTAGATGAGAGTAACCAAGACAAAGGGGATGGAATCATGAACACAGCTAATATGTACAGTGCCACAATCATGAACGTCACAACCAAAGAAGTCTATACGATGAAAATCGTTAGAAGCGGTGGGTTCTATGCAACACGCCAATATGCTCAATGGTCAATCGTTCCAAAGATGCACATTTTAATGAGTTTCACTTGTTTAACAAGTGGGCAATGTGGTTAATGCTTGACAATCGGCGGTTGATGTGGTATCATATACATAGTGATAGATGACAGTAACCAAGTGAAGGAATGAACATGCTCTACCAATATGACAAGTGTTTTTGTGAACGATGCGAAGAACCTGTGTACGTTCCCCAGTGGAACATGCCAGAATCGTCGCATAGTATCGTTTCCCTACGCAACATGGGAATCAAAAGCGATTTTGTTTCCAAGTCGTCTAAAACGTCTTTTGATCTTGTTTGCATCGACTGTTTAACAGAGTCCGAATCGGATCAAGTTGACGCCTATTTTGCAAAAACAGAACCACTCCAATATTCAAAAGCACACGCAGAAGCACTTATTCAGGCCGCTTCAAAGATGTTACAAGAAAGGCTTGCCAAATGAATGCCGATATGCTAGAATTAACTTACCTGCGATACGTCTTGACTAATGGCGGTCAAGACATCGAATGTTCAATCGACGTACTCGCAATCTGTACCAGAATAGCAGAACTAGAAAAGAGAATCAAATGAGAAAAGTATCACGCGAAGTCATTTCGGCCTTTCTTGCTGGAAAGCCTAAACGCAATGGAAATACAACCACAAATGGAAAGATTTTGCGTTTGTATGGAAATATAATCGCCGATAAAGATATGGCCGATTCCATCTATATTTACGATGGTGGCTTTTCTAGTGCCACAACAAAAGAGCGTTTGAATGCTCTATTGCAATTGATGAAATATGAGAAATATGAAATGGTGGTCGATTGCGTATTTCAAAAGAACTTTCAATGGTTCTTTCAATACAATAACGGCGAAAAAACGGCTTTCACAAACGGCACAGTAATAGGGGTAAAAAAATGATTGGATCTGATTACATGAACGATAATGCAATTCATACAATATTCCCCAATAAACGAGATGAGATTGAAACTCTCAAATCAAATATTGAAATCCTAAAAGATTTCATTGATGATACGGTAGATGAAATTCAACACCACGTTGGATACGATCATGACTTATATAAATTGGTCGATAGGATGCGATATAAACTCGCGGACAAATTGAATTAAATAAATGAAATGCAATCGGCAACGGTTGCATTTCTTTTTATATTACATATCCAAGTATGTTTATATGTGCATAATGTAATTGATATAAGTCCTTACCACGACCGAACTTATGGCGACCCCTGCCCCCCTACGCCCCCCGCCGTAAGTTCGGTGACAGTAAGGAGTTATATCAATTGCATTTAATTTAATATATTTACATATGTTAATTCGTTTATATGTTAATTAAAATAAAATGCAATCGCCTAAACGATTGCATTTCATTTATTCAGGAAAGCCTACGATATAAGCCCTCTACGAATTTCAATTGATTATTATATAATTGCATTTCATTAATATCGAATTGTATTTCCTCACCCCTCTGGACTTGACAAGTGTAATTGGTTAATCGGACAGCACGATCTGATTTGGCCTTGATTTTGGCCGCTTTTTTAATTGCAATATTTTCAGCCTTTTTATGCTGATTTAATAATGCAATTGCATTAATATGTGATTGGCCGTTTTGATATTTGGTGGGAAGCCATTTGGCGGGAATATCAAATGCCGCAAGTATTTCAAGATCGGTTCGGGTAAAATTAGACATATCTATCCTTTATGGTGGTGGTGGTGAAAATCAGGAATTCCAGCGGATCATGATAGAACAACCGTTCATTTCTACAGCATTGATCGAACCTTCTGGCTGAGTGTTAATCCACTCAAAAAAGGTTTCACGGTCTTCAACCGACTTAAAGTAGTAGGTTTCGACGTAGGAATAACGGGTAACGCTTCCCGGTGTCATGCGGTAGTATCGTGGTTTTTTGGTCGCTGGCATGATTCTGGCCCTTGGTTAGTGGTGACTGACTTGATCTATATAGTATATCGACAGTATCGGCCTAGTACAATAGCAAATCTTGAAAATAAGGAATTTCTTATCTAGGCCGTGGTCGTGGCCCATAAGCCACTTGCGACAATCTTTCAAAATAGTTGGGAATTGTGTGGACAATCACGCCAAGATAGACGATACTATATACATGGCGGTGATGGTAAACAAAGATCCAAGGGAATCACGACAATGGCTCAATACGGTTTAGACGGAAACAACATGGTCAAGTGTGTGTGTGAACGATGTGAAGATGTTTACTACATCGACGTAACGAATAAAATTCTGTGCGATTTGCGTAATATGCCAATCGTTTCCCTGTCCGACGCTAAAATCAGTTCAGAGGATTTTGTCTGTGTAACATGCCTCACAGAGTCTGAGTCGATTCAATTCGACGAATTTATTACATGGGTACTTGCCAATCCAGCCGAATAAGAGAAAGTGACGGCACTCTAAGAAGTAGTTGTTTCTATGATTTCACAATGGCACTAGATTTCACCTTTCTACATAGCAAGTGAGGAATTCAATGAACGGCACAATTGAAACCACATTACAGGAATTCACCATAAACGACAATTCAGCCGTTTTAGTGATGGTTCAAGAAACTGACGAACCACCATTCTTTTCAGTGCGATGGTTGGTAACTCGCAAATTTGGATTCAAGACATTTTACAATCGGATTCATGCGGAAAATTGCTTCAATGATGTAAAATCGGCTATAACTACGATATCAGCCGATTGACATTGTCGATAGTGTGTGGTACAATTCACTAGTCGGAATAACGTCCGCTTCACTAGCATAGGATAGAATCAATGGTCAAGTATTCAGCCGCTAACACAAAACTCAAAAAACTGTACAAAGTCGCCGCTCTTGCCAAGTGGCTTGACGGTGGCCGCAAGATTTACAGTTTCGATCTACTCTCAGGCTGGGCGTGTCCGCAAGCCGACATTTGCCAAAGTCGGGCTATTGTGGTCGATGGCAAGCGTAGAATTCAGGATGGCCCAAATACTAAGGTTCGTTGCTTCTCCGCTTCTCAGGAAGTGCTTTACACGAACGTGTACAATCTTCGCAAGGGTAATTTTGACGCAATCCGTGCGATTATCGCCAAGACTGATTTAACGGAAGATCAGAAAATTGCGGAAGTTGCAAGCCTATTGCAAGCCCATTTGCCAAAAAACGCCGGTATCGTTCGTATTCACGTTGCGGGCGATTTCTTCAACCGGATATATTTCAGGGCTTGGTTGCAAGTGATTATGAATAATCCATCAATCCTCTTTTATGCTTATACCAAAGCATTAAATCACTGGATTGAAGATATGGCAATTGTCAATCAAATATCAAATCTTGTATTGACCGCAAGCCGTGGCGGTAGGCTTGATTCAAAAATTGACGAATATAAATTGCGGGAAGCGATTATATTTGAAGATGAGAATGAGGCTGCCGATTTCAACTTGGAAGTGGATTATGACGATTCCCACGCCGCCATCCCTGACAGCCGTAATAAGTCGTTCGCCTTGATTATTCATGGCACGCAACCTGCAAAGCCCAAGGTAAAAAAGGCCAAAAAAAAAGAATTGATGGCGGTGTGATATAAATGACAATTGTATTATTCTTCTTCGTGGGAATTGCAATTTCATTAATATCAGGGAGGAAATAATTAAATGCAATCGGGGTAATATCCGGTTGCATTTCTTTTTAATTATCATATCAACTAATTTACATATGTTAATTTAATTATATTATAATGCAATCGGCCTAAGCCGTTGCCCCATAAGAGTTTAAATTAATTAATTATATAATGCAATTTTTATAAGTCCTTACTGTGACCGAAGTTACGGCGGGGGGCGTAGGGGGGCGGGGGGCGACGTAAGTCCGGTGGTAGTAAGGACTTACGAAATGCAATTGTATTAATATTAATGCGATTGTATTAACGCATAATGCAATTACATTTAATTAAATTAATAGGTGTACACTAATATACTGACTGTACAGCCGCTCAGGTGGGCAGAAACTTTGAAAATATTTTAGAAATAGTGGTGGTGGGGGCTTGTAATGGTCGATATATATGTTAGAATGGTAGTAGAGAAAAGAACCTAACACTCAGCGGAGAACGGAACGATGGAAACCACACACGAAGTTACTCTGGAAGAATACATCATTGGCGACGATTCAGTTGTAATGGTACTAGTTCAGGAATTCGACGAAGAGCAATTCTACAGTGTCCGATACTTGGTTAATCGCAAGTTCGGATTCAAGACGTTCTGGAATCGCAAGCAAGCCACGGAATTCTACAATCAAGTCAAAACGATAATCGTAGAAAATTCCATTTTGGCAAAAATAATGCCTTGACAACGGCTAGCGGTGTGATATAATAGTAGTACAAGGCAAGCAAACAACACTCAGACGGGGCTTTCAAGATGGCTGAATACGCAATTCCAATCAGTGTCGAAACTATAGAAGAAACGGACGAAATAATCGTTCAACGTGCGACCATGCTAAACCTAGATGATGCAATAGCCTATGCCAACCAATGCAGAAAATTTGGTGCGGGTTATTGGATTTCTAAAAATAGCTTTGAAGTCACAGTGGTTTATTCCCTAGACGCCGATGGTAAAATCAGCGTCTAATACAATCAAAGGAACCGACAGATGCAAACTCAATTCGACGACTTCGACGCCCAATTGCAATGTGAAGATGTTCAAGGCGATTACATTCCAACCGAGCAAGATTTGCTGGATATGGAAGTTGCTTTCGCTCTTGACCCGATGGAAGTGATGGCACAATTGGAAGCAATAGTTCAAGAATTCAACGCCCGTTCCAGCTACGATAAATGGTGCGAAGATTTCTTTGGGGGTGAATAACCCCCTACAATTGTCGAGGCTGGGCAATGTGGCCCACTTTAAATGGGCTTTTCGTAGGTTCGATTCCTACACTCGACTTGTCACAACTTCGTGACGGTTCCCGATCTTCAATCCTAATCAGGAATGATATTCATGTCGATTCGTATTCAGAACTCAGATCGTAAAATTGCTAAAACCGCAAATGCAACCGCTGGTATTACCCGTGGTAGATCTGATCTACTCTTAGTCGGCAACAAAGTTGTTGCTGCCCAAAAAAATGGCAACGAATTTCGCACACATTGTGCGGACTCGACATTGAAACAATTCGCCGATAGCATTTATGCTATGCTTAATCGCAAGGCTAGTAAAAAAATCAATTCCGATATTTATTCACTTGAATACGGAATTAATAAAATGGGTATTCGCGACAGGCTTAAGCAAATTGAAATCATGACACAACGGAAAGCGGGGCTATTAGTGGCCTGATGATAATAATATTGATGTTCTTTTTGGGCATTGCAATATCATTATCTCAGCGTGATTAATATTAAATGCAATCGTTTCGGCGATTGCATTTTTTATTTAATTAACATATGTAGTTATATTTATATGTATATATGTTGAAATGCAATTGATATAAGTCCTTGCTGTGACCGAAGTTATGGCGGGGGGCGCTCTAGCGAGCGTGTCGTCGTAACTTCGGTGGTAGCAAGGGTTTACGTCAAGCGTAAATACGGACAGCGTAAGGCTTTAAGGTGGTGTTAAGATGAGAGGTTTGAGAGGTTTGAAACGATTGGGTGGTCTGGGTGGTTTGGGTGGTTTGGGTGAATTGTATCAGATTGTATAATCTGATTCGCGAAGTTAAGCCATAGTCAGCTAGTTTTGGAACATGCTATGTAATATGATTCGCGCACATCGGGCATAGTCAGCTCGTTTTTCAAATATATATAGTAAATAAGTTGACAATCGAATGCCGATAATGTATAATAGAGGTATAAGAAACGAGTCACCTATCAAAGGAGAGTTGCAGATGTTAGAAGTCATAGCTCTGGTTGCTGGATATTGTGTTGGTCAACTAATCAAGATGGTTTTCAAGGGGCAATTCTGATGTCATGTTTCACAGATACACTGGATGAAATCTTCTTTCTAAAAAATAGAGTAGCTCTTATGGAATTACTCTTGACAATGGATGTTCCTCGTGGTAAAATAGAACTGAGAGAAGATAACGTGTTGTGGTTGCTAGAGAATTTAGTAATCAACAACAAAGATCGTCCAGAGTTTCAAACCGCTATTGACTTATTGAATAGAATATCGGAGACATCAGAATGAGCGTATCTTGGAAACACACAACATTCAGGCCCAGTGCCACTGAATTGGCTAGGATGGAAGCTAAACTTCCCGACTATAGAAAGTGGTACTATATCGAATGTTTGGAGGCTGCTGACGGTTGGGACGATGGAGAGAATCATATCTTGGTGAAGTTCTACTCGCCCGATGGAGTCCAGACTGTACATGGCGAACCCGTTCACTATGAGCATAGCCGAATTGAGACCTTCAACTTCTGCGACTATGCTGACAAACCGGAACCACCATCAATCGAATCGCGACTGAACATTGTCGAATGGGAAATTGCTGGAATCAAAAATCTTATCAAAGAATTGAAGGATGTGCTATGAACGGTATTGAGATCATGTTCAAAGAATCTAATTGGAAGATCCCTAAACTAATCAAAGGTGATCAAGTTCGATTTAACTATTGGACTTCTGACTTTACCCATTTTTGTGGATATAGAGGTATGCTGCTAAATATTAGATACTTATCCTCAAAACCTTTGAAGGATAGCTCTAAGTCTAATGAGATTACTAGAGGAAATGTACAATATATGGTTATGACTAGTCGTGGGCCTAGATCATTCTATAATCAGAGAATGTCAAATCTTGAGAAAATTCCAAAGAAAAGGTTGACAAGTTTGCAATCTGGTGTATAATAGATATACGAAGCGTGTTGACCGAGTTGGATAACGGGCCTGACTGTAAATCAGGTGGCATTACAAGCCTCAAGTGGTTCGATTCCACTAGCACGCAATGGTCAGTAGCTCAATTGGTAGAGCATTCCGCTGTTAACGGAACGGTTGTAGGTTCAAGTCCTACCTGACCAGTTCACTATTTGGACCTTGACAATCAATAATCATGTGATACAATACTACTATGAAACGAGAAATTAGATTCACAATCCATACGGATGTACGAAAGGCGAAGCGTAAGCATCGCGACCATCAAACGGGTGCTGGCGAACATGACCAGAGGCCCAAACGCGAACGCACTCGCGAACGTGAAAACAACTCTTGGAAGTCTGAATGACTCTTGGAACTATGGTGTAATTGGCAGCACCGCAGACTTTTAATCTGTTAGTCTGGGATCGTCCCCCAGTAGTTCCATTCGCCGGGGTAGCTCAACGGTAGAGCAGTGCTTTTGTAAAGCAAAGGTTGGGGGTTCAAATCCCTCCCTCGGCTCTTGACAACCAAGAATCCTGTGGTACAATGTCTATGTGTCCAATACTCAAGAACTATCGGAGTGTCCCATGTTGATGTCAATTGTAAATGCGAGGATTTATGGTTCTCATGATTTTCTTTTGTGGTATAATCTTAAGCGTAACATGTCCTAAAATGGGAGAATGGTAAAAGTGGGTAAGTCATACAGAAAAACGCCAATTTTCAAAATCGCTGGTGAGTCTGATAAGAGTAGCAAGAAACAATGCAACAAGAAACTTCGGGGGGCAACTCGCGAAGCTCTTAAGGATTATGACCCCTCTAGTGATGAGGATCTTATCATCCCAGAGCAGGAAGAAGTGATGGACGTATGGACGTTCAATAGCGATGGTAAGAAGTATTTGCATGATGTAGTAGAACATAAACAACGGTGGGAACGAACCACTGACAAGAGGGATGTAGATCATGACATGGCGTGAACTTAAAGATTACTTGAACTCACTTGATGAAAGATTCTTGGATACAGAAGTTCAAGTTTATGACTGTGAAGAACAGATAACATATACAGATACAATATTTGCAGCAGACAATGACGATACAGACTATCTCGTTGATCTTAATCAGCCTCAGATATGGTTCCGAACGAGTGATGTGACTTTCGACGATTAATTCTTTATAGGAGTATAGCCGATGAGAGATGTTCTTGACTTTTCTGCTGAATTTTGGGAGAATAAACTAGACAGGGAACCCCAGAATGTCGATAATATATATAGGGAATCTAACAAAGGAGTGACCTATGCGATTGATGATTACTGTGGCTTTGATCCTGTCTTGCAGTGGATGCAAACACTTCCAGAAGCGGGAAGCCCCATTTCCTGCTCTGGTAGCTCCCAAAGTGGGAAGCGTAGAGGTAAAGGTCGAAGAGCCAAAGCAGCCCAAAGTGATAAACATCTCTCTCTTGCCAATTCAAAATCTTACGATTAAGGCATTTTGAGCTTGACAAAGGATTTCTATCTGCTATAATAGTAGTATAAGGAGGCGAGTGATGCTAACGAACTGTTTGCTGTATGTGCCAACTCTTGATAAGATGTTCTCTGGTAACATCGCAGATAATGGAGATATTCATATCTTCATGCCAAATCATGGCGGCGGGGTGTTTGAGTTGTTGTCCGATGCGTTCTTGAGTGGTTTCAATATCTCTGTCTATCCGGGGTGATGTATGAAGAAGTATATCGTGACAGTCTATGAGGTTCACAGCGTAGATATCGAAGTCGAAGCTCATAATGAAGAAGAGGCTAGGGACAAAGCGAACGAAGTTATAGAAGCAGAAGCTCCAATTGGAGAGTATTATTGCACAAAAGACCCTGAATATTGGGATGTTCTTGATCTAGGAGAAGTCGAATGATCTATTTCTATAAGATGACAAACCTGTCAACTGGTAAAGTATACGACAACCAAAAAACCGATATTGATGAGTTCTCATCTTATCGTGACTTCATTGCCAACATAGAGGCATTGAATGAAATCTTTGCTGGCGAGTACAAATGGGAAGAAAGTTGCTTGACAAGTCAATACGAGATGGTATAATAGAGTAGTGAGATGAAGATGATTCAAACCTTTCAGGAGAAGATAGAGATGATCGCACAATTGACCGCTGGTAACAAAGTCAAGTTTCAGTATGTCAAAGCTCGTAACCGTAACTACGATACTTTCCCTTGCACCACTTCTTATGAAGTGGAAGCCTACGAGGGTAATGTTCTTGAGGTTCGCGATATTGTCACCCAGAAGCTAGACAAAGAAACCGTCTATCGCAGACCTGAGATCGAACGGTCTCAATTCCTGCTAGTTGTTCAAACTCCTGATAATAAGATCAAGTCGTTCTACGATGGTCGTATTATCAACTTGGAAGAAATCAAGCCAGTTCCTAAGAGTTTCTTGAGACGAACTCTTGACAAGTTGAAGGTGAAGTGATATAATAAGAGTGTGGCTTAGGCCACACTCATATACTGGCCTATAGCTCAATTGGCAGAGCAATCACCTTATAAGTGATAGGTTTCGGGATCATACCCCGATAGGCCAAGTGGTAAACGCCCTTATCGTCTAGTGGCCTAGGACGCAAGATTTTCAATCTTGAAACCGGAGTTCAATTCTCCGTAGGGGTATTATGCGGATGTGGCGAAATGGTATACGCAACAGACTTAAAATCTGTCGAGGATTAAACCTCATATGGGTTCGAATCCCATCATCCGTATTATGCAGTTGTAGCTCAGCTGGATAGAGCAACGGATTTCTAATCCGTCGGTCGTAGGTTCGAATCCTACCAATTGCATTCGTCTCTGTTGGGGTTTGGTATACCTTAAAAGCAAAGCCCATCGCTCGTTGCGGTGGGTTTTTTCGTAAGTGCTTACTACGACCGAAGTTATGTCGCCCCCCGCCCCCCTTCGCCCCCCGCCGTAAGTTCGGTCGTGGTAAGCACTTAGAGCGTGAACATATAAACATAACTACATATCAGCACCCCCTTATATAACTCACAGGTAATATACAACAATCTTAAATATATCTGGTCGTGGGGCTTGACACTGCCTTTTTATCTTGTATAATATAAGAGTAAGGAAGTGAGAAACGAAACGAGTAAACTCTCTAAGGAGATCTGAAGTATGAAGTCTATCAATGTTCGCAACGGTCGTAAGTTGGTCGTCTCCTACCCTGTAGGCGGCAATCGTAACATCCT
>Ga0209191_1001410_pt1 | contig 15914 bp, 16 predicted proteins | sample S_130626_EF_Meta_FD_187320 | JGI IMG/M metagenome (GOLD analysis project Ga0209191, IMG submission 187320) | Freshwater microbial communities from Lake Simoncouche, Canada to study carbon cycling - S_130626_EF_MetaG (SPAdes) (version 2) | ecosystem: Environmental > Aquatic > Freshwater > Lake ...
TCAGTAAGTTTTTCTCATCCTTTAACTGTAATTTCTCCAAAATATTCTGACTGATCGACATAAATGTTAGGATTTTTAAGGATTGTAAAGTTAAGCAATTCCTTGTAGTTGCAAATAGAAAATTGAGTAAATCTTTCTAATTCATTGATAATCAAATAAAAATAAAATAAATCAGAACGCTTAATCTTATGGTTTTCTATTTTTTTTGAACAGTGGTGCCTTGTTTTCTTTCCCATTAAGGAGTCTACCTATATTCTTTTGATGCGTTACCACCACCATTAAGGCCACAATAATGGCAAATACTCTATAGGAAGTTTCTTTTTCTTTGAAAATAAACAGGATCAATACCATAAAGACCACGCTTGCCAACATAGAACTTAAGGAAACAAATCTGGTTGTAAATAAAGTAATCAAAAACACAATAATGCAGATGAGCGCCACGATTGGCTGAATGGCCAATGCCATCCCTAAAATGGTGGCAACCCCTTTTCCACCTTTAAAATCGGCCCAAATAGGAAAAATATGACCTAAAACTGCAGCCAATCCTAATACAATCATGAAATTGGTTCTAGCCAACTCATTTTGTATGTAAAAAGGAATAAGAATGTATAAAGATGTGGCAATCACACCTTTTGTAATATCTGCAGTCATTACAAATGCACCCCATTTAGAGCCTAAGACTCTAAATGTGTTAGTTGCACCCGGATTCCCACTCCCAAATTCGCGAATATCAATGCCAAAAACAGCTTTACTTACCCATATGGATGTAGGGATTGAACCTAAAAGGTAAGCAAGTACTACAAGCATTATTTCGTTCATGAATCAAGATTAAGGTAGGCAAATATACGATCATTAAAAATAATGCCTGTTAGTCCTTATAATGCAGAGGCCATTGATCCGTTCGGGACTATCGATTGAACATTAAACTAACCCATCCATTTAAGGGTTGTGCTTCTTGAAATTGCCAGCCTTTAGACTTGGTTAATTTGATTATATCTGATTGATCTTCAGTTAGTAAGCCACTAAGCACTAAAATTCCCCCTGATTTCCCAATTTGAGTAAATTCGTCCATATTGGCTTCAATAATATGTCTATTGACATTGGCAAGTACAATATCGAATTGTTCTTTTTGCAGAGCAGATACTACTTTTTCAATCGTGATCACCTTGGATGCATTGTTTTGGATATTCTCTGCTGCATTTTCTATACACCAGTCATCATTGTCTACAGCATGTACTTTGCTTGCCCCCAGTTTTTCGGCTAAAATGGCAAGTATACCTGTTCCGGTACCAAAGTCATAGACCGTTTTAGCTTTAAAATCGATCCTTTCCATTAACTCAATCATAGAATAAGTGGTTGGATGATGTCCAGTACCAAAACTCATTTTGGGTGTTATTTTAATATCATGCGTCACTGTTGGTTCAAACTCAGGATGAAAATGGGCCCTGATTCCAACGAAGTCGCCCACCCTAATTGGATCAAAATTTGATTCCCAAACTGCATTCCAATTTTGTTCTTTAATAATTGATTTTGAATAAGTTAACTTATATTTATTGAATATTATATCTAACTCATTTTGTACTTGTTCTGCTTCATATATGTCCTTCAACATAAAGGTCTTGCAATGCCCAGCACCCACGCCTAATCCATTGGATAGGTCAACCCCATCATTCTGCCCTTCCTCTAATTCTTCTTCATTGAAGCCTTCAAAGCCAAGTTCAGATAGTTCAGCCACCAGCATGTCAAATTGATCCTGGTTGCTAAAGTCAAAGGCTATTTGAATGTATTCTTTGGACATATGTTTGATGATTTAATGAAGATTGGATTTAGGATAAGTAGTTTTAATAATTATAAGTATAAAAGATAGCTACCCCTCATCCTCATGCGGAAGGAACCGAAATCGGCTTCGGGGTACTATCTTTTATACTTATTCAAATTTATATTAAGTTGAGTGTTCACAGTAAAGTTAGCAACAAAAAAAATGCCCGGCGATTAGCAGGGCATTTATATATTAAAAGCTGTAAAACTTATAAACTATTGCTGAGGACCGCGGTCTTCACGAGGGGCTTGCTCAGGACGTGGTAATAAAGCTTTGTGACTTAATTTGAACTTACCTGTTTTAGGGTCTAATCCAATTAATTTCACTTTCACTGTATCGCCTTCATTAAAGATGCCTTCCATTGTTTCCAAACGCTTCCAGCTAATTTCACTAATGTGTAATAAACCTTGTTTGCCTGGCATAAATTCAACGAAAGCACCAAACTCTTTAACACCTTTCACAACACCTTCGTATTCGTCTCCAATTTCAGGAACTGCTACAATACCATTGATCCATCTAACTGCAGCATCTAAGCTCTCCTTGTTTGCAGAGAAGATACTTACTTCACCGTGGTTGCCCACTTCTTCGATATTAATTGTAGCACCAGTTGTTCTTTGCATTTCTTGAATAATCTTTCCACCTGGTCCGATTACAGCACCAATGAATTCTTTATCAATGATGATCTTAACCATTCTTGGCGCATGTGGCTTCACATCTGCGCGCGCAGCTGGTGTACACTCATACATCGCATCCAAAATGTGTAAACGTCCTTTTCTTGCTTGAGATAAAGCTTCTCTCATAATGTCCATGCTTAAGCCATCTACTTTGATGTCCATTTGAACACCGCAGATACCATCGCGTGTACCAGTTACTTTGAAATCCATATCTCCTAAATGATCTTCATCACCTAATATATCTGTTAAGATTGCATACTTACCATCTTCTCTAGAAATCAATCCCATTGCCACACCACTTACGTGTTTTGGAATAGGCACACCTGCATCCATTAATGCTAATGAACCGGCACAAACAGTCGCCATTGATGATGAACCATTTGATTCTAAGATATCAGATACCACACGTAATGTGTAAGGGAATACAGTGCTATCAGGTAACATTTGTTTTAAAGAACGCATTGCTAAGTTACCATGTCCAACTTCACGACGACCAACACCACGCATCATTTTCACTTCGCCTGTTGAGAATGGAGGGAAATTATAGTGTAAGAAGAATTTAGCATATTCTGCACTTGCTGCAGTCTCTTGCATCAACTCATCTAATTTAGTTCCTAAAGTAACTGTTGTTAAAGATTGTGTTTCTCCTCTTGTAAACAAAGAAGAACCGTGCGGTGTAGGTAATGGACCAATCTCCATTGCTAAAGGACGAACTTCATCCAATTTACGACCGTCTAAACGAACACGGCTATCTACCATCATATCTCTAACTACTTCCCATTTCAAGTCCTCATAATACTTACCTGCTAATTTCTTTTGCAAGTCTGTAATATCAGCACCTAAATGTTCCATGATTTCTTTTTTCACTGCTGAGAATGCATCACTACGCTCATGTTTTGCAGAACCTAATCTTGCGATTGCGTCTACTTTTGATTTTGCAAATGCATATACTTTTTCACGGATCGCTTCGTCTTGTTCTGGTTTTTTATAATCACGTAGTTCTGTGATACCCACTAATTTTCTTAATTCAGCTTGTGCTTTAATTTGCTTGCGGATCGCTTCGTGTGCAATTTCTAAACATTGTACTAATTCTTCCTCAGAACATTCTTTCGCCTCACCTTCCACCATCATCAAGTTCTTGTCTGTAGCAGCAATGATAAATTCTAATGCACATTTAGCCAATTCAGCTTTAGAAGGATTGATTACAAATTTGCCATCAATCTTTGCAATTCTTACTTCAGATATAATTTCTTTAATAGGAATATTAGATACTGCTAATGCTGCAGATGCTGCTAAACATGCTAATGAATCTGGCATCACGTTGTCGTCGCTAGAAATCAATGATATTAAAACTTGCACATCGCACAAGTAGTCTTCTGGGAATAAAGGTCTTAATGCACGATCAATTAAACGGCTCGTTAAAATTTCGTAATCATTTAAACGTGCTTCTCTTTTAAAGAAAGAACCAGGGATACGGCCTGCAGATGCAAACTTCTCTTGGTAATCTACGCTTAGAGGAAAGAAATCTTGTCCGTCTCTAGGATCTTTATTGGCAACAACTGTTGCTAATAAAATACAATTGCCTTGTCTGATGGTCACTGCTCCGTCTGATTGACGCGCTAGTTTACCTGTTTCTATGAAAATTTCTTGACCTGGATTGATCTCGAATTTTACTGATTTTGGTTGTGATAACATTTTTAAAATTTTGGTGTGTTAGAAAGACCGCTATTGAATCTATTACAAAAACGATGTGCAAAAAAACAATCGCTTATAAACAACTAATCCCAACCGTAGTAGTACAGTTGGGACAGCTATTATAAGTAGTTCATGATTATTTTCTTAAGCCTAATTTCTCAATTAGTGCACGGTAACCAGTAAGGTTATGTTTTTGCAAATAAACCAATAAACGCTTGCGCTGACCCACTAATTGCATTAACCCTCTTTGAGTAGAATGGTCTTTGTGGTTGGTCTTTAAATGACCAGAAATGTGCGCGATACGTTGTGTTAATAAAGCAATTTGACCTTCAATTGAACCAGTGTTAGTTGCTTTACCACCAAATTCAGCAAAAATGCTTGCTTTTTTCTCTGTTGTTAAGTTAGACATTGTGGAACTTCTTTTATTGTAGTTAACAATTAACTACGGTTTTGTTTTGTTTATTTCGGCTGCAAAGATAGGGATAAAAGCGCAACTAAATCAATAGTTTAGTCAAATATTTCTACGTTTTTAGGGTATTTGGCCCTATTGAAAACGAATAATTTGTCTTCAAAACTAGCTGCATAGTTGATAGATAGCACTTTAACGTCTGTGATATTATTGCTTTTATCCAAAATGATGGCATTTGCAAGGGCTGATTTTACCTTATCAATGATTAAAGTAACCTTCTGAAAGCCTTTTTTACGATCAATTGGGAATAGTTCGATGGTTGCAGTATTGTTATTTTGAGCTAATAAATTGAAATTGAAGTCTTTATCATAATTACCTGATAATAATTTCTGTGGACTTAGGGTTTGTTCTGTTTCTGCCAAACTAGACTTAGAAATGGTATTTAGTCCATCAAAATTATAGATAGAAACACCGTCACAAAGGATTTCTAATTTACCCTCATTTAGAATGTATTTCTCGCCTTTCATCTTTAATTGGATCGTCTTGGTCCCCAAAGCCTTCCCTTTGTTGTTTTTAGACACCAATTGGATCTTTACTAGTATCCCTTTGGATAATTTCACTTTGACCCCCACTTTGTCTAAAATGGCCTTTGCATTAGGGTCCTTTTGGGCTTGTACCTGAAAAGTCAAAATACTCAATAAAAAGATAATAGCTATTCTCATAATAGGTTGATTAGGGGCAAACAATCTTATTTTTCGACTTACAAAAGTAGCCAATCCTTGTGGATTATGATAAATTTTGCAAGAAATCATACAATTCAGCGTCAGATTTATATAAAACCTCTCTTGGCTTACTCCCCTGACTTGGTCCAACAATGCCTGCAGACTCCAGTTGATCCATTAACCTTCCTGCTCTATTATAGCCCAATTTCATCCTTCTTTGAATGAATGAAGTGGAACCTACCTGCGCACTCACGATTAACTTGGCTGCATCTTCAAATAAACTATCTCTGTCTCCAGCATCAAAACCGGATGCCTCTAAATCTTTATCATCTATATATTCAGGTAATAAGAAAGCATCTGGATAGCCTTTTTGTTCTGCGATAAAATTACATACACGATCCACTTCTGGGGTATCCACAAAAGCACACTGTAAACGCGTGATCTCTCCATTGTAACTCACCAACATATCTCCTTTACCTATCAACTGCTCAGCACCACCAGCGTCTAAAATGGTACGACTATCAATTTTACTTGAAACTTTGAATGCGATACGTGCTGGAAAATTCGCTTTGATGGTACCTGTGATGATATTCACAGAAGGTCTTTGAGTTGCAATGATTAAGTGAATACCAACTGCTCTTGCTAACTGCGCTAAACGTGCAATAGGCATCTCCACTTCTTTTCCGGCTGTCATAATTAAATCTGCAAACTCATCCACTACCAACACGATGAATGGTAAGTATTGATGTCCTTTTTCTGGATTTAATTTTCTTGAAGTAAACTTCTCGTTGTACTCTTTAATATTTCTACATCCAGCTTCTTTCAATAAGTCATAACGATTGTCCATCTCAATACAAAGTGCATTCAATGTATTGATTACTTTTTTAGTATCTGTGATAATCGCATCTTCTTCTCCTGGTAGTTTAGCTAAGAAATGTTTTTCAATCACACGGTATAAACTTAATTCCACTTTCTTGGGATCTACTAAGACAAATTTTAATTGTGAAGGATGCTTCTTGTATAACAAAGAAACCAGGATGGCATTCAATCCAACCGATTTACCTTGACCCGTTGCACCTGCCATCAATAAGTGCGGCATAGCCGCTAGATCCACAATGAAATTTTCATTGTCAATTTTTTTACCAATCGCAATAGGTAATGAATATTGGCTATTTTGAAACTTCTCACTTGCTAGCAAAGTTTTCATACTCACAATCGACTTGCGAATATTCGGTACTTCAATACCAATGGTGCCTTTACCAGGAATAGGTGCGATGATACGGATGCCCAATGCAGCCAAACTCAATGCAATATCGTCTTCCAAGTTTTTAATTCTACTAATACGCACCCCGGGTGCTGGTACAATCTCATATAAAGTAACGGTAGGACCAACTGTGGCAGAGATGCGTTGGATGGCAATATCATAATTTTTTAAAGTAGCGATGATCTGATTTTTGTAGGTCTCCAATTCTTCTGGATCTTGTATAATTTTTTCAGAGCCATGCGTCTCTAATAAATTAATATGTGGGTACTTGTAATTTTTTAAATCTAAGGTTGCATCATACTTAGTTGTTAAACTTCCAACAGATGCAAGGATTTTTTCCTTTGGCACTTCGTTGATCTCTAAATCAAGGTCTTCTAATAATTCGTCATCAATGTCTAGATCCTCTTCGTCATCAGGCTCGGCTTTTTCATCACTATCATCGCTATCTAATGGAGTTTTTTTTTCCTCCCCAGGCTCTTCGTTTAAAGATAATTCATCTATAAATAATTTTGGACCAAGTGCTCCCAGTGCTTCATCTGTTTCATCCATTTCTGGCATGATCACCGAGACACCTGAGGCATTTTCTTTTAATGAATTGCCAGTGGGAATAGTGGTGTCTACAGGCGCAGGATTGTTTAAATCCCATTCCTGCTTCACTGCTTCCTCCGTGTCCTCACTCACAAAATCAGGTGCCTTTTTCTTTGGAATTAAAGAATTAAAATTGGGCACATTAAAGCTTGGATTAAACCTCCATATGATATAACTAAATCCAGCAATGAACAAAATTGCACCTGTACCGAAAGCGCCTACCCATTTAGTCAACCAACTACTACTGTACTCGCCTAATGCACCACCCCATGAGAATGCAGTGTTTGGTGTGAGATAAGCAAAGCAAGTACTTAAAACCAAAAGGCCGAGTAACACGTATCTTACATTACGCCACAAACTAAAAATTGGTTTTGTGAAAAATAAATTTACCCCTAACACAAAAAAGAAAGTACAAAATAAGTAGGCTGCGATACCAAATCCATTGAACATTATTTGGTATGCTACAAAAGCACCAATGTACCCTAATAAATTATTTGCTTTCACATCTTGCAAAGAAAATAATTGTGTTCTCCATAACTGGACCATGTCTTGGTCTTCCTGCCAAGTAAATAAATAGGATGTAAATGCAACAAAAAGAAATAAGCTAACCAATAAAGAGACCGCTCCCAAGATCTTCATTGTGCGCTCATCTTTCACTACTTCAGACACCACTACATCTGCCTCTTTATCCGGATTTAAAATCGGGGAATTTACCTTTGGGGTTGATTTGCTTTTAAGCGTATTTGCCATGATGACAAATATAAAAAGAATTGGCTACATATCCACTTTATTCAGCCAAACAGCCCTGGCCCAAATTGCCCAGCCCAACATGAAACAAAGTCCGCCAATTGGGGTGACTGGCCCAAGTACAAAAGCCCAACTTGGATGGATAACAGATAAAAGGGCTAGCCCATAAATGGACCCGCTAAACAAAAAAGCACCTACTATGAAAAAATGAGCTGACCATCCTATCCCCTTGTTAAGGATATCATTGGTCTTGTTGAGTTGACCATAAATAGACAAGGCAATCAATGCCAATGCATGTATTAATTGATAACGTACCCCAGTCTCGTAACTCTGTAATTTATCTGGACTCAAAATCGCTTTTAAAGCGTGCGCTCCAAATGCGCCAAGCAATACTGCGATGATTGCAAAACCAATTCCCCAAAGTAAAATTTTACGATGCATGTTTTTGAATTAGTTTTTTTAACCCTGATTCAGTGATTTGCTCAGATGTTAAACGGTAATCTGCTTGTTTATAAAATGGATGTCTTTCCACTAATTTTTGTTCTAAAAAAAGTGCAAGTTCATTTTCTGAAAGATTTGCTATCAAAGGGCGATGTGCTTTTTCTGTGCTCAACCTTTTTACCAAGACATCTACCGATTCATCTAGCCAAATCACAATACCTTCCTTTTTCATCCAATCTATATTCTCCTGAGCACAAGGCGTCCCTCCGCCTGTAGCCACTATATACTTTTTCTTTTCTTTAAACCATTTTAAAATTTTAGACTCCACTTTTCTAAAATAAGTTTCACCGTCTTCATTGAAAATTTCAGCAATGGTTTTTTCTTCACTCATTTCGATCAAAGCATCTAAATCATAGCCAACGGATTTATTCCATTTTGCCATCTGCTTCAACCAATGAGACTTTCCAGAACCCATCATCCCTATCAAAAATATCCGCTCTGCTGCCATAGATTATGTAAATGCGTTGAATCCTGTTATATCCATTCCCGTAATCAACAAATGAATATCATGTGTTCCTTCATAAGTGATTACACTCTCTAAGTTCATCATGTGACGCATTACAGAGTACTCCCCAGTAATACCCATCCCACCTAACATTTGTCTAGCATCTCTAGCAATATTGGTTGCCATTTCACAACTGTTTCTTTTAGCCATACTAATTTGAGCAGCAGTGGCACGACCTTCGTTCATTAATACGCCCAAACGCCAAACAAGTAATTGTGCTTTTGTAATTTCAGTCACCATTTCAGCCAATTTCTTTTGTTGCAATTGGAATCCACCAATTGGTCTACCAAATTGAACGCGTTCCTTACTATATCTTAAAGCGGTATCATAACAATCCATTGCAGCACCGATTGTACCCCATGCGATACCAAATCTTGCCTTATTTAAACAACTCAACGGCCCTTTTAATCCTTTAACATTTGGTAAAATGTTTTCCTTTGGCACTTTCACATTATCAAAAACCAATTCTCCTGTTGCACTCGCACGCAAACTCCATTTATTATGTGTGGTTGGTGTTGAAAATCCTTCCATTCCTCTTTCAACTATGACGCCTACGATTTCTCCTGCTTCATTCTTAGCCCATACCACTGCGACTTGTGCAAATGGGGAATTGCTGATCCACATTTTAGCACCATTTAAAATAAAATGATCGCCTGCATCTTTGATATTCGTTAGCATACCAGACGGATTAGATCCATGATCTGGTTCTGTTAATCCAAAACAACCCAACCATTCACCAGAGGCTAATTTTGGAAGGTACTTTTGTTTTTGTGCTTCACTACCATACGCATGAATTGGGAACATCACTAAAGAACCTTGAACACTTGCAGTACTTCTCACACCACTATCCCCTCTTTCCAATTCTTGCATCATCAATCCATAACTGATATAATCTAAACCACCGCCTCCATACTCAGTAGGTACAGTTGGGCCAAAACATCCAAGGTCACCTAATTGCTTTACAATTTGATTTGGAAATTCTGACTTCTGAGCATACTCCTCAATAATTGGTGATATTTCTGTTTTAACGTAGGTTCTTACAGCATCTCTAACCATTAAATGCTCTTCAGACATCAATTCGTCTAATTGATAGTAATCTGGGGATTCAAACAAATCTGCTCTTACTGCCATGGTTTGTAATTTTAAATAATGATTGATTCACAAAGGTAGTTGAAAGCACTTAAAAACTATAATTTCAAGGCTATTAATTAGCTGATTTATTAGCTTAATAAAGCTTTCATTTCATCTGCATAGCCTTTTGCTGCAATTGCTGCATCCTCAGCAAAATCAGCACCGTTGCTTGCAAAAATGATTGCCCTACTTGCATTAATAAGTAACCCTATTTCATTATTCTTTCCATAAGCAGTGACTTCTGATAAACTTCCGCCCTGCGCACCCACTCCTGGCACCAACAGAAAATGTGCAGGTATGATTTTTCGGATGGATTCCAAATCATTGGCCTTGGTTGCACCGACCACGAACATCAATTGTTCTGGACTGCCCCAACTTGCTACTTGTTCTAAAACGGATTCGTATAAAAATTGTCCGTTTGCTAATTTTTGTTGCTCAAAATTTTGACTTCCCGGATTAGAGGTCAAACCCAATACGATCGTCCACTTATCTTGATACGCTAAAAACGGGTCGATACTATCCTTTCCCATATAAGGTGCTACTGTGATGGCATCAAAAGGAAGTGTTTCAAAAAATGTTTTTGCGTATTGTGCAGATGTATTACCAATATCCCCTCTTTTTGCATCCGCAATCGTAAAGTGTGTAGATGGGATATGTGCCAATGTTGCTTCCATGGCTTCCCATCCTGCAATACCTTGTGATTCGTAAAATGCGGTGTTGATTTTGTAACTCACACAATGCGCTGCTGTAGCATCAATGATGGCTTTATTAAAAGCAATGACCCCCTCTTTATTTTTAGGCAAGCCTGCTGGTAATTTTTCAATATCCGTATCCAATCCAACACATAAGTAAGATTGCTTTGCATTTATTTGATCTACCAGAAATTGTTTTGTCATAGTGTATGATTTTTCGAAAACAGGATATTGAATAAATGTCTTTCTATAATTAATCTAAAAATTGCTTCACAAAAACCTGGTAGCCCCAAGCTTTCATTTGTACGTATCGAATGTCTTTTGGATTTTGCCCAGTGAAGCCATCTACATAAAATCCAGGTTCAATATCATTAAGGATTGCTTGTTGAGGTTGATTGGACAAGTTCAATACCACCACCACTTTATCTCTACCATTGCTTCTTTCGTATGCCATGATCTGTCCAGGAAGATTCACTTTCAATCTTTTAAAATTTGCATTATCTGCAAAAGCAGGATTCGATTTTCTTAGTTTTAAAAGCGTGGTATAAAAATTTGCACGCTCGTATTTTTTAAACTCAATACTGTCTTTTTCAAAAAATGCCAAAGGTCTAAGTACAGGTTCTTCTTGACCACTATAAATTAAAGGCATTGTTCTGTCATAAGTTTGTGTAAACACTGCAAATGGTGCATGAATGGCTCCTGGCATTGTTGCGTAGTCTGCTTTATTCCAAGAGTTCTCGTCATGATTGCTTGTGAAATACAATCTTTGCGCCCCTTTCATAAATTCTTTGTTGATGTTTTGTAAAACAGTATCTAAAGAAAGAATGTCTTTTTTGCCTGCTGCGATATCATTTAACACATGAAACTCTTTCCAACTATAGGTCGCATCAAAACCAAGCTCGTGTAATTTGGCGTCATCTGCTTCCGCTAATAAATAAATGTTTCTAAGTTTTTTTAATGCTGGAATACATTTATCCCAAAAGCTATAAGGTACACCCCATGCAACATCTACTCTGAATCCGTCTATCTTTGTTGCATTTAACCAATACTTCATGGTATTGATCATACTATCCTGCATTACAAGATTATTAAAATTCAATTCTCTTGTATCTGACCAGTCTGCAGTATAAGTAGGTTTTCCAGTTGAATCTGTTTCATAAAAATCTGGATGCGTTGTTAACCAAGGATGGTCCGCACCTGAGTGATTAGGCACATAATCAATTAAGACTTTCATACCAAGTGCATGCGCTTGATTGACTGTTGCATTAAAATCTGCAAGGGTACCAAATTCAGGATTGATATCCGTATAACTAGCCACAGCATAATAAGAACCTAAACTTCCTTTTCTGCCGAATTTTGAAATTGGCTGTATAGGCATAAACCAAATTGTTTGCACACCCATTTTTTGTAATCTTGGTAAGTGCTTGGCAAATGCTTTGAAGGTACCTTCTTTGGTATACTGACGGATATTCACTTCATAGATATTCCCTTGATTCATGAATTCTGGATGTTTTTGTTGTCCAAAACTTGATGCCCCAATCAATAACCCAACAAATAATAGTAATTTTTTCATGATGTCTCTTTGTGCTTCAAAATTACTACCTAATGATGTAACTTTGGCTATGCATCTACAAAAATTAAAATACCTCTTTTTGGCCCTTTTTCTCTGGCAATGTAGTCCTTCAGAACAATATGAACTGGCAGACAATCCCCTAGATGGTGGTCGTTATTTTATTGAGAACAGCATGCAAGGGAATTTTAAAAAAGCCAAATTCTATATTGTAGAAGATGCAGAAAACCTTGCCATATTTGAGAAAATGGCTAGTAACTACTATGGATTGGATAAAGAGGGACGTATGCAAATCAGGCTTGCCTCTATTCAAATCAATGAGATTACTGAGGTAGATAGTACAATGACGATCATGAATTACCAGAATTCCTTTGATAAGGAGGTACATAAACTAAAAATCATACCTACCCCTAAAGGCTGGAAAGTAGATCTTAAATATACCTATGGCCCAAAATGATAGGTCCAAATAAGATTTATTGTATATTTGCAACTGCAATTAATTCATAAAAACAAACATACAAATGGAAGCACAAACTAACACCAAAAAATACTGGGCATTATTCTTTTTATGGTTCGCTATTTTAATCGTTTTATTATTCGTTTATAGAGAATTTTTCTGGTTAGCACTTCCTGGCACATTGACTTATTTTGCAAAAGCAATGAAACTTTTTTAAGCATCGATATCTTATAAAAAAGCCGCTCGAATGCTCGAGCGGCTTTTTTTATTTTAACACCGAAAGTGCTGCATCTAAATAGGAATAAATTTCGGGCTGATGATGGTGCATTGGTTTAACAGGCTTGGACTCTCCAAGTCTAACCACCACCGCATTTTTTTCTTTAATGGCAAATACATATTGTCCAAATAAGCCATTTTGAAAAGGAATGGTCATCCCCTTATGTTGTATGATCCAATATTGATATCCATAATAATCAACGGGTTTATCTGATTCAGTTCGGTCTTTTAAATAAGCTGCTGGCGATGTTGCTTTAAAGATATAATTAGAATCTACAATTTGCTTTCCACCCCAAGCGCCTTTATTTAAAATTAACTGTCCGAATCTAGCATAGTCTCTTGCCACACCGTTAAAGCAACAAAATGCTTTTTCGTGCTTTTGATCTCCATCCAATAACCACAATGCATCTACTTCTGCACCCATGGGTTGTAAAAATCTTTCAGAGACTAAATTTGAAATATTATCTCCGAATGCTTTTTCAACAACCAAGCCTAAAACCTGGGTGTCTCCACTTCTATAATCCCAATAAGTGCCTGAAGGTTCTTTAAAGGCCATTTTTTGAACCATATACTCTTCATTATCGCCATAATAGCCATAGGCATTCATGCTAAAATAACTTTTATCAAATTCCATATAATTTGTCCCAGAACTCATGGTCAATAAATCCACAATTCTTACTTTATCTAAATTGGCTTCTTTAAAATGTGGTACATAATTTCCAACTGGCTCTTCTAAAGATTTAATTTTACCTTCTTGTAATGCAATGCCAATTAATAATGAGATAATACTTTTTGCAGCAGAAAAAGAGCCACTCAAAGTTTTTGAATTATACCCATCGAAATATTTTTCATATACAATCTTCCCATCTTGTATGACTAAAAAAGCATGAGTGTCATTTGAATCCAATGCAACTAATAAAGAATCTGGCATGATTGCTTTATTATAGGCACTGTCTAAAGGCCAAAATTGTGGTACACTTGCCGCTTTGACAAGTCTAGTTGGATGCGTTTTGTAATCGTGAATGGTATGCTTACCCCATTGGGCAAAATTTCTTAGATGTGCAAATATGGGTGTGTAGGCAAGCCCAATCGTTAAAATAATCAAGGCTATAAAACCATACAATATTTTCTTTATCATAAAATGTTCTTTTTGAATTGTAATTAGACAACTATGCTTAATTTTATTGCTTAGTCGTGAATTTTACTCAAATTAAAAAAATATATGTCTTTATCACAATCATTTCAAGAAATTATTGAAAAAAGAAGGTCTAATAGAAAATATGACCCCAATGTAGAAGTGCCGGACGAAGTCATTCAAAGAAGCTTAGAACGAAGTATACTCTCTCCTAATAGTAGCAATATGCAGTTATGGGAATTCTATTGGATCAAGGATCCAGCTTTGCAAAAAGATTTTCATGAATACTGCTTAAATCAAAATGCGGCAAGAACTGCGAAACAATTGGTGGTATTTGTTACCCGTCAAGATCATTGGAAGAAAAGAGTGCAATGGCATTTAGACAATATTAAAAAAGGCGTCACAGGAGAAACCACACCCAATCAAGATAAATTAATGACTTACTATGGTAAATTAATGCCACTAGCTTATGGAACAGACCAGTTCGGTTTCTTGAGTTTATTAAGAAGAACATTAAGTGGTCTGATTGGTGCATTTAGACCAATGACAAGAATGAAAGGAAGAGCAGACCAAAGAATTACAGTGCATAAATCCTGTGCCTTAGCAGCTCAAACATTTATGTTATCCATCGCTGCTGAAGGTTTTGAATCCTGCCCAATGGAAGGCTTCGATGCTGTAAGAGTAAAGAAGGCATTAGATCTACCCGAAATGGCAGAAGTCAATATGATTATCAGTGTGGGTAAAGGAACCGAAGCTGGGGTCTGGGGCAAGAGAGAAAGAGTGCCTTATGAAGAAGTCGTAATCATAAAATAAAACCAAACTCATTTCATAAAAAAAGCCGCAATGATTCACTGCGGCTTTTTTTAAAGAACTATTTTTTTAAAACTACTAAAGCAATTTATTTTTTTGCTGGAGTGATGATGATATTTCTGTATTCAATTGGTCCATGATCGCCTTGTAACATAATTGGACCTGGAGCGCCTTCGTCGCTATTGATGGCACCGCCGGTAATACCTGGAATTTCTTGTTTGAAAATAATGGTTTGGCCATTGGCAACCACAGTCACCATTCTGCCAATTAACGTCACATCATAAGATTGCCATTCTCCTGCTGCTTTGGCTGCATTCACCCATGGATCAATAAAACCATAGATCCCACCTAAATACACATTTTGAGGTTCTTTACCTTGGTTGTCTTCGATCTGAATTTCATAACGACCTCTTAAGTACACACCACTATTGCTTCCTTTAGGATACCTGAATTCAATATGTAATTTAAAGTCATCGAAGCTTGCAAGCGTTCTAATGTTATCACCTGATTCAGGACTAGTCAATACCCCATTGATATTAACCCATTGTTTTTTTCTGCCCATCGCTATCCAACCTGATAAATCTTTATTATTTAATAATTCTATAGGAGTACCCCAAGTAACTTCTTTTAAACTATTTAATCTTGGCGCACGCACACCAGTCCAAGTGTATTTTTGACCATAAGACGAAACCATTGTTCCTTTTAATTGATCTCCTAATAATTCGCCTTCCACCACTAAATTATTTTCTGTACGATCCCATTGAGGTGGAATAGTAAAGTTGAGTTTTATGCCATCAAAAAAAACTTGTGCAACTGGTCTAGCACTGCCACCGTCTGCAACAAATCGGCCAATTAAATTTTTCACTCCTGAATGACGCACTTCTAACCAAGAAGGTGCAATTCTTCCACCACCCATATC
>Ga0209191_1001412_pt1 | contig 15909 bp, 13 predicted proteins | sample S_130626_EF_Meta_FD_187320 | JGI IMG/M metagenome (GOLD analysis project Ga0209191, IMG submission 187320) | Freshwater microbial communities from Lake Simoncouche, Canada to study carbon cycling - S_130626_EF_MetaG (SPAdes) (version 2) | ecosystem: Environmental > Aquatic > Freshwater > Lake ...
GCACCACGATCCGCAAAGTCTCTCTTCCCCAGTACGAAGACCACGGCGAAATTTTGAAGTGGCTGATGCTCGACAACGTGCCTGGCAGCTATCCCTACACCGCAGGCACTTTTGCGTTCAAGCGTGAGAACGAAGACCCGACCCGCATGTTTGCAGGTGAAGGCGACCCCTTCCGCACCAACCGCCGTTTCAAACTGGTGTCGCAAGGTATGGACGCCAAGCGTTTATCCACCGCGTTTGACTCTGTCACTTTGTATGGCAACGACCCCGATCTGCGTCCAGATATCTACGGCAAGGTCGGTAACTCTGGCGTGAACGTCGCCACGCTCGACGACATGAAAGTGTTGTACGACGGCTTTGATTTGTGCAATCCAACCACCAGCGTGTCGATGACCATCAATGGTCCAGCACCGTCGATCTTGGCGATGTTCATGAATACCGCCATCGACCAAAACATCGACAAGTTCAAAACGGACAATGGTCGCGAACCTAACGAGACAGAAACCGCCAAGATCAAAGAATGGGTTTTGCAAAACGTGCGCGGTACGGTGCAAGCCGATATCTTGAAAGAAGACCAAGGGCAAAACACCTGCTTGTTCAGCACCGAGTTCTCACTCAAAGTGATGGGTGATATTGCCGAATATTTTGTACACAACCAAGTGCGTAATTTCTATAGCGTGTCGATCAGTGGGTACCACATTGCTGAGGCAGGCGCCAATCCCATCTCGCAACTTGCATTCACCTTGAGCAATGGCTTTACCTTTGTCGAAGCCTATTTGGCGCGAGGCATGCACATCGACGACTTTGCGCCCAATCTGTCGTTCTTCTTCAGCAACGGCATGGACCCCGAATACACCGTGATGGGTCGCGTGGCGCGCCGCATTTGGGCGGTGGCGATGAAAGAAAAATACGGTGCCAACGAACGCTCGCAAAAACTTAAATACCACATCCAAACCAGTGGCCGCAGTTTGCACGCGCAAGAGATCCAGTTCAACGACATCCGTACCACGCTGCAAGCGTTGATCGCCATCTACGACAACTGCAACAGCCTGCATACCAATGCGTTTGACGAAGCCATCACCACACCCACCGAAGACTCGGTGCGCCGTGCAATGGCAATCCAGCTCATCATCAACCGCGAATGGGGTCTTGCGAAAAACGAAAACCCCAGCCAAGGTGCGTTCATCATCGAAGAGCTCACCGAGTTGGTAGAAGAAGCCGTGCTGGCAGAGTTTGAACGCATCGCTGAGCGAGGCGGCGTTTTAGGCGCCATGGAAACTGGCTACCAACGTGGCCGCATCCAAGACGAGTCCATGACTTACGAGATGCTCAAGCACACGGGCGAATTGCCCATCATTGGCGTGAACACATTCCGCAACCCCAAAGGCGATCCCGTGCCAGACGCCTTGGAATTAGCGCGCTCAACTGAAGAAGAAAAGCAGAGCCAGTTGAATCGATTACAAGACTTCCATACCCGTCACCAAGCAGATGCTGTCGTACAAATTAAACGTTTGCAAAAAGCCGTGATCGACAACACCAATGTCTTTGAAGTGTTGATGGACGCTGTGCGGGTTTGCTCACTTGGGCAAATTACCAACGCATTGTTTGAAGTAGGCGGGCAATATCGCCGCAATATGTAATTTGGTAAAACCCTAATAAGAATATCGTTTATGTATTTGAGAGGTATACTGGGGCTGACATTTTTCAAGCCCTAGTAGTGGATTTAACTATGCAAGATAGTTATACCGAAGATGAAATATCGCTGACAGATATTTTGCTTTTTTTGCAAGACAGCATAGGCAACGTCATCAAGTCTGTAGTGGCTTGCGTCATCCTAGGTGGCACTTATTACTTCTCCACACCCAAGCTCTATGAGGCATCAGCCACGATACAAATGGCTATGGCAACCGGTAATCCCGTGGAGACGCCGACAGTTCTTTTAGAAAAAATTAAATTGCCGCTTTATTTTTCGCAGGCTGTTTGGACTGCGTGCTACACAAACGAAGACTTAACTCCCAGCCGAAAAGTAGCTGAAAAGATTAAGCCAATTTTGAATAAATCGGCTCCGTTCATTGGTTTTTCAGTACAAGCTCAGTCTACGCAAGAGGCTAAAGCATGCCTACAGGCAGTCATTTCTGATATTGCAAACAAGCAAGCCGAAATAGCCAAACCCATCTTGGATCAAAAGAAAACGCAAATTGCGCAACTGGAAGAAAAACTCAACTTGGCCGTTGAAACTTCAAAGATTCTTACCCCTAACAAATTAGGAACCAGTTTTCCTGACACCCAGTTTGCCAGTCGCGCACTTGTGCTTGCCACGACCTTGTCTAATTCCAGAGAAATCAAAGATTTAACGAATCAAATCAACGATGCGAAAGTCTCTTTAGAAGAGCCTCAGACCAAAGCCACTTCTATGCCAACGCCCATGTATGCCCCAGAGTTTGCAGTCAATAAACGCCCCGTTTTTACGTTGGGTATCAGCTTGATGTTGGGTATATTTATCGGCCTGTTAATCACTGGTTTTACAAAAATATTGCCCAGTATTCGTAAACACCTTCAGACGCCAAAGAACCAAAGTCTCTGAACGCCTAATTGTTGGGCTCGCTCATCTTCTCCCCCAAGCGCACACCCAACCCCGGCTCCCAATGTTGGTTAATCACCAGCGTATTCTGCGGCCACAACATCACCACGGTAGAGCCCAATAAAAAGCGGCCCATCTCTTCGCCTTGTTGCAATTGAATCGATGCATCGTCGTAATGCCATTCGCGTACCGTAGGTGAGCGTGGCGGATTGACCACACCATGCCAAGTGGTCGCCATACTGCCCACAATCGTGGCGCCCACCAGCACCATCACAAAACTATCAAACACGCACACCACGCGCTCATTGCGGGCAAACAAACCAGGCACGCCTTGGGCCGTTGCAGGATTGACCGAGAACAAATCTCCTGGCACATGGATCATGCGCAACAAACGGCCTGCCGCTGGCATATGGATACGGTGGTAGTCCTTAGGGCTTAAATAAATGGTCGCGAAGTCACCGTTATCAAATTGGGCCGCCAGTTGTGCGTCACCGCCCAGCAAAGCACTAGTGCTGTAGCGGTGCCCTTTGGCTTGAAAAATCTGGTCGCCACCAATGCGACCGAACTGACTGATCGCACCGTCTACTGGACAGATCCACTGCGCATTTGTCAAAGGCCGGGCATCTGTTTTGAGCGCGCGCGTGAAGAAGTCGTTAAAGCAGGCGTAATGCGTGATGTCAGCATCTGCCGCCTCGTCCATGTTCACGTGATAACGCTTAACAAACCAACGGATAACGGCGTGCGTCAAGCGTCCCCCATGCCAATTCGCAAAACGGCCTGCGAATTCGGTCAAGGCCTGTTTAGGTAATACATATTGCAGATATACGCTGAGAGGTGTCGTCATAAGTTTGAATTTTAGGCGGGGCACAATGTGAACATGCAAGAACCTCTTTTTGAATGCAAACAACTTGTAAAACTTTATGGCAACGCCACCGTGGTGGATGATTTATCGTTTCATCTGCAAGCAGGTGAGTGTCTTGGTGTGATTGGCCCAAATGGCGCCGGCAAAACCACTACCTTGCGCATGTGTTTAGGCCTGACTGAGCCTGATGCAGGCACTATCCAAGCTTTTGGTTTGTCTATGCCGCGTGATGCGCTGGCTATCAAATCGCGCTTAGGCGTTGTCAGTCAATTCGATACGCTTGATCCCGATTTCACTTGTGTGGAGAACCTGCGAGTGTTCGGCACTTACTTCGGCATGTCACGCGCGGCCATTGCAGCACGGGTTCCAGAGTTGCTCGAATTCGCTGCACTCACCCACAAAGCCGATGCCAAACCGGGTCAACTCTCAGGCGGTATGAAGCGTCGATTGAGTTTAGCCCGTGCGCTCATCAACGACCCTGATATCTTGTTGCTAGACGAACCCACAACAGGCCTTGATCCCCAAGCGCGCCATCTGATGTGGGAGCGTTTGCAGCAACTATTACAACAAGGCAAATCGATATTGCTCACCACGCACTTTATGGATGAAGCTGAGCGCCTGTGCAACCGTTTGCTACTTCTGGACCACGGTAAAAAAATTGCCGAAGGCACTCCGCGTGACTTGATCTCACAACATCTGGAACCGGATGTCGTCGAGGTGTATGGTCAAGAAGCATTGGCATTGGTAAATAGCCCACTTGCGCATCTGGCCCAACGTACGGAGACCAGCGGTGAAACCGTTTTCTTTTACACAGTAGATGCAACGTCACTTTTACAAGCTCTGAGCGAGCACACTAGGCTGCGTACTTTGCACCGCCCCGCTAACCTAGAGGACTTATTTTTAAAAATGACAGGTCGCCAAATTCGAGAGGGGGCATAAACCATGCGCCACTATTTCCGTTTTTGGCCTGTCTTTATGCGCAACCTTTTTGTATGGCGCAAATTGGTGATTCCGAGCTTGGTGGCCAATATCGCGGAACCCTTGATGTGGCTCGTCGCATTTGGTTACGGCATGGGCGCCTTGATTGGTGAGGTCACTTTGGATGGTGTGCAAGTACCTTATTTGCTTTTCTTAGCAAGTGGCTCTATTTGCATGAGCGCTATGAATGCGGCCACCTTTGAGGCTTTGTATTCCGCTTTCTCGCGCATGCATGTGCAAAAAACTTGGGATGGCATCATGAACGCCCCCATTCGACTAGAAGATGTGCTGCTTGCTGAAATGCTCTGGGCCGCCTTCAAATCTTTGTTCACTATCACTGCCATCTTGGGTGTGATGATGGCTTTAGGAATCACGCAAAGTTGGAAAATCTTGCTCGCTTGGCCTAGCCTGTTATTTATCGGTATTACTTTTAGCTGCTTGGCCTTGATATTCAATGCATTGGCCAAAGGATATGACTTCTTCACCTATTACTTCACCTTGTTTTTAACACCGATGATGTTTTTAAGCGGGGTGTTTTTTCCAAGTGACCAATTGCCGCCTTGGGTGCGCGCAGTGGCAGAGTGGTTACCGCTGAGCCAGGCCATTGCATTGGTGCGTCCCTTATTCTTAGACCAATGGCCAAGTCAACCCTTGTTACATATAGGCGTATTGGCTTTGTATGCAGGTGTAGCTTGGGCCATTGCCCTGCATTTCACACGCAAACGCTTTAAAACTTAACGTTTCTACACAAAACCCAAACACGTAAGTGGTGCGGATAATATCCGTAGCTAGGCGTCATTCAGATCAGTTTATTTATAAGTAAGAAAGTGTTTTATGAGTATTCAAACAGTAGGCATCATCGGTGCAGGCACTATGGGCAATGGCATTGCACAGGCATGTGCGGTCTCGGGTGTGAATGTGGTGATGGTCGATATAACGGAAGCCGCAGTCGCCAAAGGCATAGCAACCGTTAGCAACAGCCTAGACCGATTGATTAAAAAAGAAAAAATGACCGAGGCAGAAAAAACTTCTGCACTTGCGCGTATAAGCGGCAGCACGCAATACCAAGATTTACAAAAAGCCCAATTGGTCATTGAAGCCGCAACAGAAAACTTTGACCTCAAAGTCAAAATCTTGAAGCAAGTCGATGGCTTGCTTGCAGCTGACGTCATCGTGGCATCAAACACCTCTTCTATTTCGATCACCAAGCTCGCAGCTGCCACCACACGCGCAGATCGTTTTATTGGCATGCACTTCTTCAATCCTGTGCCCATGATGGCTTTGGTGGAGATCATCCGCGGTTTGCAAACAACAGACGCCACCCACGACGCTGTCCACGCACTAGCCAAGCGTTTGGGCAAAAGCCCCATCACCGTCAAAAACGCCCCTGGCTTTGTCGTCAACCGTATCTTGGTGCCGATGATCAACGAAGCATTTTTTGTACTCGCTGAAGGCTTAGCAACCCCTGACGATATCGACGCTGGCATGCGCTTAGGTTGCAATCAACCGATTGGGCCTTTGGCATTGGCCGACATGATCGGCCTAGATGTGTGCTTGGCTGTGATGGAGGTGTATTTAAGCGAGTATGGCGACAGCAAGTACCGCCCCTGCCCGTTACTTAAAGAAATGGTCGCCGCAGGCCAACTCGGCCGCAAAACAGGCCGCGGCGTCTACCACTATTGATACATCGCGTTAATCGACCTTGGCGCCTGAGTTCTTCACGACCTGCGCCCACTTTTTGTGTTCTGAGTCAATAAACTTAGCAAACTCGGCCGGTGTATTGCCGCTGGGTATCGCGCCTTGCGCCAGCAGTTTTTCTTTGATGGCGGGAGAGTTGAGTGCCTTAGAAACCTCTTGCTGAATACGTGCAACGATTTCTGGTGGCGTACCAGCTGGCGCTAACAAACCAAACCATGAGCTGGCATCGAATCCTTTGAGTGCAGCTCCACCTGCCTGCTCTAGCGTAGGCACATCAGGCAGCGCCCCAGAGCGTTGGCTACTTGTCACGGCCAAGGCTTTGAGCTTGCCAGATTTGATCAGCTGTAAAGACGAAGGCAAGTTGTCAAACATCACATCCGTTGCACCGCCTACTAAATCTAGCAAAGCAGGGCTAGACCCTTTGTAGGGAAAGTGGACCATGAAGGTGCCGCTCATGCTTTTAAACAACTCGCCTGACAAGTGGATGGATGTTCCATTGCCACTAGACGCCATATTGAGCTTAGCTGGATTAGCTTTTGCATATGCAATAAAGTCTGCGACTGTGTTGATATTACGTTCTTTGGCTTTTTCAGCGTTGACCACCATCACATTAGGAACACCCGCCACCAAAGTAATCGGCGCGAAATCTTTGATGGGGTCATAAGGCATTTTTTCGTATAGGGCACGGTTGATGCCGTGCGTACCTACGGTGCCCATCAACAGCGTATAGCCATCGGCTGGAGATTTAGCAACATTCTCTGCACCCAAGTTGCCGCCAGCTCCTGGCTTGTTGTCTACAAAAAAAGTCTGGCCAAAAGCCTTAGAGAGCTCTGGTGCAATGGCGCGGGCCAAGATATCCGTAGTACCTGCTGGCGCAAAAGGCACCACGATACGCACTTGCTTGTTAGGCCAAGCAGATTGAGCTTGCGACAAGCTAGCGCCTGCTACTAAAGCACACACAAGAGCGGCCTGCGTACAGGCCGCTAGTGCACTGCGTCGTGTGCGATTAATCTGCATATTCACCTGCAGCTTTGATCACTGGCCCCCATTTAGCAATTTCTGCTGCCACGAATTTTTTGTGCTCTGCTCCATCGGTGCGCTTGTCAGTCACAACGACAGCGCCTAAGGATTCTTGTTTTTTAACGAATTCAGGATCTTTCAAGGCGACTTTCAAAGCCGCATTGAGTTTGGCAACAACATCCGCTGGTGTGCCTTTGGGCGCATACATTCCGTGCCAAATAGAAACGTTGAAGTCTTTCACGCCGGATTCATTCATGGTCGGCAAGTCTTTCAAAGCGGGTGTTGTCAAACGCTTCATCGTGGTCACTGCAAACGCTTTGATGGTTTTACCTTCGATTTGGCTAGAGGTATTCGTGGTTTGATCACACAGCAAATCGACCTGTCCGCCCATCAAATCATTCAATGCGGGCGCGGTACCTTTGTAGGGAACCGTCGTCATATCGGTTTGAACGGCTTGCTGGAACATCAGTCCACACAAATGCGATGCAGCACCTAAGCCAGCATTTGCCAAATTGATCTTGCCTTTGTTTTGACCAATCCATGTCACCAGTTCTTTGTAATTGTTGGCAGGCAAAGTAGGCCGCCCAACCAATGTCATAGGGACTTCATTGACCATACCCAAGAATTCAAAATCGTCCATGGTGTTGTAAGGCATCTTGCGATAGAGAGCGGGTGATGTAGCCATACCAATATGGTGAAGCAACACAGTGTGTCCATCTTGTGGTGCTTTCGATACTTTATTAGCCCCGATCGTTCCACCAGCACCTGCCACGTTTTCCACCACGACAGTTGTTCCTAGAGGCTTGCGCATAGCTTCGGCCAAATCGCGCGCTACGCGATCGGTAGGTCCACCGGCAACAAAGGGGACCACGATAGTGACAGGTTTGTCCTTGATAGGAAAATCAGCTGCCGCCACCCATGTTTGGCAACTAGCGGCGACGATAAGGCTCAGAGCAAATAACTTTTTCATAAGTTCTCCATATAGTGTGGATTGATATTAAAGGGGTAAACCTTAGATGCTAAGGCATTCTCGATCACTACCGATTATTCGGTAATTATTTAGGTGTTTACTGATAGCTACGCGCATCTTCAATCACTTTGCCGTCGTTGGGCAAACTACCCACCTCTACCAAGGCGATATCGGCCCGCAATTTAGTCACGTCTCGCACCGCTTCGCTGATTTTTTCAGCCAATCCAGTCGCTTCGAGGGTTTCCACTTTGAGCGTGAGTTGGTCGTTTGCCATTTCACCTGAAACGACTAAGCGCGCCCGCTTGATCGCAGGAAAACGTTTGGTGACTTCTGCTACTTGCCCTGGATGCACAAACATCCCACGCACTTTGGTAGTTTGGTCTGCACGCCCCATCCACCCTTTGATGCGGGCGTTGGTTCTTCCAGTCGGGCAAGTGCCAGGCAACACGGCAGATAAATCGCCTGTGCCGAAACGAATCAATGGGTAGTCAGGGTTCAACGTAGTCACTACCAATTCACCCACTTCGCCTTCTGGCACGGGGTCGCCAGTTCCAGGGCGCACGATTTCAACGACGACGCCCTCATCCAGCACCAAGCCTTCACGCGCTGAAGTTTCATACGCGATCAATCCAAGGTCTGCCGTGGCATAACACTGATAGCCTGCAATGCCGCGTTCAGCCAACCAATCACGCAAACTGGGCGGGAAGGCTTCACCAGAGACCAAGGCTTTACGCACACTGGGCATTGCAACACCCATTTCAGCTGCCTTCTCCACAATGATTTTTAAAAAGCTGGGCGTGCCAATATAGCCAGCCGGTTTTAATTCGGCCATGGCTTGCACTTGTTGTTCGGTTTGACCGATACCGCCTGCAAACACAGTGCAGCCCAATGCATGCGCACCCGTTTCCATCATCGAGCCAGCAGGTGTGAAGTGGTAACTAAAGCAGTTATGGATCAACTCGTTTTCACGAAAACCTGCGGCGAACATGGCACGCGCCATGCGCCAGTAATCACCGCGCGCACCTTCTGGTTCATAGATGGTGCCAGGGCTTGCAAAAATGCGAGGCATCGCTTTGCCATAAGCAATTGCCGAGAAGCCACCAAAAATATCGCTCGCTCGCTGCGCCTGTTGTTGTTCTAACAATTCGTGTTTGCGAATCACGGGTAACTTAGCCAAAGCAGCTCGGCTGTTCACACTAGCGGCATCGACGGATTGCAAGCTTTTAGCAAAAGCAGGAGCGTTTGCTTTAGCGTGTGCCACTTGCTTTGGCAACGCCGCCAACAGCGCGGCTTCACGTTGCGCGGGGTCACGCGTCTCTAACGCATCAAAATGGATACTCATACATCACTTAGTAATTCTTACGCTCAAGCCAACCAGCGCTTGCGGCGCTTGTAGCTCTTGGTATCTTTGAAATTCTTGCGCTCGCCACCACCCACGCCCAAATAAAACTCTTTGACGTCTTCGTTGCTAGCAAGGTCACTGGCCTTGCCATCCATCACGATGCGGCCAGATTCCATGATGTAGCCGTAATCGGAATAACGCAAAGCCATATTGGTGTTTTGTTCGGCCAATAAAAAGGTGACTTTCTCTTTGTCATTCAAATCTTTGACGATATTGAAGACCTCTTCCACGATTTGTGGCGCCAATCCCATTGAGGGTTCGTCCAATAAAACAATGCTGGGGTTAGCCATCAAGGCACGGCCAATGGCGCACATTTGCTGCTCTCCGCCTGATGTGTAAGCGGCTTGCGATGTGCGACGGGTTTTCAAACGGGGAAAGTAGTTGTAGACCTTCTCTAAATTAGCAGCGATCTCACCTTTGTCTTTTCGGGTGTAACTGCCCGTCATCAAATTTTCTTCAATCGTCAAATGGGCAAAGCAATGACGCCCCTCCATCACCTGCACCACGCCACGTTGCACCAAGTCAGCGGGCGTGAGATTTTCAATACGCTCACCGCGCAATTCGATACTGCCTTTGGTCACGGCGCCACGCTCGCCTTGCAGCAGATTTGAGACTGCGCGCAAGGTTGTCGTTTTGCCAGCACCATTGCCGCCTAACAAAGCGACGATCGCGCCTTGAGGCACTTGCAACGAAACGCCTTTGAGCACCAAGATCACATGGTTGTAGATAACCTCAATGCCATTGACATTGAGCACGATATTGGGAGTTGTCATAGCGTTGTCCAAAGGTGGCGCTTGCGCGCCACCTGTTTTGTTAAGACTGGCAATCCTCAGGCGTGCGGCGCGTCATCTTTTTGTCTGAGAGATATTTCTCAGCGCCGGTTTTCACCATAGGCTTCAAAATTTGCTCGTCAGCTTGGTACCAGTCGGAGTTCATATTCCACTTGGCACCGTCCCACGTTTGCACGCGCGCCCAGCTAGAACCCATGTGGTCTGCGCAGCTGGTTGAGATAGGACGCATCACGCCCGCTAAACCGAGTGCGTCCAAACGCTTTTGGTCTAAGGCTAAGTTCTCAAGGCCCCAGCGCACTTGCTCGCCGGTCATGACCTTGCCTTTGCCAAATCGCTCTTGCGCGCGGCGAACAGCCTCAATACTGAGCACTTGAATGATCACACCACGGGTATAGAGCACCGACCCAACTTCGTCTTTAGGTCCAGTACCTTGGCCCTTGTCGTGCACATACTTCATGATGTCTTGGATCACTTTAGGCTGTGTGCCAGATGTATTCAAAGCCAATGCGTTGTAGCCTTTTGCGCCTTCACCGACGTCACGCGTATCTGGCTCAGCACCCGCCCACCAAACGCCATACATTTTGTCGCGTGGATAACCGGTAGCTTGTGCTTCTTTCAATGCGGTGGAATTCATCACGCCCCAGCCCCATAGCAACACATAGTCAGGACGACTTTGACGCACTTGCAACCACGCGGCTTTTTGTTCTACGCCAGGTGCGGTCACAGGGATCATTTGTAATTCGAAGCCGTGCATGCGTGAACGCTCTTGCAACAGCGGGATAGGTTCTTTACCAAACGGGCTGTCGTGGTAGACCAAGGCAATTTTTTTACCTTTGAGCTTGTCTAAACCACCAACCCCTTTACCAATGTGTTGGATCAGGATGTCTGCACCAGTCCAGTAGTGGCCCATCAAAGGGAAATTCCATTTAAACGCTAAGCCATCTTGCGCAACAGACAGTCCGTATCCCAAAGTCAGCAAAGGCACCTTGTCGGCAGGGGCCTTTTCAGTCAGCGCGAAAGTGATACCAGTGGACTGCGGGTCAAACAAAGAGACACCGGGGCGGCTCTTGAGGCGTTCATAGCATTCAACACCGCGGTCCGTTGCGTAACCCGTTTCACACTCTTCATAGGTCAACTTGACGCCGTTGATACCGCCATCACGTGCATTGATCATCTTGATGTAGTCTTGCTTGCCATTCGCCCATGGCACACCGTTCGGAGCATAAGGCCCTGTGCGGTATGACAGCAGCGGGAAGAACTGCTCTTTGGCTTGCGCCCAAGCAGAGCCTGTGGTGGCACTGAGTGCGGCGACCGTTACGGTAGCGGCCATCATTAATTTACTGAGTTTCATACGATCTATCTCCTGTTAAATGTTTTAAAAGCGCGGGACGAAAAAATGGGTACGTACTAGTGCGGGAAAGGCCAGAGGCGAAGTTTTTGTTTACCAGTCGCCCACAGTTTGGCAAGACCATGCGGCTCAACAATCAAGAACCAGACGATCAGTCCGCCAAAGATCATGAGCTCTGCATGGGATGCAGCAGCTGTAGAGGCTTCGAAACCAAACAAGTTTGCAAACCAAGGCAAAAACCGGTTGAGTGCAATTGGCAGAACAACAATAAAAGCCGCGCCTAAAAAGCCACCGGCAATAGAGCCCAAACCGCCAATAATCACCATAAACAAAAGCCTAAATGAGAAGTCTACCGAGAAAGCGGCGGGCTCCCAAGCACTCAGGTAAATGAAAGCCCACAAGGCACCGGCCACTCCCACAATGAAGGAGCTCACAGCAAATGCAGTGAGCTTTGCATACATAGGACGAATACCAATGACGGCGGCGGCGACGTCCATATCGCGAATGGCCATCCATTCACGTCCGATAGCGCCGCGCACTAAGTTTTTGGCCATCAACACGATAGGAATGAGTACGCATAAGCAAAACAAATACTTGCTTTCTGCACTCTCAATCGGCAAGCCAAAGGCTTGCAAGTTGTTCACTGAGATGGAGCCCGAGGGCGAATCTAGCGTAAACCAACTGATGCGCAAGAACATCCAGTCAGAGAAGAATTGCGCCGCCAAAGTAGCCACCGCCAAATACAACCCTTTGACGCGCAAACTCGGCAAGCCAAACAATATGCCAAATGCGGTGGCACATAAGCCACCCATGATGAGCGCCACCACCAATGGCAACCCAGGCAAGCGCATAAAGAAGTTGTAGGCGCCATAAGCACCGACGGCCATAAAGGCACCCGAGCCCAGCGAGATTTGTCCGCAATACCCCACCAAAACATTCACTCCCACGGCGGCCAGTGACATGATGACAAATGGAATCAAAATTGCACGAAACATATAGTCGCTTGCCAACATGGGAACGACTACAAAAGCAAATAAAGCCATCAACGCAATTGCCCATCGGTCTTGCGCAATGGGAAAGATTTGCTGATCAGCCCGGTAGCTGGTTTTAAATTGACCGTTTTCTCTGTAAAACATTCTTTACTTTCGAGCAAATTTCAATGCGTTAGACGCGGTCGATGATTTTTTCACCGTAGAGGCCTTGGGGTCTAAACAATAAGAATACGAGCGCCAGCACGTAAGCAAACCAAATTTCGATACCGCCGCCAACGAACGGTCCTAAATAGACCTCTGACAATTTTTCTCCTACCCCAATGATTAAGCCGCCAATGATGGCGCCAGGAACCGATGTCAGTCCGCCCAAAATCACCACAGGCAGTGCGCGTAAAGCGACGGTGGTTAAAGAGAACTGCACACCCAGCTTGCTTCCCCAAATCATGCCCGCGACCAAAGCCACCACACCAGCGACACACCACACAATGACCCAAATTCGGTTAAGTGGAATACCAATCGATTGCGCCGCTTGGTGATCATCTGCAACTGCGCGTAGCGCACGACCGGTAGATGTTTTTTGGAAAAAAACACTCAGTGCAGCGACCAGTGCAGCAGCAATGGCGGCTGCAATGACGTCCTCTTTGTTCACCAAGACACCGCCCTCAAATAATGAGCTCAGCACAAAAATAGGCTCTTTAGGCATGCCAATATCGATTTTGTAAATATCACTGCCAAATATCGATTGACCGAGGCCTTCCATGAAATAGGTAATACCCAAAGTTGCCATCAATAAAGTTGCGCCTTCTTGGTTCACCAAATGGCGTAATACCAAGCGCTCAATGGCCCACGCAACTGCAAACATCACTACAGCCGCCATCACAAATGCAATCAAATTACTCAGCAACAAACTGTTGATATCCAGCCACAGCGGCATCCATTCTGAAAAACGCGCCATCGCCAAAGCAGCAAACAACACCATCGCACCTTGTGCAAAGTTAAATACACCCGAGGCCTTAAAGATCAACACAAAACCTAAAGCAACTAAGGAATACAACATGCCCGCCATCAGGCCACCGAGCAGGGTTTCTAAAAAGAATGCCATTTTGTTGTCCTTTTACCGATCAGTGTGAGGTGCCTAAATAGGCTTGGATCACATCTGGGTTATTGCGCACCTCGTCAGGTAGACCGTCACCAATTTTTTTACCGTAGTCCAACACGACGACACGGTCAGAAATATCCATCACGACGCCCATGTCATGTTCGATCAACACAATCGTCGTGCCAAATTCGTCGTTCACGTCCAAGATAAAGCGACACATGTCTTGCTTTTCTTCGACGTTCATACCGGCCATGGGCTCATCCAACAACAACACTTGCGGCTCGAGCGCCAACGCGCGACCCAAGTCCACACGCTTTTGCAAACCGTAAGGCAACTGGCCTACCGGCGTTTTGCGGTGGGCTTGGATTTCAAGAAAGTCGATGATGTGCTCGACTTTTTCGCGGTGCGCAATTTCTTCTTTTTCAGCAGGCCCGATACGCAAGGCTTGTAAAAACAGATTGCTCTGCATGCGCAAGTTGCGGCCCGTCATGATGTTTTCTAAAACACTCATGCCTTTGAACAATGCCAAGTTTTGGAAGGTGCGTGCAATACCCATCTTGGCGACCGCATGGCTGTCCATATGGTCAAAGGTTTGTCCACGAAAAGTGATCGTGCCTTCTTGAGGTGTGTATACGCCGTTAATGCAATTGAGCATCGAGCTTTTGCCAGCACCATTGGGGCCGATGATGGCGCGTACTTCATGCTCGCGCACATTGAAAGAAATATCGGTCAGCGCTTTCACGCCGCCAAAGCGCAAGCTGATGTTATGGACGTCGAGAATGACATCGCCTATTTTTTTACTCATGCCGCTTGCCCCACTGGCGCAAAGGTTTTGGAGTCCAAGATCCGCAAGGTTGCGCTGACACTGCCCGTGCGTCCGTCTTCAAATTTCACTTGGGTTTCGATAAATTGCTCAGTAGCACCGCCGTACAAAGCGTCGATCAAGACATCGTATTTCTCTGCGATGAATCCTCGGCGCACTTTGTTGGTTCTTGTTAATTCACCATCGTCAGCATCTAGTTCTTTGTGCAAGACTAAGAAGCGGCTGACTTGGCTACCTGCTAACAATTTGTCTTGCGCTAAGTCTGCATTCACTGATTCCACGCATTCTTTGATGAGTTGGTACACCTCGGTCTTTTGCGCTAAGTCGGTATAGCCCGCATAAGGCAAGTTACGACGCTCGGCCCAATTGCCAACAGCATCAAAGTCAATATTGATCATCACGCAGACTTTGTCGCGTTGGTCGCCATAAGCCACCACTTCTTTAATATGTTGAAAAAACTTGAGTTTGTTTTCCACATACTTTGGCGCAAACATGGCGCCATCGTTGTTACCACCGCGAATGCGTCCTACATCTTTGACGCGGTCAATGATTTTCAAATGGCCATTGGCATCCACAAAGCCTGCATCGCTGGTGTGGTACCAGCCATCAGCGGTTAGCACCTCTGCAGTGGCTGTTGGGTTTTTGTAGTACTCCTTGAGCAACCCTTTGGATTTCACCAAAATCTCGCCGTTGTCCGCAACTTTGATTTCTACGCCTTCGCAAGGCACGCCCACGGTGTCAGCACGCGCTTCGTTATCGGGTTGCAAACAAACAAACACCGCAGTCTCGGTGGAGCCGTAAAGTTGTTTGAGATTGATGCCAATCGAACGGTAAAAGCGGAACAAGTCTGGGCCAATCGCTTCGCCTGCGGTGTAAGCGACGCGTACACGGCTAAAACCTAAGGTGTTGCGCAGTGGGCCATAGACAAATAAATTGCCTAAGGCAAGTAACAAACTTGCCACCAAGCCAACCGATTGCCCATCCATCTTGGCAGGGCCATATTTGCGCGCTATGTCCATGAAGTAATGGAACATGCTGCGCTTGATACTGCTCGCGTCTTCCATGCGAATCATCACGCTGGTGAGCAAGCCTTCAAACACGCGGGGAGGCGCGAAGTAATAGGTAGGCCCAACCTCTTTCAAGTCGATCATCACGGTGGCGGCAGACTCGGGGCAATTCACCACATACCCACACACCAACCACTGGGCATAGCTGAAGATATTTTGGCCAATCCATGCGGGTGGCAAATAGGCCAACACATCTTCATCGTGCGTCAGGTGGTCAAAGTTGGCCCCTGCTTGGGCGCGGTTGATCAACGAGTTGTGGGTATGCACCACACCCTTGG
>Ga0209191_1001413_pt1 | contig 15902 bp, 16 predicted proteins | sample S_130626_EF_Meta_FD_187320 | JGI IMG/M metagenome (GOLD analysis project Ga0209191, IMG submission 187320) | Freshwater microbial communities from Lake Simoncouche, Canada to study carbon cycling - S_130626_EF_MetaG (SPAdes) (version 2) | ecosystem: Environmental > Aquatic > Freshwater > Lake ...
TGCTCAAAGAATGCAGCCTTTTGTGCATAGTGTTCCATACTGAATGCTATTGTACCTCTATCTACTGATGAGCTGTTATCTCCAAACTGAGATTGCAATCCTTTATTCTTTAGCTGTAGAGATAGACCAAATACAGCATCCTCTGCTGCTCTCCATGCTATAATTGGCTGTATGAATGTAACTAATGTCTCTTCATCAGGATCTAATGTCTGATCATTGTACTTAGTTAGTAAGTCATTATAGAATGTAGTGCCTAAGATAGGCATGATTCTTAGCTGAGCTTGAGTAGCTAGGTAAGGAGTTACATTATTGACATCTACATTAGCTGTGATGGGTGTGTTATTCTTTAAGTAAGTTTCTGTTATAAAGTATAGCATTATAGTATAGGTGTTTGTGCAATTTGTGATTTGCTTTTATCTCCTCCAGGTACAGGAGGTAAAGATGCTAAGGCTCTAATCTCATTCTCAGTCATAGTCTCAAGTACTTTAGTAGCTACTAATGGAGATAAACTATTCAAAGCATCATTAGTCTTAGAGGTATCTCCCTCAAGCTCTACTATTGCCTCGTTAATTATCTGATAGTTATTGATAGTGAAATCTGCATCTATCTTAGCTATGAATAGTAACTCATTAAAGATGTCAGATACCATATCTCTCAATGGCATTACTACATTCTTCTCAAATATGATGTAAGCCTGCTTAATATCTGAGCCATTACCTAGTGAGCCTGTAGTTCTGATTCCCATAAGTATTGGATCTATAGTATGAGAGAAACAAATCTGCTCAGTGTTCAGCTGTGATGCCTCTTGAAATAGACTATCATTACCATTGGTAGGTAGTGACTCTATCTTAGGCAGTTGGTCTGCTGAGTTAGCAAAGAATGCTACAGCTTTACCTGCATTAGCAGCACCTTTCAATCTATCAATAGTATTTCTTATCATGTTCTTCTCCTCCTCAGACTGAGGTCTCTTAGGGAACATCATAGCAAAGGATGGAAATACTGAATTTTGTATATTACTTTTAGCAAAGTAGCTAAGTTCACCTGATAAGAATGCAAAGTTTAGAGCTGAGGTATAGGTAGGTAGTGGATAATAATCTTGACCAATACTCTCTACTTCATACACAAATAGTTGCTCATAATCTCTACAGGTAGGAGTATATCTCCTTATCTCCTGGACTCCAATCCTACTAGCCCAATCATCACAGATATAGTATCTCTTTCTATCTAAGTTTACTCTAAGTTTCTCAGGTGATAGATTGACTATCTTTGTGAGCTTCATCTTATCATCAAAGCATAGCTTGAAATATACTCTATTGTGTAGGATTAGTTGCTGAGTTACTGCAGGAACTACCTTTTTTATGTTTAGTTTTCTCTCTAATGTGTATAGCTCTAGCTTATCTTGTGGAGTAAGTCTATCTGCTACTATATTAAATCCACCTCCTACAGCTGCATTCACTTTATACCCTACAATAGAGCCATGTAATGGACTAGAATAGAATATTTGATTGAGTAGCTCAGGGAATAGGTTATCCTGCCCAAAGGGGATGTATCCATTAGTCTGATTCCTACCATTAACATAAGGTAGTGTAAGATTAGCACCTCCAACCTTAAGGAATGGAGTAGAGAATGATTGATATCCCTCTACTATTTCGTGCTTTACTGTTTTGAAAAAATCTTTTAATGCCATAATTACTCATAAATTGATGATACTATTGGTCCACTTACTACCATCCTGCCCTCTTCAATCACAAACCCTGTAGAGTTTGCAATAGTTGGAGGTGTGATAGTTGACTCATAGATACTATATGTATACTGTCCTTTGATTAACTCCAAATCTACAGGCTCATCTAGCTCAAACTGATTGAATCGTTCAGGATAAGCTGATAGATCAGCAGTGTAGAATGTAATAGGTGCAGACAGCTTGTCCATTTCATTCTGAAAAACAAATAAATAATAAGGAGTAGGCAGTGTACTTACCTCAGTGAGAGTAAGGATAATCTGATTGACCTCATCTTTTTTAATGTATATCATATAACTATATTATAACAGACTCAAAAAATGTTTAAAAAAAAAGCCCTAGTATTACTAGAGCTTTAATTATTAGGGTGTTAGTATTATGGAGTAACTCCTGCTACTTGACCTGATGTAGCCTCATATGCCAAGTGCTCAGACTCTGCAAGTAATGTAACGGAGTATTTAGATCCATCAGCTCTTGCTGTACCTGATCCCTCACCTGTTGCAGTAAGTTGTAGATTCTCAAAGTACCAATACTTACCATTTGCATCTTCAATCAATGCAGATAAAAATTGCTGACCTGCACCAAGTACATGGATAGCTTCTGACTTATCTTTGTCTCTACGATTGAACATTAGAGTAATAGTCTGAGTAACAAAGCTAGAGCCATTGATTAGGTCTACTGCAGTATCCTCAGTATAATTACCTGTGTTTCTGTTAATCTCAAATACAGTATAATCAGATGTAGCAGATAATGCAGATAATATCCATGTATTAGGAGCTACTGTAGCAGTAACATTGTCTTGCTCATTAATCCATATTTTTTTAATACCTCCGATATTATTATCGCAGGGCTTAGTTATTGTTTGTAACGCTTCACAGCTCATTGTATATGTTTTAAGTAAAGGGAGCTTTCACTCCCTTAGATTTATAAATTAGTTAATTATGTAGCAGAGTTGTAGAATACAATCTCAGCACCATTAACGTGAGTAAATCCTACTTTCATATTTGCACGAGTTCTGATTACAGGCTCAGCAATAGTATCAGCTAAATTGATAGCTCGTAATGCTTTACCATCACCTTCAGCATCAAATGCATAGATAAAGTTATTTCGAGGTGAAGCTACGATTGTAGATAGACCAAGCATTCCAGGACAAAGTACCATCTTTATTCCAAGATAAGTAAAGTCTAATGCTTGTGTTAAGTTAGCCTGAGTGTTTGATGCAGCAACAGCAGCACGATAAGCAGTAGCTACAGGAGATGATACATACAATCTTAACTCCTCTTGATTAGCAATTACAGCAGCAGGAATTGCAGCATATACTAAAGCTAATTTAGCAAGTACATTAGATGGTGTAATAGCTACAGGAGATGTAATGTCAATTACATTAGCTGAATCAGCTACTAAAGACTTCTTATATCCATCACATAAAGCTAGTGCAGCAGTACCTGAATCAGTATCACCTGACCAACGTAACTTCTCTACATTCTCAGCAATAGTCTTTGACATCTCATTCCAATAGTAATCCATAAAAGATGCAACAGTGAAATCACCATTAGATCCTTTAGTCATTTGTAATGATACAAAAGACTGCTCTAAGTCAAACTGACAAATTTGTGCCATTGCAGATAATCCACATACATCTATCTCTACAGATGCAAGATCATCAGTACTAGCATTCCATCCGCAGTTCTCCTCTTGTAAAACTTGACCAAATACTACATTTGAAATTTTAGTCTTATACTTTACTCCTGGTAGTGTACGATAGTTGTCTACTACTTCCTCGTTTAAATAAGCTCGGCTATAAAAAGCCTCACTGTTTGCTTGTAATAATGCAGATGCATCAATGTCCAAGTTGAATCTTAATTTTCTACTCATTTTTTTTGTTTTTTATTTATTAGTTATTATTTAAAAATTTACTTACCATGTTAAACTTGTCATGCTGTGTAAGTTTAGTAGCTACTACTTCCTCAGTAGCAACATCTTCAGCCATCATTTCTTCAACGTGATTTCTTAAATCAGCTATCATTGCTATAATAGCATTGATTTGCTCATCAATTACAGGTTGAACTATAGCTAGGATAGCTTCAGCATCAGCAGCAGGATCAATAGCCATCTCTTCTGTGGCAGGTGTCTCTGTAACTACTTCCTCTTCTACTACTGTCTCTAGTGCAATCTCTTCTGTCATTGCTTCTTCTTCAACAACAGGTGCATCTTTTATCTCAGTAACTTCTCCATCAACAACGATGTAGATCTTACCCTCGATTAGATGTTCTCCATCAGGTAACTTCATACTATATTTATTATTTAATTGATTACTTAGTTTTAAGCCTAGAAATCCCTCTATTGAGAATCCTATCTGCTCATTCTTTACTAGCTCATTATAGTACTCTTTATCAGTTACCTGAGCTGTTACCATTAATGTGCCTTTAGGTACTTCAATACCATAGCTTGAGTAGGCTTTATCTTTCTTAGGATCTTCTACTATCCATGCCTCAAGTACATAAGCAGGTACAGTCTGATCAGTATCATGCTCTAGGTTAAAGACATTCCTATTAGTAAGGTCTTGCATGAACTTAGAATGAATCTGCTCAATAGTCTCAGCTGTAAATTGTACATAGTACTCTTCATCATTCTCATCATTCCTATATATCTCCATTGGAATCATGGCAGGTGCTACTACTCTATACTTTAGGTCATCTGAGAAAAACAATTTTTTGTGTTCATCAAATGCCATCCCTTTAGTAACAATAGCAGGAGTAGAGGTGAAAGCAATTTGCTCAATCCCTAACTCTTCACCATCTGAATACTCAGGATCTATAGTAATTTTATAGATTGGTATATCTTTTGTCATAACTATATTATATTTTTTTTATATTTGTTCAAAAATTAGAAATTATGATAAAATTATTCGGCAAAGAAATCCCATCTAAGATGGATGAGCTTACCCTAGAGCAGTTCCAAAAGATATCTGCTATCCATAACAGTGATGAGTATGATACTCTTGAGAAACATTGTAAAGTCTTTGAGTACTTAGGCATTACAGAGGATGAGATGGATGTAGATTTTGACCTGTTCTTAGCTAATGTTAAAGAGTTTAATAATAATAACTATGATAAGAAAGATCCTGTAGAAGAGATAGAGATAGATGGCTATACTTATAAGGCTGAGATGAAGCTCTCAGTTAAAGATAGTAGGATTGTTGAAAAAATAGTTAAGAAAGATAATAAAGAATATATATCAGATATCATGGCTCTAATGTTCAAACGAACTGACCTATCCAATACTGAGCATTATGATCCTGCACATCTCAAGCACAAAGCTAAACTATTCAGCAAGCTCAAAGCAGATATCTCTATCCCTTACCTTACCTTTGTAACTTATAAAATTACTAACCATGCAGAATCTCAAGCTCCCAAAGAATTGGAATCAGATATCAGTGGAGCAGTTCCTGGAGATCAGGAGGCTGAGCAGTGAGGATGGAATGTTCAACTATCAGATTGATGTACTTTCTGCTTTAACAGATAGCAATATCTCTGATTTTGAGGAGCTAGATATAGATGAGCTAAGTGAATTGACTAGTCAGATTAAATGGATTAATTCAGAGCCATCTAAGAGGTATAAGAATAAGCTAGATAAGTATGTACTCAAGTCATTCAATAAGATTAGTCTAGGAGAGTTTATAGACCTTGAGCATTACTTCTCTAATAACTACTTAGACCATTTCTGCCACATCTTAGCATTGCTGTACAGGAGAACATCTAAGAATGTTTATGGTGATGACATCATAGAGCCATACAATTACAGCCCATCAGATAGATTAGATTGGTATTTAGACTATAAGATTACTGATGTCTATGGATTGATACCTGAGTATATTAAATTTAGGGAGAACTTTACCAATACCTATACTAATTTATTGGTAGATGTAGTGACTGATGATGAGGTGCTAGAGGATGCTGATGAGATTAAGGAGCAGAAGAGAGAACAGGAGAAGCAGAAATTTGCATGGGAATCTACTATCATGGCTCTATGTAATGATGACTTAAGTAAGTTCAATGATATCTTAGATATGTCAGCAGTCTTAGTCTTTAATATCTTAGGGATGAAAAAAACTTTAGACTAATAATGGGAATCCTTGAGTAAATCCTGCAGGAGGATCTAATGCATAGAATGTATATGTCAATCTCTGATCACTTTGTAATATATCAGCTACCTCTAAGATAGGATAGTTTTGAGATATCCATTCAACGTACTGCCCATAGATTTCATTAGTGATACCTGTAGCTGCTAACTCTGCAGTAAAAGTATGCACCCAATCTCTAGGAGTAATCACTCCATTGTTAGCTAAGTGAGCACCATTATTTAAAAAGATAAAGTAATACATGGCTATTATCTCTACCTCTAAGCTACCAAATCCTGTAACCTTAGCATTGATCCTAATTGATTCTACTAGTGTACCATTATTTTGAACAATATCATTCCTTACAATTCTCTTTAAGATGTTAGCCATCCTCCTACGAGTAGGATACAATATATTAAATTCACCTGTATTCTTATATGCCATAACTATATTATCTTAATTAGTTATTTTGTTCAGGAATTTGACAATTGGTCCATGACTTAATCACTACTGAGATATTCATCTGCCACCCTGCAGCATAGTCTAATAGATCATTATTCAATGGTATGAATGTAGGCTGTCCATCTATATCAAAGTCATAGTCATCACTGAATGTAAACTCTAGGTATAGATCCTGGAGTATCTGCTGAGTATCTGATAAGATAGTTGTGATGTTAGCTCTATCCATCTGTATGATATCAAAGCAATATATCTCTAAATTAAAGACAGTGACATTCTCATAGGGAGTAACTCCTGTAGGTACTACATAGACTAGTGGATACTTCTCATCTTTAGTAGCAAAGTTCACCATTTGCTCCTTAAAGTCTGAGCCTACCTTTTTTACCTGTAGGTGATTGTCATAGAATGTAGTAATCTTATCTACTATGGATTGATAGCTTATCATAATACTGAATTATTTTGTATGTTACTAATGGTGTTCTGTGATGCTGTTATCTCAGTCTCAGATACTACTGCTGTTACTGTTATGTTATTTGTGCCACCTCCTGCATTTACTTGGCTACCTGTATTAGTTTGCCCAAATAGTTGAGGTGCAGCTGCTGGAGCTACTGCTGTAGTGGATGTTAAGCTAGAATCAGGTGAGTCAGGACTAGAGCCACCTCCACTAAAAGATGTAGATGCTATTTTACCGATTGCCATTGCAGATGTTATAGCAGCTCCTGCCATTGCAGCAACCATAGCAAAGCCTCCATCAAATTTAGGATACTGAGCTAAGATAGATACTTGAGCTTGAGCAGCATTAATAATAGCAGCAGCCATTTGTGCTTTCTTATTTTGTTCAAATTGTTTCTTAAGCAGTACCTCTTCCTCTTTACTGCCTTTCTTTACCTTTTTTAATTGAGCAGTTATATTAGTATCTGCCATTAATGCTATGGCATCTCCTACAGTCTGAGCTAATTTAAATCCTGCCTCAATGTTTTTTATCTTCTCATCAAATGCTCTCTTATCTGAGGCTATAGTATCATCTGCAGTCTTTTGATTTATATCTTTTATTTTCTTTCTATACTCTTCTAAATACAAAAGATACAGCTCATCATTTTCTTTTAATCCTGCAGTCTTAGTTTCAAATGCCTGTTGTGCTTGTAGCTTCTCAAACTCTGCAGCAGATGTAGATAGTCTTTGAATCTCTAAGTATCTAGCATCTTCAAGTGCTATTGCATCTGTAATGGCTTTAGCATCTGCTTCTTTTTTCTTAGCTTTATTTTCTTTATCAATAGCTGTTTGTTTAGCAGTAAAATCTATCTTTTTTTGTTCAAATAATTGATTCTCTAATTCTTGTAATCTTATTTTTTCTGCTTTTGTAAGTGCAGCATTATTCTTAATATCTTCAAGTTTTACTTTATGATCATTTATTATAGTAAGTCTTTCCTGTTCCATATCAGAACCTGCTAATCCTATCTCTTGCTTTCTAATTTCTCTTCTTGCATTAAGTCTATCACTAGCATATTGTTTAGCTCTAGCAGCAGCTTCTTTAGCAGCAGTAGCATCAGCAGTAGCATCAGCTTTAATATCATTTATCTTAGCTATTTTCTTATCAGAATATCCTTGCTTTATTATTTCATTCTCTTCAATTATCTGCTTCTTTAATTTCTTGATAGTTTCCTTATCAGCATCATCCCCTAGTTTCTTCTGAGCATCTAGTGCCTCCTTAGCAGATTGTTTTCTTTTATTAGCCTCCTTAATCTTAGTATTGCTTAACTTCTCCTCTAGCTTAGTAGTATCTTCTCCTGCTGCCTTAGCCTCAGCAATCTCTCTACCCAAATCTGCAGTCAGTCTAGCAGTTCTTTCATTAGATGATGCTGTTACTTTCTCATTAGCTGCTACAGTCTTAGCTGCATTATCTTCAGCAGCAAATGCTGTAAGACCTAACCAATCAGTAAGAGCTTTAAATCCTGCAATCAGCATATTGATAGGCATCATCATTGCTTTGATTACATCATCTAAGACTCCAAAAGATTTGAGTACTAGAGCTATGACAGCTATGATGGCTACTACTGCAGCTACTATCAAAAATATAGGATTCATTAAGATAGTAAGTCCTAACTTAAAGAATGCACCTGTCAAAGTCTTAGTCATATCTACTATGCCTTTCATTGACTTAGCAATATCAGCTTTATTAATGCCACCTAATGCAGTAGCAAAAGTCTTAGACTTCTCTGCTGCCTCTTCAAAGTCCAATGACATCAATGAGTCTTTAATCCCTCCTAATCCATTGCTTACCTGTTCAAACTTAGATCCTGATGCAAATACAGCCACTGCATCATTAGCATCCTTAATTCTATCACTAAGTACACCTGCCTGTTGAGCAAGTGCAGCCATTTGTGTAGGATCAGTAGCACTGGCTATAGATCCCTTCAATTCTCTTAACTCAGCTTTCATCTGAGCTATGCCTTGTATCTTAAGTGGTATTACTACTTCATTCATATACTCTGATTTCTATTGTGTTTTTACTAAGATGTCCATCATGTTTAACTGCAGTAGGGCTGTGTAGGTTGGTAGTAATAATAGTAATATTACTAGCAGTTGTAGTTATCATTACAATACCATCAGCTAATGAATTACTAATTGTAGCATAAGTCTTATTAGCAGTGAATGCACCTGATAGTGTACCTGTATACTCCCCTGTAGCTTTCCTACTCCATATTATTGGTCCTATTGTATTCTCTAGCTCTATGACTGTAGGTGCTGATGTGCTAGTCTGAGTAATCAAAGCTATGTATCTCTGATAATTTCTTAGCATATCATTAGCAGGATTACCATTAATAGTCTGAGTCACTGTAAGATTAGTAGTAGCTATGCCACTATTCTCTATGCTTAGGTTATCACCTACTACTAATGCCTTAACTCCATCACCTACTACATTACCTGAGCCTAAGATTATAGAGTTACGATTATTAGTAGTGACATTAGTCTTCTCATTATATCCTTGCATGATAGATTGAATCTGCTCACCATTACCTGGTCCTACAGGAGTACCTGGTCCACTAAAGAATGGAGGTAGGTCTATCTCAGTCTCTAGGCTAATCAGCTCTACTTTGGTAGGCTGTAAATTATTAGCATTGTAATCTATAATCTTATTAATACTCCACCATGAATTGTCTATCCTTATCTTATCATTCAGCTCCATGTGTTGAATGTCTACCTCATAGAGTAGAAAGTATGCAGTCATCAGCTTACCACCATTAATCTGTGCTACTGTTCTCCTCCAATAACTATTGTATAGATTGTTGTTAGTGTTTTGAGCTACCTGATAGTAGTAGTATTGACATTCTGCAAAGTTAATATCAAATGTAGGATTGAATGGGTCATCTCCTCCAAAGTGTGAGAGATAGGGATAGAGTCCATTTGTATCTGTTGTAGTATCATAGCCTGAATTTATCACTACATTCTGAGCAGTAACCTGTCCATTATCAAATAAGATTCTTAGATTAGTCTTAGGTGCTGCACCATTTAGTAATGGTAGGAATGCACCGAATGTAGTAGGCTGTACTGGAGTAGGTGAGAATAGAAGCTCTTTAACATCTATGCCTTTCACATACTCATTCTCAAAAGTTATCTCTACCTGTCCATATATTTCTCTAGTCACATCAGTATAGACTGTATTAGGTGAATCAGTATCTGCCTTATAACTTAGTCTTAACTTCTTATTGTTAAGCTCAGGGATAAAGATAATAGATTGCTCTTTGTCTTTCATCAGCTTGTTAGTCCAATCTACAGCCTTACCTGAATCATAGTACTCATCCCTGTGCAATAAGATTAGATTGTTCTCATTGTTAGGATCAGGAGTAGCATAAAGATTGTACATCATAAAGATGCTCTTAATGTAATCCGATTGCTTAATCTTCTCCGGTACAAAGGTATTCATGGTAGTGATACCACTGTTCAATGGGATGTTATCAGATGGTCTGATTGTGACATCAAAACTAGTGATATCTAAATCTATATTAGGAGTCTGAGGAGTAGTGCCGTTTTGTGGTTGCCAATAAATAAAAGTATTAAATACCTCCCCTTGAACAAAAGTATTAACTACATCTACTCCTATCTGCATTATCTGTATAGCTCCTACATCTATTCCTCCCTGTCCTGAAATATTACTATCAGTAGTAGCATTAAAAGTAAAGATATGATTGAATGTACCTAATGATGTTACTGTAGGAGTAGCAAAATAATTAACATCATCACTATAAATTAAATCAGGTAAGTAACATTTTACATTAGGCATATTACCTACTTTAACTAATAAAAAAACTCTATAGGCAGCAGTGCCATCAGGATATAGTCTTACTGATGTATTGAAATTTAAAGACAGCTCTCCTGCCATTGTTACCTCATATATGTAAGATTCACCTGAGCCATCACCTACCCATTGAGGAGTAGTGTATTGTCCATTGGTAGTATTAAATAAATTTTGCTGATCTAATGTCTCAGACCATCCTGTAGTTAAATTCCTAGCCTCCATAGGAAGCTGAGTTAAAGCAGTCCAATTTGCTGTGGCAAGTATAGTCTGAGTCTTTAATTCATTAAACGCTGCTTTCTCTGCCACCACCTTATAATCACTCCAATCCACTACATTCTGATCACCATTGTATGGAATCAGTAGCTTATCAAAGTTAGCATCTGCTAGTCCTGCCCAAGTGTATGAGTATCCTGCTGTAGCAAAGATTCTATCAAAGTAAGTCTGAGCATAGATAGCAGGCTTAAACCAATTAAACTGATATTGATTGTCTATGTTGAATGGCATCACATACTTATAGCCATTAGCTAGAGTATTATCAAAGGTATCAATCACTACACTAGGATCTACATAGTGATCTAAGTCTGAGAAATCTATATCACTCAGATACTTATTAGAGATGTCAGTAAAGAATGTACCTCTATCCTCTTTAATCAGTACCTCATACTCCACCATCTGCTCATAAGCTCCTGTCACTTGTGACTTCTTTATGTTAGTGAGCTGAAGAGTAGCATTAATCATAACAGGTATACCATTCTCAATGACATCACAATTAGTGATTGTATTGATATTGAAAGTACCTGCTTGAATGTTTACATCATAGTAATGATTGAGCAGAGTATTGTTGTTGCTATTGCCTACTAAAGTAATGGTCTTAGAGAATGATCCTGTTCTTTTAGATATATCCCTAATATCTCCCACACTAAAGTTTAGAGGAAATGATGTACCCTCTTTAACATCTAGGTATCCTGTGCTAAGTTGTATTCTAACCATTGATAGGATCTTGTTGTGCTAGCTTAATAGTTACTGATTGCTTAATTAGTTTCTTATTCTTTTGGCTGAATACTTCAAAGCTAGTAGAGTCTACTACACAGGCACAATAGTAATTATCTGAATAGTAATATACTTGAGGAGATGTCAGTAGCTCTTGAAATCTAGTAGCATCATCTTGTCCCATCCAATTAGTATTAAGGTCAAAGGTCTTAGTTACATTAGTGTTATAAGTTCTGAATCCTTTTTGTAACTCCTTACCTACCCACTGTGTACTCAATACCTGACCATCTATATGCTGATTGTATTGCTCTCTAGTAATCTGCCCTTTCTCATAGGTTCTTAATTGAAATGCAAATGATTGCCATGATCCCATCCTATCTAAGTAGATAAGCTGTTGGTCATTAATGGTGCATCTATTGTCATAGGTGAAATAGTAAGGCTCAGTATTAAGATCTGTATCATTATAGATAAGCACATAATAATCTTCAGTAACTAATGCAGTAGGTCCTACAAAGACAGCATAGATGCCATCACTAGCAGGAGTAAATGAGGTGCTGTCTAATAAGTTGCCATCCATATCATACCACTCTACTTCATAGTTATCTCCACCATATACTCTAAGGTTGTAATAGAATTTAGCGTTATAGAATGTAGTAGGAGTAAGAGTGGGTAGACCTAACTCAAAAATGTTAGTTGTTAATAATAAACCTTGAGGAGTATTACCTAAGAAATTAAAACTATTAAATGGACTAGTTACATAAATAGTATTAGTCCAATTATTAAAAGCTCCATTGAATACCTCCTTGTTAGTTATTAAAGAGTCATTCAATACCTGAGTCTTTCTTAAATCTGCATAAGTTACATTGCCATTGATATTGATATTTGTAATAGTAGACCAAAGTACATTGACAGTAAAGTTATTAGCATCAGTAACTGAGATGACAGTGTGCAATCCCTCAAGTGCTGGATTATCTGCACCGGGACTAACCTGAGTAATTACTATCTGATCTCCTACTATAAACCCATGAGCTGTATTAGAGGTGATGTTAGTGTTTAGTCCATCTATTGTTAGAGGATCTGTATAGTCTACATTATCTATATACTCATAGCCTAAATCTACATCATATTGATACCATGATTCTGAGCTGTCGTAAGGTGCAAATCCACTTAACCCTGTCTCATTATAAGTAACCAAAGATTGCATCAGCATAGATATATCCTGCTCACCATACCCTGTGCCATATACAGGTAGCACTCTATATTGAGCTACTAAAGTAGCACTAGTATGAGAGCCTGTAGCAGGATAGATACTAAAGATATATCTGAAGCCAGGCTCATTCTTATTAGTATTGTTAATGATATACTTAATAGGATTGTAAGCAGGCATCAGTTGCTGAGGCTGCGCTATGATTGTAGTACTAGGCATCTATTCTCCTCTAAGAGACTTTAACTCTTCATACATAGCTAGTAGCTGTGCCTCTTTTTGAGCAATCAGTTCCTCTTGAGTAGGACCTTCTACTTCAATAAACTCAACTCTTAAAAGTCCAGTTTCATCATAAATTTCATTTCTTATTTGTGCCATAATTATACTGCTGTTAAATTTATTACATACATATTTTGACCTGCTGTACCAAAACCAGCTGTGCCAAGTGTAATTGGTGCAGAACCAAAAGTTGCAGCTACATTTAGTATACCAAAACCACCAGTAAAAATACTAGTAGATATTGGTATTAATTGTGAAGAAAACATTGAAGAAAGTGTAACAGCTGCACTACTATAAAGACCTAGCCAATAAGTAGTACCTGCAGTAAATGTAAAAGATGCAGTATATGTTTTAGCCCCTGTTGTAGTACAATCAAGGCTAGTGCTTTCTAATAACTTAGTAGTAGGTACACCATTTGAATCAGAATATATAAGTATTCTTGCATTCACTCCAACCGCAAGAGTTGTTACATTAATTTGCAAATTTGAAACTGTTAATGAATTTGCAGGGATAAATGGAGATAAATAAATGAAATTAGCTGCTGTAGCTGTAGTAGTAGCACTTGCACTAGTCTCTAAACGCACACTATATGTCCTACCTGATACAGGCTTAGTTAATACATGAACTGCACCTCCTGCTACCACCAAATCACCACTACCTAATAAAGTAGTGCTGTTAATTGTTTTGATGTTAGTACCACTTACTAGAGTAGGTTGTACTGCTAAGTCACCACTGCCTAGTAATGTAGTGCTATTAACTGTCTTTATATTAGTGCCACTTACTAGAGTAGCTTGTAGCCCACTCTTTATGTTTGCACCTGTCACTGACTTTGTTACATATGTACCTCCTCCTGCATCTTCACTAATCTCTACTAAGTCAGTAGCTGCTAGAGCTGAACCCTTTGCTGTTAATTGACTAATCTTTTTATTTGCCATTATATATATTTATTTATTGTGTTACTCTTTTATTCAACAAATTCTGTTACTCTTTCATACAAGCTATCCTCAGTGAATCTGCTATCTCCATCCTCAGTGATTCTGTCATCACTAAATACAGGACCTGATGCAGCTAGTAGCCATGCCTCCATCCAATTTCCATTGACTGTAGTATCTTGCCCTAACTCTTTCACTATGTCCTGGAGATAGTCAGTAGATGTAGATGGATAACCTCCTACAGCAGTTAGTATATCTGCCATTATATCGGTAGAGGTAGCCCAAGTAGTTACTCCATAAAGTTCTGCTATAATGTTTATATAGCTATTATTATAAAAATTTAGTGTTGATTCATTTATTGGCTCACCATAAAGAATCTCTGCTATTTCTTTTAATGTATCACTCATAACTATATTACATTAGGTTAGCTTTTTGTTTAGAACGCATAGTATGAGTCATCGGTGTAATACTCCTGCCTGATGTAAGTGGTAGCATATCGGATAGCATCCATAGCATCATCATACAGCTTAACAGGCTCATCCATTATTTGGTCACCAATTTTCTTCCACTTATAATTCTCATACTCTTTCATTATCTGCTTATCCTCCTGACAGAATACTCCAAAGGTCTTAATGTTATCTATGCCTTTCTTTACTACCTTGTTAGCATTATGCACATCATATCCTGCAGTATTCATCTCGGCAATTATCTCAGGTCTTGAGTAGTCTGCCATTATCTCTATATGCTTACCCACATTCAATGCATCCATCTTCTCTATTAGCTGAGTAGTGGTGAGGTAGCTCTCATAGATTATCTTTTCAATAAAGATATCATTGTCACAGTAATAGACTCTGACTAGAGCTGTAGGGTGATTGTATCCAAAGTCTAAGCCCATTACATACTTTACAAACTTAACAGGTCTATGAGCTATAAATGTCCAATTAGAATAGATGTTACTCTTAGAGATAGCTTTCTCCCCTAAAGCATATATCTGATACATTGCCTCATCAGTTCTTTTCAAGTCCTCAATCTGCTTCTTAATGCTATCAGGTAGGAATGGATTATCCCTGTAGGTAGACTTAATCAGTATGCTCTCCTCAGTTGGTAGGTCATAGAGCCAGGAGGATGACTCAGATGGATTGTAGTCAAAGATTAGCTTGTCTTCTGTTCTCATGTTCAGCTGAGTAAAGTCATCATAGAATAACTCATTAGCTTCATTGCACCAAGCCACATCTCTTTTTCTACCCCTTATCTTCTGCTCATCATCTACACTAAAGAACTCTACTATAGATCCATTAGGGAATGAGTAGATATGCTCTGACTTGTTATGATTGCTAACCTCATAGATATCCATGCTCTTCATGATCTCTAAAAAGTCCCTCATGACTGTAGCTCTCAGTGCAGGGAATGTCTTACGAATGATTGACACTACCTTGTTCTTATTCTGATAGCAGTAGACTATTAGCATCTGACAAAGGCTGTAGGTCTTAGAGGACCTTGAGCCTCCCTCATTGATAATGAATCTTAGTGCAGGATCAGTGAGAGCTGCATAGTTCTTTTGGAATATAACTGTACTATCTATCTCCATTGGCATAAGCATAAGCATAGGCTAGCATCTCCATCTGCCTACTATCACTGATAATTGCTATCCTGTCTATCTGTACTAGTACTCCTTTCTTAGAATAGATGTAAGCCTCAACAGCTTCACACATCATTTCAATCCTTTGCACTAGTAATGATGTTCACCTTAATCTCAGAGATATCCTTACCATTGGTAGTGATGTCTGATTTCTCAGTTAGGTTGTTTAGTCTCTGAGTGATGGATGGATTGTATTGACCTACCATGCCGCCCTGTATCTGATCATTTCTGATTTCTCTCTTTA
>Ga0209191_1001415_pt1 | contig 15888 bp, 5 predicted proteins | sample S_130626_EF_Meta_FD_187320 | JGI IMG/M metagenome (GOLD analysis project Ga0209191, IMG submission 187320) | Freshwater microbial communities from Lake Simoncouche, Canada to study carbon cycling - S_130626_EF_MetaG (SPAdes) (version 2) | ecosystem: Environmental > Aquatic > Freshwater > Lake ...
CATAAGGTGCTGGGGTGCTGTTTGGCAACACCGCACCCGCCTGAAAACTATAGAGATTCGATGAAGACCGAACGAAAGCGTTGTAGTTGTCAAAGACCGAAACTTCAAAGTTGAACGCCTCGGTTGTTCCCACCGGCGGAGCCAGCGTGAAAGTAATGCAATAAGTATTTGGGGTTGTTGCTGGGCTCACAGCTGTAACAGCGCTTGCGGTGATCCAGCTGCGAGTTGGCGAAAATGTGAAGCCGAGAACGTCTGCGACGTCTGGGTCTTGGGCGCAGAACTGAACTGTGCTTGATGAACCCGGGACCACGGTGAATGCGCCTGAGGCTGGCTCTACAGTAAAGGCCGGTGCTCTGTTAGTGGTGGTAGCAAAGTTGAGCAGTACGTCACGGGTCGAAAACTGACCATTGGCGTCAGTTGCTCGAACCTTGAGGGCATAATACTTTTGTCCTCCACCAAAAGCAGCACTGATTGTTTCAGCACCGGTGCAAAAAGTTGAGTTAATTCGATAAGCACCGGTGTTTGCATTTAGATCTGAACACGGCACTCGACTCGCGCCATAGCCATCAAGGGCCATGGCATCAGATGTCACTAACTCATAGGTCACTGCGGTGTTGCCCTGACCCAAGCCGCCTAGATTGGTGTAGTAACTCAGGTTCGAATCGTAAGCAATGTTGTACATATATCCCGAGTTATAAATTGGCGCTTCAGAGTCGTGGACCCCATCTATCTTGATTTTTGAGGCGAACTGAATGCTGTCGTTCGTAGTATTTAAAATGTTGCTAATTCGGCAGCATGTGTTAGAAGTGAATGAGTATTCGCCTGGAGTCGAGAAGCATCCTGAGAGCGTCCACGTGTTGACTGTGATCTCAAAAAGTGGGTTGCTCGCATCATTAGAAGTCGTTGGATTAGTTGTTCCATTACATCCGCTTACTAGAGTTGGCACTCCGGCGATAGTTCTATAAACCTCCACATTGTAATATCCACCGGGGGTAGTTTTACGAGTTAATCCTGTTGCCGTGATGTGTACCTCTTCGGCATGGCCTCCAGCTGGGGCGTGATACTCGACTGTAACGAGGGTGCCTCGGTAGTGCGAAGCTTGAGCCGCATCTGGCTGAATCTGAGCCAAAAACAGGGCAGCGAACAGCGCCAAAATAGAGACGATTGCCACGCCAAACTTGCTTTTCATGATCAACATGACTTATCCAAATCTCTAAAAACGAACATTTAGAGAAATGATGCCACAAAAATAATCGCTTCAACGATGGTTTGCTGATTTTCAACCCGATTGTCCGGACAAATAAAGGAATTCAGGGCCTCAAGGCCAGACATTTGCTGGGAAACAGGTTTGGCCGGTTGTAGCCACTACTTGGCGAGCAGCGCCTTTACTCGCGGAACGACCTCGTTTGCGTAGAGCTCGATGTTGCGAAGCAGGCGGCTCTGCGGCATTGGGCCATTCGAATACTTGAGATCGAACCGCTGCGCGCCAACCGACTCGATGGCGTAGGCAATCTTTTTGGCAACGGTTTCTGGTGAGCCAACATACATCGAGCCGTGCAGAACTTCGCTCATGAATTGACCTTGGCTTGCCTCGCCCCATCCGCGTTCGCGACCGATGCGACCGAATGATGCCTGATAGTAGGGCCAGAATTCTTCTACTGCTTCTTCGTCGGTTGGCGCAAGATAACCCGGTGAGTGAATCGAAACCGGCAACTGTTCTTTGCCGAGTTCTGCAAGGCGCGTGCGATATAGACGTGCAAATGGTTCGAAGCGTGCAGGGTCGCCACCGATAATCGCTAGCGCCATCGGAATGCCATGGTTTGCCGCGCGAACAACTGACTCTGGGCTGCCACCTACGCCAACACGAATCGATAGTCCGTGTTCGGTCTTTGGGTAGACCTCTTGATTGGTTAGCGCTGGGCGAGTTGTGCCAGACCAGGTAACCGCCTTCTCTTCTAGCAGTTGCACAAGAAGATCGAGTTTCTCTTCGAAAAGTACGTGATAGTCGCTGAGTGCGTAACCGAAAAGCGGAAAGCTTTCGGTGAATGAACCGCGACCGGCTGTGATTTCTGCGCGGCCGTTCGAAAGTGCGTCGAGAGTTGCAAAGCGCTGATAGACGCGAATCGGGTCTTCGCTCGAGAGAACGGTCACACCGCTGCCGAGCTTGATGTTCTTAGTCACAGTTGCGATGCCAGCGAGAACTGTGTCGGGAGCGCTCACCGCAAAGTCATCGCGGTGGTGCTCGCCAACGTTAAAGTAATCGAGGCCGAGCTTGTCGGCGAGAATCGCCTGGTCAACCAAGTCACGAATGGTCTGTGCATCGCTGTTTGGGTTGCCCTGCTCGTCTACCGAGCTGTCGCCGAAGGTGTCTAGGCCGAAGCTAATTTGCTGAGATATCATCACTAAAGCCAACCCCAACTCGGTCGGATTATTCCGCCTAACTTAGGCTTGAAAATCAAGAAATCCCACTAGATTTAGCCAATGAAACCTAACCGCATTGTCGCCGTTTTGAGATGGCTAGCCGCCGTCACCGTCTTTTCAGCCGTGGTTTGGCAGGTGACCGACCGCATAGCGAACAACCTATTCAGACCAGCCGAGTACTTCTCTTACTTCAGCATTCAGGGTGTTGTAATTGCCGCTGCGTTGCTTGGCTACACCGGTTGGCTCTCATGGAAGGGCACCCCCGAATCGCGCAAGGTAACAATCGCCCGCGTATCGAGCACAACCTACATAATCTTTATTGCCGTGGCATACAACGTCCTGCTGCGCGGCACCGCTGGCGATGTGCGCGATGCCGGTTATGACTGGCCGGTTGTGCCACACGAGATCATGCACGTTTGGGCGGCAGTCATCGTTTTGCTTGACTGGCTGATCATCGCCGGAGCCTCAAATGTTCGCTTGCGCGCTTCGTTGTGGGTTGCTGTTTACCCGCTGGCCTGGTTGGCGTTTTGCGTCATCCGAGGAATTCTCGATGGTTGGTGGGCCTACTGGTTCTTGAACCCAAACGAGCCTGCTGGCGTTGCCGGAATGCTTCAGTACATCGGAGGATTCGCGGTTCTGATGATCGGGCTTGGCTGGTTGCTGTTAGTAATTCGCAAGGGTATTTCTCGCCTAACTAAAAGCGCCTAGCAAAACCTAAGCGTTAGTCGGCGGCAGCTAGTTGGCCGCAAGCGCCATCGATTTCTTTGCCGCGAGTGTCTCGCAATGTCGTTGGCACACCTGCGCGCTCAAGTCGACGCACAAACTCATCCATTACTTCTCGTGTCGAGGCCGTCCAGATCGAGCCCGGAGTCGGGTTTAGCGGAATCGGGTTTACGTGCACCCATCCCTTGCCGCGAGCGTTCAACTTCTCGGCAAGCAGGTCTGCGCGCCAGGCGTGATCGTTCATGTCTTTGATCAACGCATACTCGATAGAAACTCTGCGGCCGGTTTTCTCAAAATAGGTGCGGGCCGCATCGAGCGCTTCGTCGACCTTCCACTTTGAATTCACCGGTATTAGTTCATCGCGCAACTCGTCGTCTGGCGCATGAAGTGAAAGTGCGAAGGTGACCATCAGGTCTTCTTCTGCAAGTTTCAAGATTGCAGGAACAAGCCCAACGGTTGAAACCGTGATTTGACGAGCGCTCATGCCTAGCCCATTTGGCTGCTCAGCAACCATCGTGCGCACCGAAGACATTAGACGGTTGTAGTTTGCGAGTGGCTCGCCCATGCCCATGAAAACAATGTTGGTGACGCGCTCTGGGTCTTCGCCTGGCTTACGCTTGCTGCCGAGCAGTTCGCCACGGGTGATGGCGCGGTTCGCGGCAACCACCTGGTCGACAATCTCGGCGGCGCTCATGTTTCGGGTCAGGCCGGCCTGGCCAGTGGCACAGAAAGGACAGTTCATGCCGCAGCCAGCCTGCGACGAAACGCAGAGCGTGATTCTGCCCGGGTAGCGCATCAAGACAGACTCGACCAGAGCGCCGTCGTGAAACTTCCAGAGAAACTTGATTGTGTCGCCCTTGTCGGTCTGCAGGCGACGCAATTCGGTCAGCAGGGGTGGCAATAGTTTGCCGATGAGCTCTTCGCGGCCCGCTGCCGGAAGGTCGGTCATGTCGGCAGGGTCACTCGTGTAGTGGGTGAAGTAGTGGGTTGAGATCTGCTTTGCCCTAAAGGCTGGCAGGCCAAGGGCCTTGACCGCTTCGATGCGCTCTTCGACGCTCATGTCGGCCCAGTGGGTCGCCGGCAAGCTCTTCTTGACGTCGGCAAACTGCAGCAGTGGTTTGCCGTCGGCACCGAGTTTTTGCTTCCAGCCCTCTGTGGCTGGCTTTATTTGAGGGCGCTCAGACATGCGTGCTCCTCAAGATTTGGCTGGCTAGTGCTTCAAGTTTAGGCGCGCTTCTGGCCTGTGACTAGTTAGGGATGATCTCACTCAGCGAGCCCCACCACACCCAACGATGTGTCGAGTTCCACTTTGGGTCGCAGGTGGTCAGCGTAATCAGTTTGCGGGTGTTGTCGACCGGCATGTTTCTGGGGTTCTTGTCAATCACCCAGGTGCCAGAAGGTTTGACCTTGGTGTCGTACTCGAGCGAATAAACATAGGTTGCATCTGCCGTCTTCACAAAGATCTTGTCACCGGCCACAAGTTTTTCGAACTCAGCAAATGGTTCGCCGTTGCTTGCACGGTGACCCGCAATCGCAAAGTTGCCAAGACCACCCGGCATTGCGGTGCCGGGATAGTGTCCGATTCCCTTAGCCAGATCTCTTTCTTCGATTCCCTGCACGAGCGGAAAGTCTTTTAGCTTGAGTGCCGGAATCGTGACGAGTGCAAACGACTTAGAAGCTGCAGGTTCGACCAGTGACGGAACCAAATTGTTTGGCTTGCTGAATTCGATCTGCAGCGCGTTGCGTTCTTGCTGGGCAAGAACAGCCGAGGTGACGTTGGTGCCCCAGATTTGATAAGCGATGCCTGCCGCGCCGATTATTCCAACGGCGATAAGCCCATTAGCAACGATGCGAAGTAGCTTCTTGTTTTTTAGCGGACTCTTCTGCGCAACCATAATCCGATGCCAATCAAGAGGCCAGCGAGAGATGCTAGTGGCAAGGTGAATTCATTTATACCCGTGTAAGCGAGATCGCCCTCACCGCGAGCCTTAGGAATGATGACCGTGAGTGTTGACTTCACCTTGTTGCCAGCGGCATCCCAGATGAAGTAACCCAGCGATGCGCGGCCGAACCAGTTCTTCACCGGCATGAAGGTCACGTTGCCAGTAGATGCCTCAACCGTCCAGACTCCAACCTTGGTTTCAACCGAGTTCGCGGTGGTGTTGCAGTTGGTCGTGCACAAAACAATGCTGGTTGGAATCAGCTCGGCACCGGCCTTGATGTCGTTAGTGACCGGCGATAGCGTGATCGGCTTGTTCATGGTGCCGTTCTTAACATCTGGCTTTGCCACTGGCTTTGGCACCGCAGTCGCTGTTGGAGTTGGGGTCGGGGTAGGCGTTGGTGTCGGAGTAGGGGTTGGCTCAACCGGTGGTACTACCGGTGGTGGCGGTGGTGGGGTAACAGTTGGGGTGTATGTGGTGCTCACAGTGCGAGCCAACTGATCGGTCACCTGGTAGGTCACAGATTCTGCAACGCCAAGGAACCCGGCAACCGGCATAAACGTAATGGTGTTTCCAACAACCGTGTAGGTCCCATCTTCGGTTACCACCGAGGTTGCCGTGCAAGTTGGTGCAACCTGGTTGGTGCCACAAAGCTTCAAAGTTGAAGTCACCGCAACTGCCGGAATGCTGTCATTCGTGAGCACCGTCATGGTCTGCAAAGTGTCGAGGTAGTCAGTCGAAGTGTCTGGTGTTGCAGTCGGCACTGCCGGTGGCGTGACGGTTGGAATCAACTGAGCTGTCGCGCAAGAAGTGTTTGGTGCGGCCGGCAACCAGGTACCAGTAACCGTGTTGCAGATCAGGTAGGTCGGCGGAGCAACCGCAGTGCCAGTGAATCCAGCAACCGGTGTGAATACAACGGTGGTTCCAGTCAAGACATATGTGCCATCAACAGTTGTCACAGTGGTCGCCGTGCAAGTCGGGTAGGTTTCGCCAACGCCACAGAGTTTCAATGTTGATGGCGAAAGCGCCACAGTGCCGACTGTTGTGTAACCAACTGGAATTGGGTTGGTGACTCCGGCGCTGTCGTTAGTTAGCGGGTTGAATGTTCCGGTTGCGCCATAAGCCAAAGTCAGAGTGTCGGTTACTGCAGCAACTGCCGGTGGCGGAACAACAACCGGTGAAATAGTGCTGGCAGCAATCTGCCCAAGCGAATCTTGAACAACGTACTTGATTGGCGTCGCGATTCCAACGTAGTTCGCCTCCGGGGTGAATGTGACAACACCAGTAGTTGTGTTGACGGTGTAAACACCCTCGCCCGAAACGGTCACACTGGTAAGTGTGCACGAAGCGTTCGCGGTGCCTGTTACACACAAGCGCACGCTTGAAGGCACAAGCGGCGCCGAGGCACTGCCAGCAGTGTCGTTCGTGAGTATCGACAGCGTCTGAACGGCACCCTGCGGTGCAGCCGAAGAGTCAGGCGATGCGACCAGCGAAGTTGGAACTATTGGAGTCAGTGTTGAAGACGCTGTGAGGCCAGCAGCATCTGTGACCTTGTAGGTCACCTGCGTCTTGGTTCCAGGAGTTATGGTCGAAAGCGCGCTGAAAGTCACAACGCCCGAGTTGATTGCCCAGGTTCCCTCGCCGGCCACCACAAAGCTGCCGCTAGTGATGCAACTGCTCGGAGTCGCCGGATCAACAATGCAGCTGGTCGCAAAGTTTGCCGAACCGGTTGTTGCCAGCGGTGACGCACCCGAGTCGATGTCGGTAAAGGTCGTTGTGCTTGATGGCAAGAGTGTCTTGGTTTGCGGCGTTGCGACCGGCGCTGCCGGTGCTGAAACAATCGGCGTGATAGTTGCCATAACTTTTTGACCAACAACATCGGCAACCGCATATTTGATTGCCGGTGCGGTGCCAGAGAAAGTAATCGCCGGCGTGAATGTCACTGTACTTCCAGTAAGCGTGTATGTGCCAACCGGATTGTTCAAGTTGTCATAGACGGTGACCGAAGTAAGCGTGCAGCTTGCGGCAACAGTCTGAGTGCTTGCGCACAACCCAACAACGGTCAAACCTGCTGGGTCATTAGTCAACGGCGTGATTGTCTGCGGAGTATTCCACGGACCACTCTTTGTGTCGTTGACAGCTGTCGGCATTGCCGGTGGAACCACGGTTGGAGTGTAGGTGGTGGTAGAAGTCTGACCCAGTGCATCGCTCACCTGATAGTTAATCGGCGTTGCGGTTGCTGCGAATGTCGAGAGCGGCGTGAATGTGACCTGACCATTCACGACAGCGTAGGTCCCCTGGTTTGCGATCGTCACAGAAGTGGCGGTGCAGTTCGGTGAGGTCTGGCCACTCGAGCAGAGCTTCAAAGTTGATGCGATCAAGGTGGTTCCGCTAGCTGCCGCATCGTTAAGCAAGACGTTCGAAGTTTGAACTGTGTTGTATGGACCCGAGGTTGTGTCTGCCACAACGGTTGGTGCAGGAATCACAGTTGGCGTATAGGTGGCGCTAACTGTTTGACCAGAATTTGCAGTCACCTGGTAGGCAACCGCAGTCGCGATGCCAGACCATCCGGTGACCGGCGTGAAGGTGACAACGCCTGTGGCTGTGTCAACCGTGTAGGTTCCCTGGTTTGCGATTATCACAGAAGTGGCGGTGCAGTTAGGCGAGGTCTGACCGCTCGAGCAAAGCTTCACACTGGTAGAGGTCAAGGTGACGCCGGCCGCAGTGGTGTCGTTTGTCAGAACGGTCTTCACCTGAGCGGTGTTGAGCGGACCCGAGCTGGTGTCGTTAACGGCAACCGGTGCAACCGGTGCAACAACTGTTGGCGTGTAAGTTGTGGCAGCAGTCTGACCTAGTGAATCGCTGATCTGGTAGCCGACCGCGGTCGCGGTACCAGTGAAGTTGATTAGCGGCGTGAATTCAATAGTTCCGTTGACCACCGTGTAGGTTCCCTGGTTTGCAATGGTCACCGATGTTGCGTTGCAGTTAGGTGAAACCTGGTTGGTTGCTGGGTCACAGAGTTTCAAGGTCGAAGCAACCAGGGTCTCGCCGCTGGCAGCGGTGTCGTTAGACAATACGGTCTTGGTTTGTGTGGTGTTCCAAGCGCCACTTGAGGTGTCTGCGGTCGCACTTGGCGGAGCGGGAACGATCGGAGTCAAACTTGAAGAGGCCGTCAGACCAGCGTCGTCAGTGACCCGGTAAGTGATTGAAGTCTGGGTTCCCGGTGCGATGTTTGCAAATGCTGCGAAGGTAACCTCGCCGTTTGCGATTGTCCAGGTGCCTTGGTTAGCAATATTGAAACTGCCCGAAGTGATGCAAGTGCTTGGGTTTGCCGGGTTGACAATGCAACTTGAAGCAAGGTTTGCAGAACCTTGAGTGGCCAGAGCACCGGCCCCCGAGTCAACATCGGTGAAAGTAACACTTGTGTTAGGCAACAAAGTCTTGGTTTGCGGGGTTGCCGTTGGTGCGTCTGGTGCAAACACGGTTGGGGTAATTGTTGCTTTTACGTTTTGTGCGTACGCATCAACAACTGCATAGGCAATTGACGTTGCCGTGCCAGAGAAAGTTGACAGTGGAGTGAAGGTAACCGTCGAACCACTGAGTGTGTAGGTTCCTTCATTTGCGATTGTCAAAGTTGTGGCGGTGCAATTTGCAGCCGGTGTTGAAACGGTAGGGCAGAGACCAACCATGGTGAGACCAGCTGGGTCATTAGTTTGAGGTGTAATCGTTTGCGCTGTGTTCCAAGGGCCACTGTTTGTGTCATTAACTGCGATGGGAGCCGTTGGCGGCTCGACAGTTGGAGTATAAGTAGTAGACGAAACCTGACCGAGGGCATCGGCGACCTGGTAGGTGACAGCTGTTGCAGCGCCAGAGAAACTAGAAAGAGGAGTGAAGCGAACCTGACCACTGACGATTGAGTAGGTTCCCTGGTTGGCAACCGTGACCGATGTCGCGTTGCAGTTAGGGGGTGTCTGACCCGAAGCACAGAGAGCGAGCGACGCAGGGTTTAGCGTGGTCTGTGAGGCTGAGTTGTCGTTCGAGAGCACGTTCTTAGTTTGAGCAGTGTTCCAAGGCCCAGAGGTTGTGTCGGCAAGTACAGTCGGTGCCGGGATAACCGTTGGGGTGTAGGTAGCGCTCACGGTCTGACCCGAGTTAGCCGTCACCTGATAGGCAACCGCTGTTGCGGTGCCAGACCAGTTGTTTACCGGCGTGAAGGTGACCACACCGGTCGCGGTGTTCAAAGAGTATGTTCCCTGGTTTGCGATGGTCACAGAACTCGCGTTGCAGTTCGGCGGAGTCTGACCACTCGAGCAAAGCTTCACACTGGTGGCATCCAAGGTGACGCCACCGGTAGTCGTATCGTTTGCCAAAACGGTCTTCACCTGCGCGGTGTTCAGTGGGCCAGAACTAGTGTCGTTCACCGCTACCGGTGGTGAAGGTGCAATAACAGTTGGTGTGTAGGCGCTCGAGGCAACCTGTGCGAGCGAATCGCTGATCTGATATGCAACCGGTGTTGCGGTTCCATTGAACGTTATAAGAGGTGTGAATTGAATCTGCCCGGCGACAATTTCATAGGTACCCTGGTTTGCGATTGTCACCGATGTCGCGTTGCAGTTAGGTGAAGCTTGGTTTGTCGCGGGGTCGCAAAGTTTAAGAGTCGCTGCATCGAGTGCGTGTCCGGTGGGTGCTAAGTCGTTTGAAAGAACGTTCGATGTCTGTGGTGTGTTCCAAGGGCCACTGGTTGAGTCAGGATATGCAACTGGAAGGCCTTCAACGGTGGGTGTGATAGTTGACGATCGAATCTGGCCAATAGAGTCGGTTACCTGATATCCGAGTGGCGTCGCGTTTCCGGCAAAAGATGGCAGAGGAACAAACCGAACACTGCCATCGGATTGAACTGTGTATGTACCTTCACCGGTAACCGTTACCGTTGTCGCATTGCAGTTGTTTGGGGTTTGGCCCGTGGCACAAAGTTTCACAGATGAAGCAACCCAGGTAACGCCCGAAGCGGTTTCGTCGTTAGCAAGAATGTTTATGTTCTGAGTGGCCGAATTCAATCCGGTCGAGGAATCAGGCAGGGCAAATGGAACGGTAGATGGCACGACGGTCATCGAATAGTCTTCAACCTCACCAGAGCTCACCTTGCCCGTGGCCACGGTCAGTGGGTCATAACTTAGACGAACACGCGCGTAGGTGAGGCCGGGAACCACCAACTGTGGAACCGTCCAGCTCAGAGTTGCGCTGGTTGCACCAGATGCGACCGTCGTGCAGTAGCGCTCACTGTATGCAAAAACTTCGTCGCGGTTGAAGTCGAGCCAAGAACAAAGGTTCGCCGTATCGGTCACTCCATTTAGGGTGACGGTTGTGCTGTAGGTTGAGCCGGCGTTGCCGAAGTTGATTGACGGCGAAGACACCCAAGCTGCAACACCATCATCGGCCTTCGGGTTTCCGGCTAGAGAAGTTCCGCTGGCAACCGCATCGGCGTTTGTTGTTGCGTAAAGCGCTGAGGCCTGATCGGCAGCAACCGTTGCACCTAGCCTCAGGTCGCCAATCGAGTGGCTAGCAACTGGGTTGTCATAAGCGGTCGGAACAAGACCGAAGTCTTCAGAGATGCTTGCGGTTAGGTTCCAGGCATCTAGCCATCCAGTGCCGCGTGCTGTTCCAAGGTAAACATCGAACGATGCCTGAGAAACAGTTCCATTGAGCTGAATCGATCCACAACCAGCGGTGGCTGTTGCACCATAATCGCCACCATTTACTTGGCAACTCACAGTAGGGTTTTTCACAATTGGCTGAATGTAACGGCCGTTGTTGACTACTTCGATGTTTGTTCCACTCAAAACCGACATAGTGAGGTTTGGTGTAGTCAGTGCCATTTCAGTCCAGGCTGTTGTGTTTCCAGTGCCACCGCCCCATCCGGCGAAAGATACAACTGGATCCTTTACTGGCTTTGAGAAGTAAATGGTCATCACACCGCGAGGGCCACAGAGAACTCCAGCGGTGCAGAAGTCGTTTCCGACGGTTAGCTTCAAACCCGGCTCGGTAACGAGTCCGGTAGCTGTGAAGTGCTGAGGCAAGCCACCACGTTGTGCCAGCGACTCGGTTGCCTCGTTGATACAGACATAGTTACCTGTTACACCAACGCTGTAATAGACACCGTTTGGCAACTGTGTTTCTTTAGTTCTGTTTATGCTTCCGGCGCCATCGCAATCAAGCGGCGCATTGGTCGAGCCGTTATAAGCGGTTGTCCAGTTCCAGTTCTTGTTGATTGGGTTGCTGCTCTGGCTAAACGACAGGGCATCGTTTCCGTTGGTGTCTTGAATCGCCAAGTTAGTAGCTGAGATGCTCGAGGTTGGTGCCTCGTAAGAGACGATCACTTCGGTGCCAGCCGTGATTGAAGACGGCATGGTCAGTAGAACGCTTGAACCCGAAACCGTTAGCGAGGCTGGAGTCACTGGCACTCCAGCAACGAAAACCGTGAATCGACTTGGTGCCGGAAGTGGCGCACCTTGAAGCGCTTCGTTGAAGGCAACTGTGACCTGAGTGCCGCTATATGTCACAGGGTTGCTTGTCGCCAAAACCGGTGCAACTCGATCTGGACCGAATCCCGAGTTGTTTACGACCGCGGCATTTGTGAACGAGAGCGAGTCGTTGCCGAGGGCATCCTGGATGGCTGCGTTGTTAGTGGCCTTGTCTGAAGTTGGTGCCATGTATGAGACGGTTACGACCTTGTCGCTATTGACCACACTGGCAAGATTCAGGGTGATGGTTGAACCGCTCATGCTTCTGTTCGACACGGTGACCGGGTTGCCGTCTACGTTCACCGTGTAACCAGCAGCGTTCAAGCTAGAAGCACCTAGAGCCTCGTCGAATGTCAGAACCAGAGAGGTTCCGTTAGCGCTTAGAACCGCACCGTTCGATGAAGCAAGCACAGGGCCAACCAAATCAACAGCTCGACTAAATGTCGCAGCGTCATTTCCGTTTAGATCTTGAAGTGCCGCGTTGGTTAGCACGTTGTCTGAAGTGGGCGCGGTGTAAGCAACCGTGATGGCCGTGTTGTTTGGAACCGCTGAAGGAAGCGTTAGAACAACCGAGCTGCCAGAAATCGATAGCGAGGTTGGAGTGACAACCGAACCGTTAATAGTGACACCAAATTGACTTACCAGCGGCAACGACGACGAGAGCAGAGTCTCATTCATGGTGATTGTGACCTGAGCACCAGAGACTGTTACCTGGTTGGAAGTCGCGAGAACTGGTGCTGTTCTATCCGGGCCGAGCGATGAATTGTTCGTCACCGCAGCATTAGAGAACGAGACCGCATCGTTTCCGGCAGAGTCTTGCACCGCTGCATTGTTAGTTTCTATGTTAAAGCTCGGAGCCAGATAAGAAACGGTTACGGTCTTGTCACTGCTGATTGCGTTTGGCAAGGTAAGGGTGACGGTTGAACCGGTGGTCGAAACACTCGAAACACTCACGGCATTACCGTCAATAAGAACGGTTAATGCCGCCGCCGCCGCAGTAGTCGAACCCAGGGCTTCATCAAACGTGAGCACCAACGATGTGCCGCTGCTGCCGAGAACTGCGCTGCCTGAAGATGCAAGAACCGGTGCTCGAAGATCGAGAGTGCTCGCGAAGCTCGAACCTCCACCACCACCACCGCCGGTGCCTCCAGAGCCACCACCGTAGTAACCTCCACCACCACCACTACCACCGGCAGTGCTAGCAGCACCTGATGCCACACCGAACCCGCTGGTTAGCCTCGAAGTTCCTGCGGTTCCATTTGCTGCACCCGTGATCGCTGGGCTAGCAGCTCCACCGGCAGTTCCGACTGCAGCCTGGGTAGCACCGCCACCAAAGTTTGTTCCGGTTCCTGAGCCTGCCGTTCCGTTTCCACCGGTCAGTGCGGTTGAGTCATTACCGCCACCACTACCACCGGCACCCTGAAGTGAAGCTCCACCGCCACCACCCGCGGTTAGCAAGTGCTTTGGAGTTGAGGCGACCGCAAAAACCGATGATCCACCTCCACCAGATGCAAACAGGTTGTTCTTGTTGTTCGTGCAACTGGTGTTGCTTGCCGCACCACCTGAACCGAATGGCGATGTCATTACCGAACCAACACAGGCCTGTGGGGCCGTGACGGTACCGCTCATGTTGGTAAGGCCAATTGCCGTCGTCGAGCCGCTTGAGAAATAGATTGACTGACCAGAGGTGCCGCTCGTGGCAACCCTTGTGCCGTTGAAGTATGCGAACGAACCGGTAAGGCCGCTGACCGTGATTGTGTCACCAACTTGGATTCCATGAAGGTTTGAAGCCCAGATGAAGCCGAAGCCCGTGGCCTCGTTTCGAACCTGCTGAATCGTGAAATTAGAAAGAGGTTTCGTTGTGTTGTTTCCAATACCGCCCTGGCCAACTGTTAGGTAGAAAGACTGCCCTGGCGTCACCGAGTAAGTGCTCTGCACAAACCCGCCGGTTCCACCGTTATAAGTAGTAACAGCACCAAGATCTCCGCCAGAAGTTGTCGCTCCACCGCCGGCGCCATAAACCTTGAACGTCACCGAAGTGACTCCTGCCGGAACTGTCCAGTTGTGAACCGCGCCAACGTAGTTGAACTCTTCTGTGGTTGAACCGTAGGTGACGATTACACAACCGGTGCCACCCTCAGTATTGGCGCGAACGCTGCCCCCGACTCCCGCTGCCCCCTTGTTGGCGGCACAGGTTGCCGACTTCAGCGAGCTGTTGCTTGCGCTTTGCGCGGTGATTGAAGCCGAGTCGTTTCCTGAGGTGTCTTGAACTGCAGCGTTAGACACCGATGTGCTTGTTGGTGAAGGTGCCGTGTAACTTACAGACACTGCCTGACTCTGCAGAATTGCAGGCGAGACTGACAAAACAATCGTTGAACCACTAACCGCAACATTTGTTACAGAAACTGCAGATCCTGCCGCCGTTATGGCATACATGTTTGCAGTCGGCGCAATCGTGCCTAAAGCTTCGTTATAAGTGAGTGTTATCGTGCCACCGGTGTTGTTCACGGCCGAAGACTGATACACGGGTGGCGTGATGTCAGCGGTGGATGAGTTTGTGATTGTCGTGGTTACCAACGAAGCAGCATCTTCACCAGCGAGATTCTGTACGGCGTTATTCGAAGTCAGGTTAGACGAAGCTGGAGCGTTGTACTTCAGTGTCACGGTCTGCCCGATTCCAACTTTCGGATCGAGAGTCAGAACTACGGTTGAACCACTCACGGCAACGTTCGTTACGGTTGCAGCGGACCCATTGACCATCACCTCGAACGCAGAGCCGGGGGCCGTGGTTGACGCCAGCGCCTTCGAGTATGTGATTGTCAGACTCGTACCGGCAGCGTTAACGACTGCGCTCTGGTAGATCGGGTTAGAAAGTGGAGTGACCGCGTTGGATACCGGAGATACCGGTGAAACCGCCGTCGACACAGTGTTGAAGGCAACCGCCGTGAATGTATAGCCCTGCCCGTTGGTTAGCCCCGTGATCGTGCAGCTTCCAGAAGCCCCGGTCACGGTGCAAGTTTTGTTGGTGTCTTGAACCGCGGTAACCGTATAGCTGGTTGGGGTCACGCCAGCACCGGCTGCCACTGTAATTGTCGCTTGGCCATCACCGGCAACTGCAACCGGAGTCAGAGGAGCCCCAGGTGGCGTGTAACTTGCAAAGAACTGCCTGACCGATGGAACGCCCTCGGTTGCGACCACAATCTTGCCATCCGGCTTCACCGCAATAGAGTTGACAGTTGTGTTCAACTCGCTTGTTGGCACCTGAAATGTGGAATCCAGAGTTAGATCTGTGTTGAAGCGAATCAGGTTGCCAGAGAAGTTTCCGCCGACAAGTATCTTTCCATCACTTTGAACCGCAACAGATCTAACCCAGTTGTTGGGAGTGCTTGCAAAGCTTGCCGCGGCCGTTCCATCAGCATTGAGCTTCTTTACACGGCCGGTGAAGCTACCGCCAACAATTATTGACCCGTCACCCAAGACCGCAACGTCAAAGACAGTAGCGCCCACTGCAGCGGCGGCATTTGTGTTGAATGCCGTGTCAGCGACACCGGTTGACGTGATTCGTTTCAAGCCACCGGTAAAGCTGCCACCGACAAGAATCTTGCCATCTGACTGAACAGCAATTGAGTTAACTGTTGTGCCAACCGACGAAGCCGCATTGGTGTTGAACGTAGCATCGGCGGCACCGGCCGAAGACGCCTTCTTTAGGCCGCCAGAAAAGCTGCCTCCCACGAGAATGCTGTCAGCGGTGTAAATCGCAACTGCGCTTCCCGTTCCGCTTGTGCCAAGCGAACTTGCTACTGCGCTATTAAAGGTGGAATCAATCACGCCGGTTGAAGAGAATCTATTTAGCGGTCCACCCGAGTTATCTCCGACGACTATTCGACCTAGCGAGTCAACCGCAAGCGCTTGACCACTGTTCACCGTCCAGGTAACAGAAGCATTGGAGTTGAACGTTGTGTCTTCTACGCCAGTTGCTGAAACTTTCTTGAACGCCCCATTGAAATCACCCGTGAAAATAACTGATCCATCGCTAAGAACAGCGATGTCATATGTTCGGTTTGAGGTTTGAGATCCAAAATTCGTTTTGAATGTTGAATCGACGGCACCGGGGGTGTTCGCGAGTGCCGAGCCCACATTGAACGCGTTGCTGACAGTAAGAAGTGTGACGAGCATGGCCAATGTAGAGAGGGCGTAGGCAGACAACCGTCTCAGTTTGGGCGAAAGAAATGTCACATGAAAAGGCTAAGTTGACCCAATATTCAAGTATTCGAGAAGTTCCT
>Ga0209191_1001416_pt1 | contig 15882 bp, 27 predicted proteins | sample S_130626_EF_Meta_FD_187320 | JGI IMG/M metagenome (GOLD analysis project Ga0209191, IMG submission 187320) | Freshwater microbial communities from Lake Simoncouche, Canada to study carbon cycling - S_130626_EF_MetaG (SPAdes) (version 2) | ecosystem: Environmental > Aquatic > Freshwater > Lake ...
AAGATTTCCGCTTGTATTTAAAAGCATTTGAACATTAGCACTACCACTTGCAAAAAATATAGAACCACTATCGTTTCTTAATAGTAAGTTATTTGCACCTGCTAAATTTGAAGCAGTACCATCACCAATAATTTGATTTGATTGTGTTGTAGGATTTAATCTAAAACGAGTTACCGCACTTACTTCGCCTGATGCAGTTAAACCATTACTTAAAAATACATTACCGCCTGTTAAAGTTAATTGATTTGTAAATGATAATTGAGCAACTGATGTAGCATTTGATGAACATTCTAAAGTTGCATAACCACCGCTCGAATTACTTACTTTTATTTTAGCACCCGCAGCAGCATTTTGAACTTCTAATTTTTCACTTGGTGCAGTTAATCCTATTCCGACATTACCCGCAGAAGTGATACGCATTCTTTCAGCACCACCCGCATTTAAAGCAACTCCACCCGCATTTGAACCAAGCGTTAAATTATTTGGGTCGCTATAAAAATAAGCACTATCAGTTCCATTATTTTGTAATAAAAGTCCTCTTGTTATAGCACCATTTATAGTTAATGTTCTACCAAAAGCAGATACATTTGCACTTGTTCCTATTTGAACATCACCACCTGATGTGATACGCATTCTTTCAGCCATTCCACCACTACCATAAGTACCAAAAGCTAAATAACCTTGCGCATTTCCAGCATCGGCAGTTTCTTTTGCACCCTTAATCATACCAAATCCTAAATCTCTCAAATCTCCAGGACTAAGGAATAAACCACCAAATCCAATACTTGCACCCACATCAATCCCCGCAGTACTATTAGAACTAATTGCTAAATTAGGTGAATTAGATGTTAAACTATTATTTGCACCTACAATTAAAGCGTTAGTAGCTGGGAAAAATGCTCCAGTATTATCAGTTCCTGAAATAACACTAAATTTTGCTCTTGGCGAACTTGTACCGATTCCGACATTCGTTCCATTATCACTAACAATTGAATTTCCTAAAGCACTTGCTCCTGTAAATTTTGGTAAGTAATTAGTTGTTCCTGTGCCTGTGATAGGATTTGTTAAAGTTGAAACCGAGCCGTCTGCCTTTAAGTATTCCGCAGATGTGCCACCTAATTTAACAATTGTAGTTGCTCTCACACTTCCGACAATATCTAATTTATAAGTTGCACTTGGTGTTGCCGTCCCTATTCCAACACTCGTTCCATTGTCAAATATCAAAGAGTTTCCAATCGTTGAGGTTGCCGTAAACTTTGCTAAATAGTTAATCGTTCCGCTTCCTTCAACACCCGAAGCATTGCCTAAATTTGCAATGTCCTGCGCAGTGATTCGTTTAGTTGTGCCAGTTTGAACGATAGGAACTAACTCTGTCCCATTTAATGCGCCGCCCGCAGGCAGTTCGCTAATTCTTTTCTTTGCCATATTATATTATTATGTCGTTATTATTCTCACTTATTATGTCCTGCAATATTTCAGTGTTTAGATATGTAAAATCTTCGACTGGCTCAATTGCTCCAAATGTGTCTGGTGTCCTCTCTAATACGCCAACGTTTATTAATTCAACCTTTGTTAAACCTAATGAATTTGGATTGTAGTCAATGATTCTGTTAAGTCTAAAAATTGCACTAAAATACGAAATATACCAGAGTTCTGAAAAATCCAGTTCAGTAATATCTTTACTACTCAGCTTGAAATATGCAGTAACTTGCGCAGAGACCGAAAGCGAGTCAATTGCTTGTTTGTAATATCTGTCAATTAAATTGCCTTGCGTCATCGTTACAATGTCTGGCGTTGAAAAACTTAGATTCATACTATACGAATCAATCCCAGTCTCGTTAAATAATTGCTTTTGGAAATAGCACAATGGTAAATTGCCCACATATCCAATGTTCTCAACGTAAATTTGATTGAATATGCCATCGGACAAAGTTTCAATTGTAACCAATCCGCCATTTATTAAAATTCTCGGCTCTTTTTGTGTGTTTTTAATTGTTGGCTCGGCCGCATCTAACATCGTTGTGATTTTTATATAATTTGGCGAGTCCCCTTTAAAAGATTTTTCAATAATAGTCGGACAAAATCCAACCTCTCCAATCAATGATGCGTCTCCTTGCTTCGTTAAATAGTATTGCCCATCGCCAAACTTGTAAGGTTGCTGATATGTTTGCTTTAAATCATATCGAATGCTCCAAAAATCCTTATCGTCATGCTTATATCTAAAATCATATTTGCGAGAAAAATTTGTCGGCTGATAATTAATAATAGGAGCAGGCGTTAAACTTAATTTCTCGCTAAAATCCTTTTGTTTATTATTTTGATAGTATTGGTCATAGGTATAAATTTCCACAACGCCAGTATTATCATTCACAAAGACAATCCAATTAAACATTTTATAGCACCATTGAAACAAATCAATTTGCTTTATTGGCGGCAAGTTTGGTGCAATTTCAGCCGTCTCGCCATAAATGATATTCAAAATGTCGTCTGCATTTCTTTGCTTTGGACGCACAATAAACCTACAATCATAAATTTCCAATGCTCCAGTTGCAAAAGGCCTAACAATGTTTAGTCTAAATTTCTCAGTGTCGGCAATAAAGCCAGTTGCAAACAAACCAAAATCAATTCCAAATTGAGAATTTAATCTGTTTGGAAATGTTTTTGAATCAATTGAGCGCCAATCGCCCAAAGAATTGTCGTATTGCTCTAAACTGGCAACAAAATTCCATCCAACTGGATATGTGTTGCTCGGCGTTTTGTATTTAACGCTTATTAAAACTTCAAATCTTTGATTTCCATTTGCAGTGTACTCATCCACGCTCCATTGACTTAGATTATCGTTTATTGTAATCGGAAATGGAATAATATTGTCTCCAGTTGCAGAAACAGAATAGGCAGTGTTTGCCCTTGTGCCATAAAAACCAAAATTGGTTGTTAAAAAGTCATCTGAATGGATAAACTGCGCATTGCTAAATGGAATTAATAACTTGCTTGTATTATAGTCATCAAAAAACGTGGTGCTTAATGTATAGCCATTGTCATTGCAAATCTGTTTAATTGCACGCTTTAAATATAGCGCAGGATATAAATCTGTTAATTTAATTGGCGGACTTTCGCCCCCACTTAATGGGTCTAATGTTTGAAATTGGCCATAATCAATAACTGGATAAAAGTAATCCGCAGGAACGCCCGCAGGATAAGTCCCATTCCATGTGTCAACAATTGTCTCATTGTAAACATGGTCTAAGTCATCCAGATTTAATTCGGTTAACATCTTTTCGCCAAATACATCTTTAAGTTTGCTCAACTCAGCAAAGGCATAAAACGAAATTGTGTCATTCGTTACCTCTGTAAGTCTGCAAAGGCCATTAAATAATATTTGACTATTCTTTTGGATGCGAATTTTTCTTTGTGCGTATTTATCAAAAGCGTTTTTTGCATTGATATTGAAAGCAAATCCAAATATTTTATCGTTCTGTTTTGTTCTGGGAATAGTTATTGTTTTAGTCTTAGAACCAGAGCGTCTATTTAAGTCCTTAATATCAATCAATTCATAAGTGGTCGGAATTAAAATGGCTTTGTCGCCCAATTCCAATTGGTATAAATCGTCAATTATAATTTCTGTATATTCCATTTATCGTGTTTGGATGTTAATTGGAAACGCATATTCAAATTGGAACTTCACAATAAAATCTTTTGAGAATGTATCGTAAACCACAGACGAATTTTTGACATTCACTGGGACATAAGTTAAATCATTAACAACGTAAACATCGATTGAGTCAATCAATTCTCTTTTTAGCCATTGTGCCGTTTCTTTGGTGTCAACTCTGGTTGCTAAACTTAGCGACTCAACAGATGAGTGCGAGCGATAGCCATTGATTCTGTTTGGCGACTCAAAATTCGTTGCCATGCTAAATTCAATCGGAGTCTCACGTCTCACATTGATTGCAGTTTCTTGACCCGCAGTGAACATAAAACTATCGTATCCGCCTAACTTGTTAAGCCAGTTGACTTGTTTTTCGTTGCAATAAACGTTCTGGTCTCTAATATAAAAACGTTCCTCAGTGATTGACACTCCGCCCACTGCTCTAATTATTCGAACTCTCATTTTAACGGCCAATGGATTAACTCCAATCCAGTTAACTGGGATAGCGTTGTGATATAATGTTAAACTTGAATAATATAAAGGATTTGTTGTCTGTGATAATAGCGTTCCGCTTGCATTATAATAAGAATATTGCGCAGATGCAACAAAATTAGTGTCATTGCAAATAAAATAGAGCGCAGACAATTCATTCTCTGGCATTACCTTAGTCAATGGCGCTTCGGTTAAAAACTTCTTGCCAGTTACGCCAGTGTCATTTAACAGATAGTCTGTCATGTCATTCGTTACATTATATTGCAACGCTGCATTGGATGTATAATAGTTCGTTGGCATATCTTATAAGTCGCTTGGTTCTGTCTCTTCATACTCGGCCTCGTTTCCAACTGGATTGTCAAAGCCCTCAGCATAAGAAATGTAATATCTAATATATGATTTTAAATTATTTTGAATAATTGGCGGCGATACCAATGGAAACAAGTCTCCAGATATTACATCGGTAACAACATTACACTTAGAATTATAATCCTTTAGGATGTCAGCCACATCAATAATGAAATAACAATAACCCAAAACAAACATTGGTTTTAAAGTTAGTTTTGCAAGTTCCTCAAAACCATTGTCGCAATAATTAAATCCGAATACTCGAATCACTGCGTTGTAATTTCTTAGATATTTATAAAACCAAATATTGCCAGTTCCAACGCCAACAAAAGGAGCATTGATTGTAAAGCTATCGCCAACGACAGAGGTAACAAGCCAAACGCCATTATAAGCGTCAATGGTTGCATTCTGTGAAACTTTAATAAAATCGCCAACCAATAAACCATGTGGCGAACTTAAATCCAATTGCAAATATCCATTATTATTTACTTGACCCAAATCCGACTCAATTTCGCCTCCGATTGTATAGTCAGACGTAACATCCGAATTAAACTCGAATCGAATTGGATTATAAACGGCCGTATTTATTGACGGCTCAACTTCAATTGTTAAACTCATTGTTAAAATAGTTTTGTATGTCCTCAAATACCGCTTTATTTATTGCGTCTTCAAAATTTGGAATTGTTTTGTCAACGTAAAAATTCGGCTTATATCCCTCTCTATGTATTTTCCTTGTAACCAAAAACGCTTGCTCTGCCTTTGTTAATTTCTTGCCTTGTGTGCCATCCTTTTTTTTGGCGTACCAATCTGGCAACTTATTAACCCACTCGTCAATCTTTGGTCTAACTAATGGCGGAGAGTTTCCATTTTTTGTGATTCCTCTGCCATCATTTTGCCAAAACCAATAATCGTTTGCCATAATAGACACTTGACTTCTTGTATTTTCTGTTGTCAAAACAACTTCATGAGAGTCAGACAATGCCCCCGCTTTGTTTAATGCAGTTACAAGCGCCTCATTCAGCTTGTTAAATTCAGCCAGTGTGTTTGTTAAATCTATCATGCAAATAAATCACAACATAAACTTGAATCAATTGGCAACGTTACCGATACGGCAACCGACCACCCATAGTGAACATTATCTTGCTTTTTGTTAATCATTGTCGCTTGCCCAAATGTCATTGCATCCCTCTCTAAATCTTCGTTCTCTATTTGCATTGACTGAATATATCCAACCATAATTTTATTTAATTGGTCGAAATGGCCATTCATTTGGGATTGCTTATCTTTAAGCGACCCCGATGTTATAAATTGCAAGTTAAACGAATAAGTCTGCGACACAATAATGTTATTGGTCGAATTATTAGTTACGCTCAAAGGGAATAGCATCCAGATTAGCGGATATTTTATATTCGACTGGGCGTTCAATTCATTAAACGTTCCATTGCCGAACGTGTAAGTCTGCTCGGCTTTATTCTTGAATATTTCGATTAATTTGTTCACGTCTCAATTTTTCTAAGTTCTGCAAATAGGTTCGTTCAATCTTCTTGTAAGTTAAAAACGTGTATGCTTCCGCAACGCTTGTTTTGCTCACTGCTTCAATGTCTTTGTAAATCCCATCGGCCAATTGCACCAACGTGCCATAACCGCCAAACTGATTAAGACTTTGAACGCCCGCTTCTAATTGAATATCCTCTAATTCGCTTTCAAACAAAGGTAAGAATTTATTGTGAACATCTGCAAATTGCTCATTCACTTTGTTTTGGTAAAAAAGTGCAACAGATGCGGGCAAGTTTAGATATTCCAAATATCGTTTGTTTGTTCTGGTGTCGTAGTTATACTCGCCAGTTTCTAACAAGCATAAAAATGGCAATGCTTTCCATTCGCAATCCTTAAATTCAGCAATGGTTGCTTTCCAGTCTTCAAATTGTCCAATCGGGCAAGCCATTATTTCGTATAAATCTAATCGCTCGCCAACCATAAGTATTTCGCCATTGACTAACATCTGAGCCAATCCAGTTAACTCCAATTTTCCCTCTAAACTTATTTTGTCGTAAATGTCGGGACTGATTCCAGATATAAGCATAACCGCTTCGTTGTATTTTTCCTCATGCAATAAGTTTTGCAAGTCAATAAAATGCCTCAATGTGATTTCGTCCAATTGCGTAGGGAATTGGTATTCTTTGTCGATGTTAACTAAAACCATGATATTTTTTTTGTGTGGGATTTGGTGCCATTAAATATGCCGTATCTGGCAGCATCGCAAAAGTCATCATTGAACTTGACTGGCTCGTCAATTGCTTTGCCGTTCTTATCTGTTTTCCATTTATAGGTTTTGAACTCTTTAACTCCATTCGGAGAGTCAACCAGAACAATTGGCTTTGCCTTTAGTGTGTTAATCCCATCTTTGACCGATTTATCTGCGCTAAAGACGTTAAATCCCGCCCTATAAAGTTCCTCGATTGTATCTGGTCTCGCAGCATCGGCAAATATTTCTTTTTGGCCAATGTTTAGTTTCTGCATTTTCTCGATTAAGTCAGCCGTTGTCAATCCGCTTTCATAAATGACCTCTTCCAAATAGAATTTGTTTTCGTCCCATCCACATTTGACCAGTGTCGTTGGATGGTTATAACCAAAGTCTAAGCCGTAAACAAACTCAACCTCTGGGAATACATTTCCAATCGTCCAATTGCGATAAATAAGCCCCTCAATGCGCCCAGTGATTCCTCTCGCATAGACTTTCCACAATTCAATGTCGATGTCTTTAAGCGCCTCAATTTCGGCTCTGTTCTCATTCGGGACAAAGGGATTGTTTCTATGGTCGGAATAAATAAACTTTGCGGTCGGATTGTTCAAATAGTCTTCATGCACCCAGAACTCTGCGTCTGGATTAAAGTCAATAAATGCTTTTTTCTTTGTTCTAAGCAATAGTTGCTTTGCAATCTGTCTGTCAATACCATTCGCCTCATTTAAAAACAAATAGTCTCGCTTTCCAGACTTAGCATCCTGCGAATTGTCATAGGATTTGAACTCAATCATTGAGCCATTAATAAACTTGTATATTCTGTCGGATTTATTATAGTCGCTTATCTGAGCGTCAACAATTGGATTGTCTGAAATGATATTTTGAAAGTCTCTAAGCGCTCCCGCTTTAAGATTTGGGATGTCCTGCCCAACGATTGTAATTAGTGAGTTTGGGTCTGTCAATGCAAAATAGGCAAGCGCCTGCAAAATAGAATAGGTTTTGCCAGACCATGTCCCGCCTTGGTTGATAATTATTTTAGTCTCGGCCGTAATATTAGCTTCAAATAACTCCGTTGTCTCAAACATCGTTTTCGGTTGACCTTATAGGGAACTCAGTTTTGACAATTTTTATTTCCAATGTGTTGTCCATGCCCCCAGTGATTTGTTGCTCGACCTTTTCGACATATCCTCTGGCTTTGCCAATTGTTTTCAAATACAATTCGATTGCTCGCATCTTTACGTTGTCATTGTCTGACTTCATAAGACTAAACAAACCATCTTCGGCCACATCAATGTTTTGTTCTCGGATGTCAATTAGTTCCTCTGGGAATTTCAATGCTCTCTCTCTGACTGCTTGCCTCGTGTAATCTATTTTGAATTGCTTTTCAATAGCTTTTGCAGTCCTCGAAAATAGTCCTGCGTTCTCTCTCAGTATTGTTAAAAACTCTTTGTCGCTTATTTTTATGTTCATGACAAGTATTGTGAAATTTCAATGATATAATTTACTTAAATTCAGCCGTTTACATTAGTGATTTGATTTCGAACTTTATAAACTCGCTACCTTTGGCAACTATTGTTTTGACTATCACTATTTTATAGACTTCTGCGTCATCAAAATTATACTTTTTTTGCAATATATCCAAAAATGGTTTCATTGGATTGTCTATGTCAGATGCTTTATTGCTGAATCCAAACTCAAAGTCAATTTGGTATGGCGGCTCTGGCAGTTGCATTGGCTTTAGAGTCAAAAGCATTTGTTTCTCATAGACTTTGTATTCTGGAGACTTAAATCGTTTCCCTTGCCACGCTTTGTTGACACTTAGAGGTTTGATGTATGCAATTCCGTTAGCCATTCTTTTGTCAGTTTGTTGTCGTGTGCTTTGTTGTGGCATTCCCTGCATAGTGCAATTAAGTTTTCAATTGCGTCTTGTTGGTCTTTGGTCTTCTTGCCGAACTTAGACCTAAAAACAATGTGATGAATGTCAACCGCCCTTGCTTTGCATACTTCGCAGGCAATAAATGAATGCTCGTCTAAGCCGTAGTGATTGAAATAAACTTTAATATGCTTCTGCATTGTCACTATTATTTTAAAACTTGTGACAAATAACTTGTCATTAAAGTCACTAAATTACATTATTTGTCCCTTTTATGGCTCATTATTCGAATAAATACGTATCAATGCGGCTCACTTTTGAGCCACAAAGATATTTTTTTCCACCATAAGGCTAAAATTAGATATTATTTTCCATCATTTGTTCAATATCTTCTTGTCTAATTATAAAAATTGGTTCGGGTATGTCTGTTAATGTAAATTTTAATTCCTCTTCCATTTGTTAAATGTTTTTTTGGTGCTTGTTAAATGTTTTAGTAAAGTTTCATGCACTTTGTCCCGTTTATTCATTAAAAAAGTGGACTTTTATTTTTTAAGTGTTAATTGTCTGTTCTTTGCCTTGCAAATATTTTAAACTTATTTCCTTTGCCATCCTTAAATACATATTTTGAATTTAGCTTGTTTCTGACAATAACTTTCAAAGCCTTTTCGTTGTTGTTTGCTTTCATGAATAAACATGGCTCATCTTCATTAAACTGGAATGCCCATTCAACTTGTTCAAACTCTGGATTGTTTGTTTGTTGCTTTACTTTAGGTTTAAACAGATTTAATATTGCTTTTATCATAACTTTTCTATTTCTTGTTTAACTTTTATCCAATATACCACAACTGACTCAAATAGTTTTTCGTCTGCAAGTTCTTTAGCCACTTGCTCAATTTGCTTAATTGATTCCAGTGCAAGTTGTTTAGCTAAATTTAAATCAATCTGTTTAGCATATCCAACTAAATCGCCAACCAATTCAATTGCCTTTTGTTCTGGTGTTTTAATTTCACTGGCCTTTTCTTTTATTTTAAAATATGCGTGTTCCCATGTTATGGTTGTGCCTGCCCAAATCGCCTCTTTTATAAAATCTAATTCCATTTCTTTGGCAACTTCAAGTATCATTTCAATTTTTGATTCATTGCCTTTTGGAATATAATCTTTTAATGCGGTTACTGCAAAGGTAACTGCGGTGTGTTTTGTTTCTTGTTCTGTTGTCATAGTTTTATATTTAGTTTTAGTTTAAAAATCAAATGCTCCCAGTCTGTCAGTGATTGGATTCTCTTTTTTGTTCTCTGCTCTCAGCTTCTTAGCCATTGTTTCATACCATTTAGCTTTGGCCAAATCCCTTTCGACTGGTTGGTCTGGTTTGTCGCCAAGTCTCATTCTGTATTTAAAGGCGTTCATTTCGCAAAAGGCAATGTATTTCTCAATGCCCCAGATGTCAATCATCATTTCAAATACTTGCTTATCGCCTTTTTTATAATAGTCTGGATTTATGTCGCTCATGCTCTAAATAATTTATTGTAACTAAACTCAAATGTAATTCCCCAGACAATGCAAAAAATGCAAGCGTCCAAAATGCCGTACATTGGAACGTACATAACAACGGCCAAAGATATAAAGCCAAGCATTAATCCTTTAGCCAAATGCCAACCATCTGTCAAAGCCGAAAGCATAGTGCTTGACAAAAAGAAACTTTCGCCGTTGCGAATGTCTCCATTTTTCCATTTGTTTTTCCAACTGATTCGCCAATCCCAGAATTTTTGGTTTTTAAAGTTTCTAAATATGGAAACATCGTATCTGGTTGACAAAGTGTCCATCAAAGCGTTGCACATTGATGCTAAAATTATAAAAATTATACTCATAGTCCTAAGTTTTGGTTAATTATTTTGCTATTTAAAATTTTAAATGGAGTTTCTTTGCCCTTGCCAAATAACTCTCTTTTGATTCGCCTATCGTATTGCTCCCAGTCATCGTGAGTGGCCATAATTTTGATATGCTTAATCACATGCCCCATTTGACAAATCAATTCGTAATATTTAGGATTCGCCATTTTCTTTGTTTACTCTATAAATTAAATATTCAGACTGAGTCAATTTGCGCCCCTCTACGCTAATAACTCGCACCGCACCACTACTTGGCTGACTTCGCCATAGTTCGTCAAACTCGGCAAGCAATTCACGTGTTCTCGACCATTCTTTTGGCTCTGGTGCTTTCTTATATTCTTTTTTGTCCATTATTTTGGTTGTGATGGCTTTGACTTGCTCAATTATTTCGTCCGATGGCTTATTGTCCAGATAGCTTTGCTCCCACTTCTTATATTTTTCTTGAATGGCCTCTGACTCAACTTGCTCTTTTGCCTTTTTTAAATCGTTTTCAAATCTATGCAAAATTTTAAAAATAGTCGTAATGTCAAATGAATGAAACAACTCAATTTCTGGGTATTTTCCCATTTTAAAGTTGTTAAACGCCATGACGATGTGTTGCACAGACCAATAGTAATATTCAGAATAAACCATTTGCGCAGCTTCAGCAATCTGGCTTTCGCTCATGTTCTTAGAAACATTCAAAGAAACAATTAAGCCATCGATTGTGCGTTCTATTACCTTTGAGACAAAGCCATCGCCCTGCTCTTTTCTAATCGATGCCAATGGAGTCGGACTGCTCGTTATTAATTCTTTGATTGTTCCCGAATACAACTTCGGCAATGTACTGGTCGGCTTGTTTAATGCGTTGCTCGACTGCGGTTCTGTTCTTTTCAAATTCTGATTTTCCATTTTTTATAGTTTGATTGTCCCTTTTTTCCCAATTTTTGATGGCAGCCGCCCAGTTTAAATATTTAACGCCTTTGGACTGCGAATATAGCAAAGCGCTTTCATAATACTTTGCGAGTTTTTCTCGTTCCCAATCTGGGAACGCCTCTTTAAATATTTTTTTTTCAAAATAAATAGAGTTCTCAAATGAATGTTTTTTAGTGAGAGCCAATTCAACAGAATTGGTATTTACTTTTACTTTACTTCTATTTACTTTACTTATCTTTACTTTAGATGCGTTTCGTACATGTTCGGAATGCGTTTCATTTTCTGCAACATGCTGATTTTCACGCCATTGTTTCAAACGTTCTGCGGTTTTTTCTTTTTTTATTTTGTAGTTTTCACTAAACTTTAGCAATTGTTTGTTGAAACTTTCGCCATTGTTTGACGATATTAGTCCAATACTTTCCATAAACGACCAACATTTGTCCAACTTTTTTCCAATATTAAGTTGCTTTTTTAGCACCGCAGTTTTGATTGGCTTTTCTTGTTGGGCAAACTTTTCTAAGGCAGTATAAAACAAGCCGAGACCCTCATAGCCATAAGCCATGAATAGTTCTGTTACCTTTTCGTCATTAAAGGAGTTTGAATCGTGTAAAAAATATTTCATGGATGTAAAAAAATAAAGCCCAACAAGTCGAGATTGTTGGGCTAAGGTTAGTAGTGATTAACCTTTAAATAATTTCACTTGTTCTCGACTTCAAATGAAATTATATTGATTCAAATATCGTTAATTAATCCAATATAATAAAATTAATACCCGATATTTTTAAAACTTTTACTTTGCCAGTCTTAGCCATGTGATAAGACCACTGAGTTGTTTTATTATTTTTTTTAGCGTACTCACTAAAGCTAATCAATTTGGAAATGTCTATTTTCATGCTCAAATATATTATAAATTTTACAAATTACAAATAACAAGGTTTCTGGCCTCGTATTTTTTTAGATAAACTGATTGGTCTAAGTCATCGTATTTAATCGAAATAAGCGCCTTATTTCCCATCCCAAAATAAAATGCAGTTAAACGAATAACAAAAGACCTTTGGACATTAAATTTGGCCGCAGTTATTTTGACGCTATTATTCTCGCCAATCAAAGACTCAATTATTTTAGCGTTGCGCTCCAAATTGTTTAACATAAAAGGATGTTTGGTCTGCGATTACTTTAATTGCGTCAATGCGGTCATATAATGACTCCAAATACTTATTGAGTTCGTCAATGTCTTCGGTTATTTTATAGCCGTTAGACGATGCAATAATGTTCGGAGCAGTTGTGCGTCTCAAATAATTCATTATGACTCGGATTCTGGAGTCGGCCAAATCAAAGTCGGTGTCATTACCAGAGCGCTCAAAGATTAGTTTTCTCAATTGCTTGTTAGTGTAAAATTTATTTGTTTTTCTTAACACTGCCTCAATAAATTTGGCGCATCGCTTCTCATTTTCTGTGATTTGATAGGTTAACTCCTCAAATAATGCTATCATAAGTTTAGTTCTAAGTTTTCGTTTGGTTCTGGGATGTAAACGTTTAAAAATTCGGTTGCCCACTGCTGCACATCTGCAATGAAATCCATGAATTGACTGGTCGATAGTTCACTGGTGCTTTTGATTCGCTCGATAAACTCGCCATCTGTGTTCGATTCGTTAGTCTTTAGGAATCTAAATTTCAATAGGTCGTGAACTTGCTCATTGTTTCGATAGTTCTCAAAGCCTGCGTCAATCAATCCAGCCTTAACAATAGGCAAAACAACGCCATGATAATAAGCATTTTGATTGTTTGAACGCTTTTTGGTGTTTTTATCTAATATAATTGAAACCTCTTTTCCGTTTAATGCTTCAATGTGAGCATCAAAAACGCTTTTGTTTAAAATTCTTAGACGGCCGTCTTCAACTTTACCAATATATTTTGCTTTCATGATACAAAATGCAGTATTAAAGAGACCAACATTGGAATATAAATAAAAAAACAAAATAATAACGAACACAATATCAACAATTCCAATAAAAATTCTATTGATTTTTTCATAACAATTCTTTTATATCTATTTTTAAAGCCTGCGCAACTTTAAACAGAGTTTCCAAAGTCATGTTTTTACCTTGCTCAACTCTCTGGTAAGTGCTGCGATTTAATTTGTTCTCGAAAGCGAATTGCTCGGCTGAATTATAGCCGAGTTCAATTCGTCTGTTTCGAATTTTGATATTGATTTTATCTAATTGCATCGGATAAAAGTTTTATAATTTCTAATTGATTAGCTAATTGCCTATTTTGGTTGTCAATTAATTTATCCCTAATTATCTCTGACTCTTTGTATTTTTCAACCAATTTTCTATAATCTTCAATAGTTTCTTTTAGCATTTTAATTAACTTGTCTTTGTCGTCAATTAATCCATTCTGTTTTCCAATTATTTCTGATTGAAATTCAATTATTTCGTGTGATTTCATATTCTTTTAGTTTATTTTACCAATTGTTTTAATTACTTGTTCGTGATAATTAGCGAGATATTCTCTGCATTGGATGACTTTAGCATAAATCTGCTCAATGATTTCGTCTGAGTGTTCTATCGTATAGGCAAGCCAACGTTGGTTTGCAGGCAAATAGTCATAACTTACGGCCTTGCCATAGTTAACATCCTCTGGCGTGTTCATAAGCGCATAGAATAGAATAAATTGCTTGCGCCCAGTTATTTGTAAATAGCCTCGACCCTGCCAAACATAGTCTTCATTGATTCCAGATATATTGTCAAGAAAAGTTTTGCGGTTAAATGGACACTTTATGTCCACGCAAATGTCTTCTGTCGGCAAAACGTCTGGCTCTCCGATAATATAATCATTTGAAAAAATGTCGATGTTCTTTTCAGCAAAAGGAAAGCCAAGTTGCTCGGCCATAAACTGGATGGCATCGGCCTCAACGGCCTTGCCCTTTTCAGTGTATTTAGAATGTATTTCCTCATGGTCATCCGCATACCATTCGTGCAAATAGGTTTTACATCCCGCAGACAACTCGCCCTCTTTTTTTGCTTTGCCCATAATTTTGGAAATCTGTGAGCATCTTATTTTAAATGGTTTCATATAGCCTCATCCATTAACATTTCTTTTTGCTCTTCTGTGATGTCGCATTTAGACTGAACGTCATAAATTGTGATTTCGTTTTTAGCTAATTTTTCAACAATCTGTTTCCATGCCGCCGAATCCTTAACTAATGCAATTTTTTTAGGCTTTGTTTCTGGCGCTTTGCCATGTGTGTTTGTTGTGTCGCTATCTTTTGTATCGTCCAGAGCAAACATACCCCCGAGCGCAAATTTTCGAGCGTAACTCGATGACGAACCAAACGACTGCGAAATGTCCATGCCTTTGCGGTTTGGGTCAATGCCTGCGCATCCGGTTGTCGTTACAACAATTCCATTTGGCAATGTTAATTGGACGCTTGACTCGCAATAAATTAATCCGCCCGCCTCTTTGATTTGGTCTGAAATAGTTAACATGCAACCATATTTTAAAAGATAAGGTTTTAGCGCTTCAAGTATATCCTCGCAATTGCGATACTTGTATTTGCCAAAGGCATTAAACTGATTTTTCGGTGCTTTTAATTCCGATTGAATTTTGATAAGTTCTGACATTTTTTTAGGTTTTTTAGTGATTTGTAAATTTAAACATTTAAAGTATTTAATCAAATTTTTTAGCGAATATTTTTAAACAATTCGTAATTGTCTCGCAGTTCTAATTTGATGACTTTTTTCTCAGTCATTCCCAGTTGCGCCCGAATGTGTTTACCCCAACGTTCTAAACTGATATTTGCATCCTCTGGCTTTGTGCCAGTTGTGGATTGTACGAAAATAACTTCTGTCTTTGGACATCCGTCCTCTTCTTGTCTGTGTGGATAGGTGTGGATTAACTTCATGATTTGATTATTTGATTGATTAAAGTTTGGTTAACTAATGAGCCACATTTTTCAATTAGATGCAATTTGTCCGCATCGCTTTTGTAATTGATTGGCAGTTTGATAATGCCATGACATGCGAGCAGTGTCATTGCTTGGTCTGCTGAGTCTGGGTAATAAAGCGGAGCATAACAATTCGGCATTGTGAATGTCTCCCAGTTCAATTTAATTTCAAACTCGTCTTTGATAAAATGCGCCATAAATGGCTCTTCGATTCGTTCTATTAATACAAAACCTTGTTTGCTTAATACTTGCGCAAATGCGTCAATGTTAGTTGCTATCATTTTATGCGTGTGATTTTAAAGTTTTTACCATTGTCATAATAGACCTCAAATTCAAAGTCTCTATTTCTTGTTTTTCTGTAATAAGATACCAGAGAGCGTTGGTTTTTTATTTCGGTTTCCTTTACCGAATAGTTTTCGCCCAGTTTCATTTTGCCAATGATTGTCTGGTTGTAAGTTCTCGAAATGTCGCCTGCTTTTTTTCTTGCATGTTCTCTGACATATTTCATGGCCTCTCTGAGTTCAATAA
>Ga0209191_1001418_pt1 | contig 15872 bp, 16 predicted proteins | sample S_130626_EF_Meta_FD_187320 | JGI IMG/M metagenome (GOLD analysis project Ga0209191, IMG submission 187320) | Freshwater microbial communities from Lake Simoncouche, Canada to study carbon cycling - S_130626_EF_MetaG (SPAdes) (version 2) | ecosystem: Environmental > Aquatic > Freshwater > Lake ...
GTGACAGACCATTACTTCTGGGTAATCCGCGAGCACAATGGCAAGAACTCATGAATGTTCGCAGACCTATTTATGAATCTTTAGCCCATCACCAGTTGTTAACGGATAAATTAACACCAAACGAAGCCGCCACTGCGATTGTTACACTTCTCGCATGAGCATCATCACAGTTAGTTCAGAACATCAATATGATGTTGTAATCGGCAACGATTGGCTCTCAGAACTCATATCTAGCATTGCAAAATATGATCGTGTCGCAATTTTTTATCCGCAATCTCAGAAGGAATTGATTCCGAAAATATCTGTTGAGAACGAGTTGCACTATTTTCCACTGCCTGATGGTGAATCTGCCAAGTCAGCCAAAACACTTGCACAGATGTGGGATTGGATGGGAGCCGCGGGATTTACGCGTTCTGATCTCGTAGTGGCTATCGGTGGTGGAACAGTTACAGACGCTGCTGGATTCCTAAGTGCAACATGGTTACGTGGAATTGATTGGATTGCTATACCAACAACGTTGGCTGGAATGGTCGATGCATCCGTGGGTGGTAAAACGGGAATAAATAGCGATTATGGTAAAAATCTAATTGGGGCATTTCACTCTCCACGTAAGGTTATTATCGATTCGAAATGGCTAAAAACTCTTTCGAGCCGTGACATTGCCGCTGGCCTTGCAGAAGTTATCAAAACTGGATTTATCGGAGATCAGTCGATTCTTGATTTAATGCAGAATTTCGAATTAGAGCGTGATCGTAACAATTATGAATTGCTCAATGAACTAATCGAGAAATCAGTTACTGTCAAAGCAGGCGTTGTCAGCTCTGATTTCAAAGAGAGTTTTGCGCGAGAAGTTCTAAATTATGGTCACACACTTGGGCATGCAGTTGAGCGTCACTGCAAATACACATTGCGCCACGGAGAGGCAGTTGCAATCGGCTTGGTTTTTGCAGCTCATCTTTCACAGATCCATTGTGGGTTAAATGAAAAAGTAGTCCAGCAGCACATTGATCTTTTAGAGAAAGTTGGATTGCCAACCACTTACGATCAAGCTGCTTTGCCTGAGTTGCAGGCGCTTATGAGTATTGACAAGAAATCTCGAGGAAACACTCTTCGATTTGTTGGAATCTCAGGAGTGGGTAAGACACAGAGAATTGAAGGTCTAAGTACTGAACAAGTCGCTGATGCTTATGAGAAAATAGTCCGATGAAAGTACTCGTAATCAACGGACCAAACCTTTCGCGTCTAGATATTCGCGACTCTTCCATCTATGGCGACTTGAGTTATCCGCAATTGGTTAATTTGATTGAATCATCAGCTTCGGCTCATGGTTTTACTGCCGATGTGCGGCAGAGTGATGATGAAGCGCAAATAATCTCTTGGTTACATGAAGCAGCAGATAACTCTTATCCAGTAATTATTAATCCTGCTGCCTTTACGCATTATTCGTATGCGATTCGCGATGCGGCTGAATTGGTGAAATCTCCACTAATCGAAGTTCATCTATCAAATCCATTAGCGCGTGAAGAATTTAGACATACTTCAGTGATTTCAGGAGTTGCCAACGGAACGATTGGTGGATTCGGCCCAAACTCATATGCACTGGCGATGAGCGCACTAAAAGCACTCTTGTAGGCAGCGTTTGTTTTGCTAATTATTTCATTAGCGTTTTAACGGGTATCCTTACACCCTTGACTATCGGGAATCGATAGCCTGGCCATAATGGCCTGATATAAGAAAAGCGTGGTTATACAAGTGGCATCAACGAATGATCTTAAGAATGGAATGACGCTCGACATCGATGGTCAACTATGGAACGTAGTTGAGTTTCAGCATGTGAAGCCGGGCAAAGGCCCAGCATTCGTGCGCACCAAGTTGAAGTCGGTTCTTACAGGAAAAGTTGTTGATAAGACTTTCAATGCTGGAGTTAAAATCGAAGTTGCTGTACTTGAAAAACGTGAAATGAACTTCCTCTATAAAGATGGAGAAGACTTTGTTTTCATGGATAACAAGACATTCGATCAGACAAATATTTCGGCTCAAATTGTTGGTGATGCCGCAAATTACATGTTGGAAAACACTGGTGCAATAGTTGCAGTTCATGAAGGAAATCCTTTGTATATCGAATTACCCGCATCAGTTGAACTGACAATTACTTACACTGAACCAGGTATTCAAGGCGATCGTTCATCGGGTGGTACCAAGCCAGCTACTGTTGAAACAGGTATAGAAATTCAAGTTCCACTTTTCATCAAGCAAGACGAGAAGGTTTTAGTAGACACCAGAGATGGTTCATACCAAGGTCGCGCTTAAAAGTGTCGGCACGAAGTAAAGCCCGCAAGCAATCCTTAGATCTTCTATACGAAGCTGATATTCGTGGCAAAGCATCTACGGATTTATTGGCACTTCGTGATGTTGCCGAAGAGGGGCCAGATGCTCGACCAATCCGGGAATACACAAAAATTCTTATTTCAGGCGTAGATACTCACAAACGTAAGATCGATGAATTGATTTCAACTTACGCCCAAGGCTGGGACATGGATCGTTTGCCTGCAGTAGATCGAAATGTACTGCGCATCGGTATCTATGAAATATTGTGGCAAGAAGATGTTCCAGATGCTGTTGCTATTGATGAAGCTTTGGCACTGGCCAAAGAGCTCTCTACAGAGGAATCATCGGGTTATATCCACGGTGTTTTGGGTCGTATTTCTTCGATTCGCGGAGATCTCAATCTCTAAAATTAAATAGAACTTTTTTGCTTACCAATATTTTTAAAAGTTTTTCGGTGGTATTTTCGCTCATAATTGCTAGGAAAATCACATCATTTATTCGCAGTGATAACACTTCACCATTCCAATCTCGGCGATAATTGATTATGCCGCAACAGAATTGATCTAACGCCGAAAGTTCCTTACTCCAGTTGATAGTTAGTTCTTCTCGTAGCCGTCGTAAATCGATAACAATATTGGGCACTTCTGGAGTTGAATTTTCTATTGAACTCTGACTAAAAAATACTCCAATCGGAACTGCATAGATTTCCGCAATCGCTTGCAATTTATCTACCGATACCGAACGCGAACCCCGTTCATATGAACCTAGAACTACAGCCTTGATACGACCGTGACTGGCTTTCTCGAAATCAGCCAAGGTCCAATTTCTGGTACGTCGCATTTCTCTCAGCGCGTGGCCTAGGTGATGGGCTCCTGCGGTGTTGTTTTCATATGTACTCATAAGTATGCAATGTAGGACAAGAATGAAACGCCGATATTTTCCTGTCCACAGGGTTAGGTTTTTTGGTGCTATTCTTCGCCAGCATCCTTTAACGACCCATCCTGCGAGGTGGGGAAGGAGATTTACATGAGCGTTGCCCTGACTTCGGCAGATATTGCCAGAGCTTTAACTCGCATTTCCCACGAAATCCTTGAACGCAATGGTGGGTCTAACAATTTAGTTTTGCTTGGAATCCCTACACGCGGTGCTCACTTAGCTCATCGCATTGGAACAATAATTCAAAGTATTGAATCTAAAGCAGTTCCAGTTGGCACCTTAGATATTACTTTGCACCGCGATGATCTTCGCTTGCGACCTCCGAGAGCCCTTATGCCGACAAAGATTCCTACGGCAGGAATTGAAGGCAAGGATGTGGTTTTAATCGATGATGTTTTCTTTTCAGGAAGAACTATTCGCGCAGCACTTGATGCTCTCGGTGAGATAGGACGTCCTCGAACAGTTCAGTTGGCTGTTCTTGTCGATCGGGGACACCGTGAACTTCCAATCAGAGCTGATTATGTTGGTAAAAATCTGCCAACTTCGCTAGACCAGTCGGTAAAAGTACACCTGACTGAGATCGATAGCGTAGATGAAGTTCTCATCGGAATTGCGGGTAATTCATGAAACATTTGCTATCAATAAATGATCTCAATGAATCTGAAGCAATCGCCATTCTAGATACAGCAACCGAACTTGCTCGTGTTTCTGATGCCCCTATGAAGAAGTTACCAACTCTTCGCGGCAGAACTATCGTGAACTTGTTTGCAGAGGACTCCACCCGCACTCGAATATCTTTTGAAGCTGCAGCTAAGCGTTTATCTGCAGATGTTATTAACTTCAGCGCTAAAGGATCTAGCGTTAGCAAAGGCGAATCCCTAAAAGATACGGCACAAACGCTGCAAGCAATGGGGGCCGATGCTGTGATTATTCGCCACCAGGCTTCAGGTGCCGCGCACAGATTAGCTACATCGAAATGGATGTCTGGAACTGTCATCAATGCTGGAGACGGTACGCACGAACACCCAAGCCAAGCGCTACTCGATGCCTACACATTGCGTAAACATTTGATGCAAGGTGCTAAGAATTTGCAAGGATTACACGTTGCCATCGTCGGAGACATATTACATTCACGAGTTGCCCGCTCTAATGTTTTATTACTTTCCAAACTTGGAGCAACTGTAAGTGTTGTGGCGCCACCAACTTTGTTACCAGTTGGAATTGAAAGCTGGAATGCCAATGTGTCTTATGATTTTGACGAATTGATTCCAAATGTAGATGCCATCATGATGCTTCGAGTGCAAAGTGAGCGAATGAGTGAACTCTATTTCCCGAACGCTCGTGAGTACTCACGATACTTTGGATTAAATTCTGACAGAGTGAAGCGAATGAAGAAGGAATCCATCATCATGCATCCGGGTCCCATGAATCGTGGGTTAGAAATTACCGCAGATGTCGCCGATAGCGCACGATCAGTAATTATCGAACAAGTTAGTAACGGAGTAAGCGTTCGCATGGCAATCCTTTATACGCTCTTAACTGGAGAAGGAATCGAATCAGGAGCACTCGCATGAGCAAAAATTATTTTATAACTGGAGCGACGTTAAGTGATGGCTCAAAGAAAAATATGTACATCTCAGATGGAAAAATCGCGGGTTACGAGAATCCTGCGGGTAGCAAAGCACTTGTCATCGAAGCGGACGGAAAAGTCATTCTTCCTGGCTTAGTAGATCTGCATACTCATTTGCGCGAACCAGGTAAGGAAGATTCAGAGACAGTTCTATCTGCATCCCGCGCAGGTGCTAAAGGTGGATTTACAGCGCTTTCTGCAATGCCAAATACATCACCAGTTGCAGATACAGCAGGTGTGGTTGAACAGGTACGTCGATTAGGTATTGAAGCCGGATTATGTGATGTGTTTCCGATTGGGGCGGTCACTAAAAATCTGGATGGTAAAGAGCTCTCAGAGATCGGCGCCATGGCCGATAGCGCAGCTAAAGTTCGCATCTTTAGTGATGATGGACATTGTGTTTCTAATCCGCAAGTGATGCGCCGAGCGCTGGAGTATGTGAAGAAATTTAATGGCGTAATTGCTCAACATGCACAAGATCCTGATTTAACCATTGATGCACAAATGAATGAAGGGATTGTTTCATCAGTTCTGGGTTTAAAAGGTTGGCCAGCGGTAGCCGAAGAAGCGATTATTGCTCGTGATGTATTGCTGGCCGATCATGTGCAATCTCGACTGCATATCTGTCACGTGACCACAGCTGGTGGTGTTGAAATCATTCGTTGGGCTAAAGCTCGCGGTATAAATGTCACCGCAGAAGTAACTCCGCACCATCTTTTACTCACTGATGACATGGCAAATTCCTATGACCCAGTATTTAAAGTGAATCCACCGCTGCGTACGGAAAAAGATGTGCATGCGCTGCGGGAAGCGTTAGCAGAAGGTGTTATTGATATCGTCGCAACTGATCACGCCCCGCATCCTGCCGAAAATAAAGAGTGCGAGTGGCAGCAAGCCGCATTTGGAATGTTGGGTTTAGAAACCGCTCTTTCAATTATTACTCTGACGATGGTTGAAACAGGATTGCTGGATTGGAATGGCGTGGCAGAACGCATTTCGCGCACTCCAGCGCGAATCGGCGGATATGCCGATCAAGGCACCGATTTTCTTGTGGGTCAGATGGCTAATCTCACTGTGATTGACCCGCGGGCTAGTTGGAGAGTGGACCGGGACTTAGTAGCCTCACGTAGTCGAAACACTCCTTTTCACGGAATGGAACTACCTGGCGTGATTACTGAAACCTTCTTTAGAGGAGCACCAACTCTGATGCAGGCACAATTACTCACGGAGAATAATTCATGAGCAAAGCCTTCTTAGTTCTAGATGATGGACGTATTTTTGAAGGTTCATCCTGGGCGTTCGAAGGCATAACGTATGGCGAAGCTGTTTTTCAAACTGGCATGACGGGTTACCAGGAGACTTTAACTGACCCGTCTTATCACAAACAAGTTGTAGTTATGACGGCTCCGCATATTGGTAACACTGGTATGAATACAGAAGATAATGAATCAAAAAGAATTTGGGTAGCAGGTTTTGTAGTGCGAAATCCTTCGCCAGTTACTAGCAATTGGCGAAGTGAGAATTCCCTTGAAGAGCAGTTAATTTCTCAGAAGATTGTCGGTATTTCAGGGGTCGACACGCGTGCACTCACGCGACACCTTCGTGATCGCGGAGCAATGCGTGTAGGAATCTTTTCAGGTCAGAATCTTTCTCGTGAAGAAATGGTTATTGAAGTTCGCAAGCAACCATTGATGTCTGGGTCATATCTGAGTGAAGATGTTTCAACCAAAAAAACTTATGTGGTTCCTGCTGTTGGTACTAAGAAATTTACTGTCGCTGCTATCGATTTAGGTATCAAAGGCGCTACACCGAGGGCACTCGCCGCGCGTGGAGTTGAAACTCACGTGATGCCATATAGCGCATCCTTTGCCGACATTTCATCAATCAATCCAGATGGAGTCTTCTTGTCTAATGGACCCGGAGATCCCGCAACAATGACATCGGTAATAGATTTGGTGCGTGAATTATTACTAGCAGAGATTCCTATATTCGGAATTTGTTTCGGTCACCAAATTTTGGGCAGGGCGTTAGGTTTTGAAACATACAAACTACAATTCGGCCATCGCGGAATTAACCAACCTGTGATTGATAAGAACACAAATAAAGTAGAGATAACTGCCCACAATCACGGATTTGCACTGAGGGCTCCAACTGAAGGTGTTTTTTCAACAGTCTTTGGTACTGGCGAAGTAACTCATGTGTGCCTTAATGACGGCGTTGTTGAAGGTTTACAACTTTTAGAACGTGGAGCATTTAGCGTTCAATATCATCCTGAAGCTGCGGCCGGTCCTCACGATGCTGACTATCTTTTTGATCGGTTCATAGAGTTGATGCAAAAGTATCCAGTGGCTGCGAGAACTCATTAATGCCAATCGATAAAGCAATCAAAAGTGTGTTGGTCATTGGTAGTGGACCAATTGTTATCGGTCAAGCATGTGAATTTGATTATTCAGGCACGCAAGCATGCAGAGTTTTACGAGCAGAGGGCATTCGAGTAATACTCGTAAATTCCAATCCGGCAACAATTATGACTGACCCAGAATTTGCCGATGCCACCTACATCGAACCGATCACACCAGAGTTCATTGAGCGAATAATTATTAAAGAAAAGCCTGACGCTGTTTTGGCGACATTAGGCGGACAAACTGCTTTAAACGCAGCGATTGGCTTGTTTGAATTAGGAACACTGGCAAAATATGGAGTGCGTTTAATTGGCGCCGATGTTGATGCTATTAAACGTGGCGAAAATAGAGAACTTTTCAGAGCGATTGTTGAAAAAGTTGGCGGCCAAAGTGCTAAATCAATCATCTGTCACACTATGGATGATGCCCTGCAGGCTGTTAAAACCCTTAACTATCCAGTTGTTGTCAGACCATCTTTTACTATGGGTGGTTTGGGATCAGGAATCGCATTTTCAGAAGATGAACTCAAGCAAATAGCGGGTGCGGGTTTGCGTCACAGCCCAACATCTGAAGTTTTGCTCGAAGAATCAATTTTGGGTTGGAAAGAGTACGAACTAGAAGTGATGCGAGATAAGACTGATAACGTCGTAATCGTATGCAGTATTGAAAATCTTGATCCCATGGGCGTGCACACCGGTGATTCCATAACGGTGGCACCTGCAATGACATTAACCGACGTTGAGTATCAAAAACTACGTGACTTATCTATAGCAATTATTCGTGAAGTAGGTGTAGAAACTGGTGGATGCAATATTCAATACGCAGTGAATCCATCAGATGGTCGCATTATTGTCATCGAGATGAATCCACGCGTTTCTAGGTCAAGTGCGCTGGCCTCAAAAGCCACAGGTTTCCCAATTGCCAAAATTGCTACGAAATTAGCTATTGGATACACCCTTGATGAGATTCGAAATGACATCACGCAGGTAACTCCTGCTTCCTTTGAACCGACACTGGATTATGTTGTAGTTAAGGCCCCACGCTTCGCATTTGAAAAATTTGCAGATGCAGATCCGCGACTTACAACAACGATGAAGAGTGTCGGCGAAGCAATGGCAATCGGACGAAGTTTTCCAGAGGCTTTGATGAAAGCGTTGCGCTCTCTTGAACGTAAAGAGGCTGTTTTTACTTTTCCAGCAAACAAAAGTGCAATTAATGTAAGTGATTTGTTGTCGAAAATGTCGATTCCAACGGAATATCGTTTGCAACAAGTGCAATTAGCAATGTGGGCTGGAGCAAGTATTGCGCAAATACATGCATCAACAAAGATCGATCCTTGGTATTTACAGCAGATTGAGATTATTAATCAACGTGCGGAATCGATAGCCCAACCAGGTGAATTAAATGCAGATGTGATTCGAAGTGCTAAGAGCTTGGGTTTTTCAGATTCTCAGATTGCCCAACTCAGATCAATAACCGAAGAAGATGTCCGACGTACTAGAATTCATCTAGGAATACACCCCGTATATAAGACAGTTGATACCTGCGCCGCAGAATTTGAAGCATTTACTCCTTACCATTATTCAAGTTATGAAGAAGAAACTGAAGTTAAATCGCGCACCAAGCCAGCAGTCATAATTTTGGGCAGCGGCCCAAATCGCATAGGCCAAGGTATTGAATTCGATTATTCCTGCGTGCACGCTAGTTTCATTCTGCAAGCAAGTGACTACGAAACGGTCATGATTAATTGCAATCCTGAAACAGTTTCCACTGATTATGACACCAGTGATCGCTTGTACTTTGAACCATTGACCCTAGAAGATGTTCTCGAAGTTATTCATGCAGAAACCTTGGCTGGACCAGTTCTCGGTGTAATAACCCAACTTGGCGGTCAAACTCCACTCGGACTTGCAGCAGGGTTAAAAGAAGCGGGAGTGACAATTCTCGGAACTAGCCCTGAAGCAATTAATCTGGCTGAAGAACGTGGCGCATTTGGCGATATTTTAAAGAGTGAAAATTTGCGTGCACCTGAATACGGAATGGCTGCATCTGAACAAGAGGCTTTAGCTATCGCGCAAAGAATTGGTTATCCAGTTTTGGTAAGACCGTCATTTGTACTTGGTGGACGGGGTATGGAGATTGTTTACGACGATGAATCACTCGCGGGCTTTATTTCACGTGCAACGGATATCACGCCGGATCATCCTGTTCTCGTAGATCGCTTCTTAGATAGTGCCATTGAAATCGATGTGGATGCACTCTTTGACGGTCAAGAGCTCTTCTTAGGGGGAGTTATGGAACATATTGAAGAGGCTGGTATTCACTCTGGCGACAGCGCTTGTGTTTTGCCATCTATGTCACTTGATACAAAAGCGATAGCAACAATTAAAGAAGCGACAACAAAGATTGCGCGAGCTGTTGGTGTTGTTGGCCTGATTAATATCCAATTTGCGATGAGTGACTCACAATTATTTGTTTTGGAAGCTAATCCTCGCGCATCTCGCACAGTGCCTTTTGTCAGCAAAGCAACCGGTATTGCTTTAGCAAAAGCTGCTGCCCGCTTAGCGGTGGGGTCAACAATTGCGCAGTTACGCGAAGAAGGATTATTGCCAAGCAGTGGTGACGGCGTAGCGAAGGGTATTTCCGTTAAGGAAGCAGTCCTTCCCTGGAACCGTTTCCGCAGAACTGATGGTCGCGGAGTTGATGCAGTCCTTGGACCAGAGATGCGCTCAACTGGAGAGGTAATGGGCATCTCAAGTTCATTTGGAGAAAGTTATGCGAAGTCACAGATAAGCGCATTTGGTGCCCTTCCTAAAAATGGCACAGTCTTTGTTAGTTTGGCTGATAAAGATAAGCAACAGGGAATTCAAGCCGCTTATGATTTGTCTCGTATCGGATTTAATATTTTGGCAACTGGTGGAACGGCTGATGCATTGGCAGGAAAGCAAATACCGTGTACACGAGTTCGTAAGCATTCAGAAGGCACAGGGCCGTTAGGTGAAAAAACTATTGTGGAGTTAATAAATTCCGGAGAAATAGATCTCATTATCAACACCCCTGTTGGTCGAGGTACACGTCAAGATGGTTGGTTAATCAGAACTGCTGCGGTTCAAAGATCTGTTCCGTGCATTACAACCACGGCAGGTTTTAAAGCAGCAGTCGAAGGCATAAAATCCTTGCAACGTGAAGAGCTATCCATTCGTTCAATCCAGAGTTGGCTGGCATAGCAATGTCATCAATTAACAAATTTTCTAGCAGGCTCATTGCAACAGTTGTTTCAAATAAGCGAGTCGGCCAATATCACCAGATTCTTCTAAATGTTGGTGAGATGGTGAATACATGTAAGCCAGGTAATTTCGTAGCGATTCGAGTTGGCGGTGATAACGCAAAGATGATTTTGCGGCGTGCATTTGCAATTTCACGAGTTTCGCTCACCGGTCCGTATGGTGGTTCGATGGAGTTGATAGTTGCGCCATTTGGTCAAGGAAGTAAGTGGTTATGCGCACAAGCTGAAGGCGCGGAAATTGATCTCATTGCACCACTTGGTACAGCTTTTGGAATTCCAACAGAACCGGTTCGCGCATTACTAGTTGGTGGTGGATATGGTTCCGCACCGCTATTTGGTTTGGCCGAAGTTTTAAAAAATCGTGGATGTCGCGTAGATATGTATCTTGGCGCTAGTACTGGCGGCAAAATTTATGCACCTATGGAAGGCAAGCGTTCGGTAAACGTCCTGAGAATTTACACAGAAGATGGATCTATGGGCGAACGCGGTCGCGTAACAGAGCCCATTCCTGGGCTCATTGCAGATGGTTTAGTTGATGTTATTTATTCGTGTGGACCGATGCCGATGTTGCGTGCCATCTCTGAAATTGTTGCAGGCAGTGATGTCGTGCATCAGTGCGCAGTTGAAGAATCAATGGCGTGCGGTGTTGGAATCTGCATGACGTGTGTTTTACCTGTTAACGACGAAGATGGAAATGTGTCGATGAAGCGTTCTTGCATTGATGGGCCAGTAATGGATGGCGCATTTGTCGCGTGGGACCTTGTAGGGAAAATTCCTGAGGCGCACGCATGATTGATTTATCAACGACTTTTGGAAATGCCTGGTTCCCGTCACCACTTTTTACAGCAAGTGGTTGTGCGAGCTCTGGCAAAGAATTAGCTCAATTTATTGACCTTCGCGAAATCGGCGCTGTCGTAACGAAATCGGTCATGAGCAAAGCGCGTCATGGACGACCAACACCACGCATGGCGGAAACGCCAAGTGGCATGGTCAATTCAATCGGTTTACAAGGTCCTGGAATAGATGCATTTTTAGCCGAGGATTTACCTTGGCTGGTAAGTCAAAAAGCTCGAGTGATTGTTTCCATCGCAGGTGAAACTGTCGAGGAGTATGCAACGCTTGCACGTAAAGTTCGATCAGCACCCGGAATTAGTGCGTTGGAAGTAAATATCTCTTGTCCGAATGTTGAAAATCGCGGGATGGTTTTCGCATGCGATCCAGAAGCATCGCGAAGAGTTATTGATGGAGTTCGTAAAACTTTAGGCGGAGAATTACCGATAATCGCGAAGCTATCTCCTGATGTAACCGACTTGGTTTCCATAGCAAAAGGGGTTGTAGATGCCGGTGCTGATGGTCTAGCACTTATAAATACTGTTTTATCAATGGTAATAAATCTGGACACCATGCGCCCACACTTGGGTGGTAAAACTGGAGGTTTATCCGGACCAGCAATCAGACCGATTGCAGTACGAGCTATTTATCAAGTACATGAAGCGATGCCTAACATTCCTATATTGGGAATGGGTGGAGTGTCTACAGGTCGTGACGCACTTGAGTTGATTTTGGCGGGTGCCAAGGGAGTATCAGTAGGTACCGCATCGTTTGCAGATCCTGCTGCGATTATTACTATTCAAAACGAACTCAAAGAATTGCTCGCAGCCCGCGGATTTACTTCTGTTGCACAAGCTGTTGGTTTCGCCCATCGCCCAGTAGAAGAAACTGGAGTTACTTCATGAGTTCAAAAGCTCCCATAATTCTGGCAGTTGATACCTCAGATCTAGAATTGGCTAAAGCCTGGATTGGACACACATCTGAGTATGTTCAGGTTTTCAAATTAGGTCTCGAATTTTTTCTTAATTTTGGCGCGCAAGGTGTTCGTGCGATAACGGAAAACTCTGACGCTAAAATATTCTTGGATCTCAAACTACATGACATTCCGAACACAGTTGCACATGCAACAGCAACTGCGGCGTTATTGAAACCTTTTTTCTTAACTGTTCACGCAAGCGGGGGACACGAAATGATCAAAGCGGCAGTGCAAGCTGCTCCGCAAACCAAAATAACGGCGGTAACAATTCTGACATCCTTATCCGAAGACGACGTAAAAGCTGTCGGTTTTGCGCAGGATGCAATGAATTCGGCAACCACACTTGCTCAGTTGGCAGTTGCTGCTGGAGCAGCAGCCATCGTTTGTTCACCTTTAGAAACTGCGAACATTCGCTCTGCTGTTGGAAGCAAAACGATAATCATCACGCCGGGTGTTCGCCCCTTAGCAATGTCCGGCAAAGATGATCAGATCCGCACGATGACACCATCTCAAGCAATTGCGGCAGGTGCCAACTTCGTCGTTATAGGTCGACCGATAACTAGCGCATGGGAGCCAACCGGCGTTGAGATTGGTAAGCGGGCTCGAGAGATTTCTACCGAAATTCTTAATTCTTAATTTCATCTTTTGCCACTAGATTATGCACATGGGAGCGCCGCCGCAATTAACTGCTCATGAACGCAGTGCAGCGCTGGCGAAGGCTAAAGAATCGCGACAGATTCGTTCTGCAACGAAGATCAAAATAAAATCTGGGGAACTTTCGCTCTCCGATGTTTTCACCTTAGCCGAGTCAGATTCTGTAATTGGAAAGATGCGAGTTTCTGATTTGTTGGCTGCACTCAGCGGAGTGGGAAAAATTAGGGCTACAGCGATTATGGAACGCTTAAATATTTCACCTACCCGCCGCATTCAAGGTTTGGGAAAACACCAGATGAGGGCCCTTCGTAACGAATTTAGCCCGTCACAATCACGCGGTAAGTTGATTGTTCTCTCAGGTCCCGGCGGCGTAGGTAAAAGTACTATTGCCGCATACATACGAAAGCATGGAACTTTTTGGGTAAGTGTTTCGTCAACTACACGACAACCGCGTGCAACTGAAAAAGATGGAGTTGAATATTATTTTTTAACGAACGAAGAATTTGATCAAGAAATCGCTAAAAATCATTTATTGGAGTGGGCGCATTTTGCAGGCGCAAGATATGGCACTCCTCGTGAACCGGTTGAACAAGGGTTATCTGCTGGAAAAAATGTGCTCCTAGAAATTGATATTGAAGGTGCTAAACAAATAAAAGAGCACGCACCAGAAGCGATACTAGTTTTTCTAGAACCACCATCATGGGAAGAACTTGTTTCGCGCCTTGAAAGACGAGCCACAGATTCTCCTGAAAGACGTGCAGAACGCCTTCAACTTGCTCAAGAAGAGCTGGCAGCAGCCTCCTTTTTCGACCATCGCCTCGTAAATGATCAGGTCGAGAACGTTGTGCAGAAACTGTTATCCTTAGCCTCTGCCCACTAGGGCTTACACCCTTAAATACTGCAACGAGGAGTTAAAACGATGGACGGAATTACAAATCCACCTATTGATGAACTGTTAGATAAAAGCGGTTCGAAATACAGCCTTGTTCTTTATGCAGCTAAGCGTGCTCGCCAAATCAATGCTTACTATTCTCAATTGGGCGAAGGCTTGCTTGAATATGTTGGTCCCTTGGTTGAAACTCACGTGCACGAGAAGCCACTTTCAATCGCTTTGCGTGAAATCAATGAGGGTTTGCTAACAATCGAAAACCTCGAACCTACAGCTTAAGTTTTAAAATATGAGTAGTACCAAGCGAGAAATTATTCTCGGAGTTGGTGGCGGAATTGCCGCTTACAAGTCTTGCGAACTTCTTAGACGTCTTCAGGATCTCGATTTTGCGGTCACTGTTATTCCAACCCCTTCAAGTTTGAATTTCGTTGGCACTGCTACATGGGAAGCGCTATCTGGCAGAAGTGTTACAACCGAAGTTTGGGAAAATGTTGAGCAAGTAAAACATGTATCACTGGCTGATCTAGCTGAAGCAATCATAATTGCGCCAGTGACTGCAGATCTTCTCGCTAGATTGGCTCAAGGGCGCGCAGAAGATTTGTTAACAAACGTTGTGTCTGCAAGCAAGGCACCAAAATTCTTAGTTCCTGCGATGCATCCCAACATGTGGCTCAATGAAAGTACGCAAGATAATGTAAAAATCTTAAAATCACGTGGATTTGAGATTATGAATCCAGATAATGGCCGTCTCACGGGCGAAGATTCGGGAATCGGTAGGTTTCCAGAAACTTCTGAAATTATTTCAACATTTCTAACACACATTGGATCTCATCAGGATTTAAAGGGTAAGAAAGTGCTGATCTCAGCTGGCGGAACACGTGAAGCAATTGATCCAGTTCGTTTCATTGGAAATCGCAGTTCTGGCAAACAAGGTGTTGCTATCGCGGTAGAGGCTCGAAACAGGGGAGCCGAAGTTTCATTGATTCTTGCTAATTCTAATATTTCTGACGTTGCTGGAATTGAAACTATTCGAGTTGAAACCGCGCAACAAATGCACCAGGCCCTCAAAGAAAGAATGCTGGATTGCGATGTATTGGTGATGTCAGCCGCTGTGGCAGATGCGAAGCCCGCAACTTCATCATCTGAGAAGATAAAGAAAAAGGAATTTAAGTCGATTGCGTTGATTGCAAACCCAGATATTCTCGCCGAGTTAAGTTCTTCCGCGAATGATTCGCAATTGATAGTTGGCTTCGCGGCTGAGACATCTAATATCGAAGAGTCCGGGCGAGCAAAACTAAAGGCAAAGGAATTAGATTTTATCTATGTTAACGATGTCTCAAATGGGGCGATATTTGCCTCTGATCTAAGTGCTGGATATTTGATAAGTTCTGAAGGCAAAAGCACACATATTGAACAAACTTCGAAGGCCAAAGTAGCCAGAATCATTCTCGATAATGTCGTTTCTAGGTTAAGTTATGCCAATGGCTAAGAGACTCTTTACATCCGAATCAGTGACCGAAGGTCATCCAGATAAAATTGCTGACCAGATTTCAGATGCAATTTTAGACTCCCTAATTGGGCAAGATAAGAAATCCAGAGTCGCCGTTGAAACGTTGATCACTACTGGACAAGTTCATGTGGCTGGCGAAGTAACGACTGATGCCTATGCAGATGTCACTGGAATTATTCGCGAAACAGTTATCAATATTGGCTATGACTCATCCGATAAGGGTTTTGACGGAAACTCATGCGGAGTTTCGGTGTCTATCGGTCAGCAATCCCAAGATATCGCTCAAGGTGTTGATGATGCCTATGAAAATCGTGTTGCATCTTCCGTGGACCCACTAGATCTACAAGGTGCTGGCGATCAAGGCTTGATGTTTGGTTATGCGTGTGATGACACTAAAGAGTTAATGCCATTACCAATTTGGTTAGCGCAC